>Ga0209208_10006541_pt1 | contig 16044 bp, 11 predicted proteins | sample S1TSphfallax_3_FD_187694 | JGI IMG/M metagenome (GOLD analysis project Ga0209208, IMG submission 187694) | Host-associated microbial communities from peat moss isolated from Minnesota, USA - S1T2_Fd - Sphagnum fallax MG (SPAdes) (version 2) | ecosystem: Host-associated > Plants > Peat moss >...
CAGGACATCTTTCCATTAGGTTGTTGTGATCATAGATTTTGTGATATAGTAGTTTTTTGTTATGTTTTTAAAACTAGATGTGCTCACATTCATCTCAAAGTTCTATCAATCAAACATTGACCAATTGTAAAAGTTGTGAGAACTTTGAGTCCTATTGCGATTCATCATAAAATGACATTTGTCTTTTTTTCATTAAAACATGTGTTCCCAAAGTTCTTAAAATGATTAACTACATGTTTTCAACACACTTGCAACTTTCAAATGAAAAGCAATTATCCATGTAGTGAGAAACAAGGCCCTATGTCAATGGCTTTTCGTTAGGGTGTTGTGATTGCAACACTCTAATAGAAAAAAAAACCTTAGTGTGAGAGTTGAGGATTAGACTTAGTTTGATCAAGAAATTGAAGTTTTGTGGTACAAGGAATACTTTGGAATTCCCAATTAGACATAGGGGTTTTTCTTTCCAACATTGAAGTTCTATAGCTCTTTGAAAGGTTACAATGTTAGCATCTTCTTGCTCAACAAGCTCTTTAATGTACACAAGGGTATATGTGCCATTGTTAGAGTACTTCAAATTTCATGCAAATCTATTTCAAATTAAAGTTCCCTTAAAATTCAGGTGCCTAAAATTTCTTGTTAAATAGTGATGTGTGTTTCCTAAATGAGAAATAGTATGAAAAAAACTTAATCATGTACCTAGTATTATAGGATTGGTGATGTTTTTACCCATTTGGATGTGTGAAAGAAAAAACAATTCAACTAGAGCTTCTCTTTCCATTGCATTGGTGAATCAAAGTAAAATCTTCCATTCATGGAATGAAAAAAAACTTGGAAGAGAAACAAATGTTGGGAAACAAATGAAAAGCTTGGTAGCCAAATCTTAATAAATAAATTAAAAATGATTTTGTCAATCTCATGAAAAAAAGATAGGCCAAAGAAATAAAATTCAACAATTAGGATGATGAACTATATTCTTGAATGTTATCATTAAATTTGTTCTGGAACTTTTTGTAAGAATTGAAATAGAAATTATTTCTAACCATCAGTGTCCATTCCCATCATTAAATCTTTCTTAAGCTCCATTTGCACCCTTGCTATGTCTTGTATTGACTTTAAGATTACATCATCCAACAATAAGGAGTGCCTTGTATAATGTGTAGTTGGATTCAACACCAAAATTCATGTCAATCTTATATTGAATTTAACCCAATTTTTATAAGCCCTTTTGTCCCCTTCTTCTTTCCCTTGTATCATACATTCATGTGAGCTTGGTTTTACAAAGTTAAACATTGGATGTGTAATCCACCTAGGCCTCCCAAAAGCTCCTTAGTTATATTCACACATTCCCATTGTCTTGTAAGAATAAAAATAACATATGTGCACTTTAATGATGGTTGTCAATATTTTCTCATTGTTGAGGAACAAGACAAAGATGGTTGAACTATCTTTTGAAATTTAAAAAAAAAAAATTACATTTAAAACTTTAATGATCATTTTTTTCTTCAAGCAAAAGACAGGTGCTAACATGTTTATTTTCTATATAGTTTCCTCCCAACACAACCTCCTTGCCCATAACCACTTCTTTAAAGTTTAATCACAAGTAATAAACAAGTGCACAATGAATTAAATGTGACATCAATTTCACTACAACACAAGGTGTTCAACAAGAAATATATATACTCAAATTTTGCCAAATGTGATAAACCATTCTAATTTTGCCAAACATTAGATTCTTTCAATTAAAAACATGTGATGCATTAATCAAGACAATTTTTGAATGAAAATATTGAAGTTTAAGTTTGAAAAGGAAAAATTTATAAGTTTATTCATATTTTTAAGAATCATAACCTTTGAATGTTGAAAATTATGTGTTGAAACTTTTTCAACATATTTTGGAAAGGTAGATAATGGATGAAAATGATGTTTCAAGATGATGGATTAAACTTATGAAAGACATAAAAACACCACACCTTTGACAACTTTGATGTCAACAAGGTTTTTTTTTTTCAACTTAAATTTTTTTGAGAATAAATGATAGTTATAATAATTGATGATTAAAATTTGTTTATTGAGTTATGTAAGTGATTAGAGTTTGGTCACCAACTAGGGTTTCAAATTTTTTTTGAAGTAGTTGACAATCTTGATTGCTTACATTACTCAATTTCCACATGTCAATTGAATTTTAGTTGCTTTGATGACTCATTTAACAAATTCAATCATCATGTGTTATAATCTAGCTATAGTACTTAACATTTAAAGTTCATTTGTGTGAACATAAATTGGTTAGCAAACAAATGTTTTAAGTTGACAAAACCTTACCACATGTGTTTGTTTATCCTTTGGTAATCATAATACAAAAATATGTGAACAATGTTCAATGCCCCTTATGATGACCCTATTGTTGACCTTAGACATGCATGACATCAAGGCGCATTAATGATTAACATCCAAGGTAATGTGATCAACATAATGTGTACAACCTTTTGGGAAATGGGACCAACTTTGTTGAATTATCACTTGTTCAACTTCTTTAAACTTTCATAAATTGTATAACTTTCTAAACAAATTGAAAACATTTCACATTAAGCTAACTTGCTATTGAATTTTAACACATACATTGTGATAGAATGATATCCATGATTAGCATTGACCTTCAATATTTACACTCGAAGGAGGGATCCACAACAAATGGACCACATGGTTTGTAATGTGTCAATTTTGGGCACAATTGTAATTTGGGAGCATTCAAAAATTTGGATCTTTATGTTTTGTCAGGCACCACTACCACCATATGCCCAAACTAATGCATATTGCATAGAAGATTAATACACATTTAATTTGTTGCACATGATATAAGATGGTTGTGTCCTTTGCATAGAGTAGTTTCATGTCATGGCCTATGTTTATCTTTCTTCTCCATTGGTTTCATCTAATAATTACCATTTCTACCTTCAAAGCCTTTCATCTTGGTTATAATGTCTTTTTTCCCTTCTTTGTGGGAGATTGCAAATCATCTAAAATTTTGAACATCCTTACATGGATTATTTAAAGTGATATTTAATACATTACTTGTCTTGGTTAATGGTCTTTTAGGGATGATTTTTGAACGTTCACAAAAAAATAAAAACATCTTAAATATTCCTTAAGTGGGTTCTCACAATTATTTCAACTTTGTTTTCACATCGCACAAAAGCATATCCCCAACTACATTATCCATCTACTTGAAATGGCATGCCTTTTAGCCAGAGTTAAACTTTTAGGTGGCTTCCATATTTGGTATGGGAAATGCTTTATCATCTAGTTAGTACCATTTGCCATCAATTACCTGATTCTTTTTTAGCACCTTTATTTCCTCACCAATTTGGGGCCTCATAGATGATGATTCTAAAGTGACTATATATGGTATTCAGTGTATGTTTGATCTTCAACCCAAATGAATCTTATTCATGAACATGAAGTGCCATTTTTACTATCCAAATTGTGAGAACCCACTCAAGGAGTATTTAGGGTGTTTTTATCTTTTTGCAAATGTTCAAAAGACATCCCAAGAAGACCATTAACCAAGACAAGTAGTACATGTGTTATCACCCTAAGAACCCACCATTCAAGGTCAATGATCTTCTGGCTTGAATTACAATGTTCATTACTCCCAATATCTAAGAGGTTAGTCTACGAGAATCCCAATATTTCAGAAGTTAGTCTAAGAGATTCACCCTAATCCTTGTCAAAAATGCATTTTAGTGTGCTCCTTTGTGTGTTTTTGTTCCAGATGATGATTTATTAGCTAAACATGCAAGCTACTAACTTTTTGAGAATTGTCACCCTCACCCATTAGTCTACAAAAGTGCTGCTACTTTCACAACAGCCAAGAATTCAAAAGAAAAATCAATTCAGAGAATCATTTCACTAAGAGCAAGCTGACAAGGAAACTGATCTCTAGTGTACAAGAGTGGCTGCTACTTCACAACACTTCAAAAGAGTTCACAAAGAAATCAATTAATTATTTTAGAGCATGATTAAATCACTAAGAGACAAACCCACACCTGACATATGTACAGCAAGAGACTGGAAAGTGTTTTGCTGGTCTTCTTCTATGTGGAGTCAGAGGGTTCACAGTAATCGGAGATGCGCCTTGATCCACTGAAGTCATCACCAGACCTGCGTTTGCTTAGACTGGCTCGTTGCATCAACCTCACGAGTGTTTGCACTACTTCTGACATGGGTGGACGGAATTCAGGTTCAGGCTGTGCCATCCATCAACATATTCCCATTTTTGTGTCATACATTCACAAAAATCACAGAATGAGATCAAAACCAAACCTGCTACAAAATTTACGATTTCCATTTTTCTTCATCCACTTATGGGTGGGGGTTGCATGACAAACTACACTGGAAAGATGTCTGTTACCTGTACACATAAGGCAATGATATCTGCAAACCGTGACAGAGACTTTGCTGGATAGATGCCCTTCAATGCAGGATCCACCATTTTAGTCAGTGCATCAATGTCATGTAGCTGGGGAGTAGCCCACCTCACAAGCGACTGCTCAGCTCTTTTCCTTGTGCTGCATAGCAAAGGAAAAACAAGCAAAGCCCATTGCAATACACAAGTCTTTCAGTGGAAGAATTCATTACTTGAAGAATGATGAACACCCAAGTAAATTAACTCCAACAAATTTGCTATTCTAGAGTCATCTGTCACTGGTGGATCATTGAATTTTCAAGTAGAACTTTTGCACAAGCGAGTGGGTACTTGCTGCTTGCTACTAAGATTTGTGTATGTGGTCATGGAAAGAGAGGATTGAGAAAATTGACCTATCCAAGGGCTTTCGTCCTGTCAAAAGTTCCAGCAACACAACACCAAAGCTGTACACATCACTTCGCATGGTGTAAAGTCCAGACATGGCATACTCAGGTGCACTATATCCAAATGATCCCAGCATCTGTGCAGACACCTGGTGTCTCATCCAACAGGCTCTCTTTCAATATCAGCCAGCAGAAATTAGCACACTGCATAGATAATAACTCAGATTATTCTGCACCTGGGAACCCAGGGGATAGGATTTAGTGTTGCACTTAAACATGTAATCTTTGAAGTCTGAAAAGAGAAGAGGTTGATAAATGTGTTTTTTTTACCTGCCTCTCCACACCAAGTGGAGTAAAAGCTGCAATCCCACAATCAGACAAATGTGGGTTCATCTCATCATCCAGTAAGATATTCGCTGACTTGAAATTCCGGTGCACCATTGCTGGTAGGCATACTTCATGCAAGTATCTGCACAAAAGAATTGAAACAGGCATCTTCTTTACCCCACAGAATTGGATGCATAAATCTTCTCATCAACCTCAATTTCAGTGTTCCTTAAGAGCCCATCAATCTCTTCAATCAAACCTACAGCTCAATTCCAACTGGAAAAACCATACTCAAGGGCACGAGCAGCTCCCAAAGCAATCTTAATTCGCATGTTCCAGGAGATGCGCTTTGCGGCTTCTTCAGATGTATGAAGAGCATCATTGAGCGTGCCACGGTTGATGTACTGGTAAACCAGCAAGCGCTGTCCGTGGTCTACACAATAGCCCACTAGTTTGGTGATGTTTGCATGCTGCAGATGTGCCATGGTGCACACAGCTGCCAGAAACTCTTCTTTATCTTGCACTTGTGCAACAGACAGATCTAGCTTCTTCACTGCAAATACCTGCACATCAGACCCCTTTCTGGAATTATATTGGCAGAAAATTCAATAGAAATACCAGCCATCAAGAAATCCAAGAACACCCAAAGCTTGTATTTCAGTAGCAATCTCAGAAGCAATTTCAGGGGTCTATTTTCCAAATTTGGGCAGGCTTGAAAGTGAAAAAAACTGCAATCAGCTCAAAAATGTTTCACCAAATTGAGGTGACGTCCATTGCAGCGATGGTGATAAACCCTAAACCCTACAACCCTACAACACTACAACCTGGCAGGTTTTTCACAAGTCTAGCTTAGTGTAAACAACAACCACCTGTATTACAGATACTTTACCTGGCCATTTGGAAAATCTCCACGATATACCCGACTCAAGGATCCTTCACCAATCAGATTTTCTTGTGCAAAGCTGTTAGTGGCAGTTTGAAGGTCACCAACAGAAAAGGCAGTTGTAGCCATCATCACCATCTTAGGACCCTTCCCAGGAATTGACCGGCCAGAGGCCCCCTTCTCACAAATGCTCTTCAATGAAGGTGGCGTCTTTGGGATCTGAACAGCTGCAGAGGTTCGACTTGTTGTCTTTTCCGTCATAATTCCTCCCTCAAGTGCTGGAGCAGCTGGTTTCATAGGTACAACAATAATACCACTTAAAACTTATATATTCCCAAATTCCAATGAAATTCTTATACACCCATGGATGGCTCTTCCACCACTTCCACTAACAAAGTGGTTCTCAACAACATAAGGACTGACAACAATTCAGTGTGATGCATTGCAGCCGGCTAACTATACCTGTTGCAGAAGACCTGGGATTTGATTGCCTTGATTTCCCTGTGTTATCATATCAAGCACAGCCTGGTAAGTTTCTTTCATCAGGCTAATTAATTTATGCACTTGTCTCAATCCCCCCATTCTTGCATAATTCTAGGGGACCCAATTGAATCCAGAAAAGTAACTGAAAGTTCCAACAATCACTCAATTTGAATTCGAAATCAAATGTTATAAATATATCTCTCTGGCATGTTGGTAGGTAAAAGTCACAATTGGTGTACAAAGTAGTCATTTGAGGGTTTTGTTGCCTAGTCCAATCAAAGGGTGTGATCGTGTCACAAATGCAAAACATTGAAATTCTGTCTTTGATATAAAAAAATGGGTTTGCAAGCAGCATTCAGGAGCTTACCTTTCATAACAGGGGAGATAAGAGGTCGTACCCAAGAACCCCGTCCATTGACCTTCTCTTCGTCACTTACACATATCCTTTTGCTGCGCGATCTCCATAGAAAGAACATCAAACTCAAGCTTATGGCTACAAGTAACAAGAGAACAGCAATTACAACTCCAGTGATTCGGGCACCAGTCCAGAAGCTTTTGCTGCTTCTTTGTGTTCTAACTCCAGCACTGTTTGCAGGAGACTTCACTCGTGGTTTGTGGATTGAAACATTTGGAGGTGGAGCTGCTGTTGGTGTCAGTAACGGTGTTGGTGAAAGCAGAGGTTGTGGAGGTGATTGGGTTGACAATGGGGGAGGACTTGGAGGAATTGAAGGTGGTGGTGAGGGTGGCAGCACTGGTGATGTGCTGAATTGATTGCCACCATACCTGCCAGTGTGAAAGGAATTCAAATCACATTATCAGCAGCATTGCAATTGCACCTGAGAGTGGTTTTGGCAACAATGACATGGCATAAGTTGGTCATGGACAACTTCATCACAGAGTTCATGACAGAAAGAAATGAACATACATGAAGCTGTGCGGGTTCAAGCCTGGAGGAATCCAGCCGGTAAACTGATTATTCTGTATGTTCCTGAAAATTGAAATTTGATTCCCTTGTAAGAAAGTCAATGTCTTCAGTGAGGAGACGAATGTCAGATTAATTCCCTTATTCATCTGTTTCTTTGCAGGTGTGTGTGGTGTGCAGAAAATGTGAAAGATTTGTCGCAATCATCCCCCTGTATCCAAGAAGACCCAAATCCACATCTTCTGGATATACCCAAACCCGTACCTTGTTGGATACAAGCCAATACACAAAATATAACAGTCTAACTGAGAAACATGTAAGCAAAAACTACAGCTTTTGCTCTTCAGGAGTTTGAATAGATGGAAAAGAAGTTGCAGCAAAAAAGCAGGACTCACAATGTCTGGAGGTTTGTCAGACTTGAGAGAGAAAGTGGTAAGCTGCCATTCAGCTGATTATTTTGCAAATTCCTGCAAATGAAAAAATTGAACCAGTCAGTACATCACACATCTCATTTCACAACAGTGGTTTCAAGTGAATTAAAAAAAGAAGAAGCAAAATAGCTGTCCACAATATCTATCTGCAAAAACCCATTCGGACATCTCCAAAACTAGTGTAGAGGAAACTCTGGATCTGCAGTTACTTCTTCAGGCAAGCATAAATTTTGGTTGTAAAAGACCAATCAACAAAGAACCACTTTTGACAGGCAATGCATGTCAAGAATCAAATCTCGGCTACTTCTACAAAGAGGCAGCAGGAGAGACTCACAGAACCATAAGAGCAGTCAAGGCACCCAATGAATTTGGAAGAGGACCAGTCAAAGTGTTGTACGATAGATCCCTGCCATGGACGGATGATATCAAATACTTCATGTTTCTACAGATTGTAGGCTAACACCATATCAAAGAAGATTTGAGTCTGTAGTAGTGCCTGTAAACCCTACCCTAACCCCTAAACCCTTCCTTGTCAATCCCAAAGGTTGGGTAATAGAGAGAGAATAGTAATTTTCCAAGTTCGATTATTTCCAGAAAAACTAAAACTGACAACTGTTGGTTGTTCTCTTGCAGGGTTGATATATCTGTTAGCTAATATGATGAAAAAAAAAATTGTTGTGGAAACACATCCAAAGAAATGCTCACAGAGTTGTCAGAGAGACAAGCGGGGAAAATATATCCAGGATCCCATTGCTAATGGCATTTTGACTAATGTCCCTGCAAATTGAACAAGACAAAAGTTCATCAGTAATATGCTGTGTTGATCGAGGGAGTGCGTAGAGTGGTTTTCACAACTCTTTCAAAGAGCAGTAAATGGAATGATTTCGAATATAAGAAAAATTCATGTAGCCAAAGACCCAACTTCCTCAAATGACTCGGATCTGTATGTGGCAGGTGGTTTTGCCACCTGACAGAATTTTATACCTCAAAATTTTTCAGTTGTATGAATGAATAGTGGGGAGCACCTCAATGTGTTTTAAATGCTGCACAAGAAGTAACTATCTGAATCCCAGTGGGCTGCCAATCCACAATCTAGGAATTGAGAGAGAACTTAGAACAGTGTGCTTACAGAATGGTTAGGTCAGGCAGTTGGCCAAGCGAATAAGGTAGGCTGCCAGTCAAACGATTTCTTGCAAGGATCCTGAACATTTGCCAAAGCCAAGAGAGAAGAATTAATCTTCTTGTGAGATACAAATTGAGAGAACCTTACATTCTGAAACAATTTCAGAGAGGGCGGATGTAATATAACATGTGCTCACAGGTTCTGAATAGAAGGCGGCAGCTGGTTGGGCAAAACTCCTCCAATGTTGTTACTGCTTACATCACTGCAAAAGTTCATGAAAACAAATCCAGTCTCAGGTAATAAGTAGCAAGTACACCATAGAAGTTGCTCAGAGGTCAAACAACAGCGATCTTCCTGCTTGAAATATTGCTCCAACATCAAGAGAGACTGTAACCTTCTCTTGTTGTAACAAGGTTCATTGTAAGAACTGCAACAATGAGATGTACTACAGCAGCAGCAGTCAAAATAATGCCAATGTACAAATGTTTGCAACCATAATTCCAAGTTTCAAGCTCTAATAAGGCGGCAGCCTCAACAGCAACCATGTGATCGGAAAAAAATAAAATTGCATTTAAGAGTTAACCCAAATTTAATCACAGAAGATGAACCTGAAAGTACACAAATAGTGCACACTTTGCCAACTTGAGAAGTGCAAAATTTTGCAAGTATGGTAAATGAACGAATTCTCCCAAAAGAGTGCTTTTTTTTTTTTGTTTGTTTTCCCCTCCCTATGGTTTGATGAGGCATTGTCGAAAAACAAGTCTAGTTGAGAGCAAATGTGGTGGAACCAGAAGCAGCTGCAGCTGTAACTTACAAGTATAGTAGCGATTGGAAGGCAGAAAGTTGATAGCTGAGTTGTCCACCCAGACCCAAGTTGCTCAAATGTCTGTAACAGTCAACATTTTCAAAACCAAAGACACACATACACCAAAAACAGAAACAAAATTTTCAAGTGTGTTATTGTTATCACCAACCAACAGGCAACTTACATCCACTCAGAAAAAACCTACATGGTGCTTGCTTGTCAGACTAAGATCATGAGATCATAAGTAGTCAGATGTGGAAAAATTTAGCAAAAGTTGTCTACAAATCATCATCACCATCTTCCAGACACACTATAACTCAGGCTAATAAAATGAAATAATCACATTTGCAAGATGGTGCAAAACAATGCAGCTGATTAAAATTGAAAGAGGAAAGTCCAGAATGACTAACTACTACATGACAGCCAATTTATTTTGTGGGAAAGCTCACATCTACACAACACTTTTTGATTCTTTTTTGAAAAATTGTCACAAGATTCCTTTTAGATGCCTTTTAGTTCACCACATTCTGAGGCTGGCTCAGGGGAAAAAAAAAGTGGAAGTCACCAGATTTAGACACTGGGTTCTTGGAGGTTGCCAAAACATAGCTGGGTTCTAGAAAATGTCTAGTACCGTCCTCTTTGACCTGTAACCAAAATTGTCTCTTTCCTCTCGTGGATGATTGCCACTGTAGTGGCTGAATTACCAGCGTTTTTTTTCTTTTTTCCCAATTTTGTGATGTTGCCACACTGGAGATCATCCACAAGGAGATTTAGCCATATTTGTAGTAGTACACTTACAGCTCAGTTACATTGGCTCCGGAGCAGACAACACCCAGCCAATTCTGAGCACAAGGATCTTCCACACCAGCACTAGCACCAGCACTTGCATTGATCTTCCAGTTCCACAACTGTGCTGGTTGCTGTAAGTCCAAATAGAGGTTTGTCAGGGCAGCCACTGCAGCAGGCAGCACACAAAACAAAACCAAACCAAATTAGACCACATGTGGTTGAAAAATCAGCTGTTGATTCAGTCCTCTTGTCAAAACAAAGTGTTGGGTTTTTGTGGAATCTGAAGTAAGTAATTAATTTTTCCACTCAATTAATTTCTTGCTTGAAAATCGAACAAAGCGCTGCAAGCTCATGCATCTCATCCAAACAAACTAGTCTTTTCCTTCTTCTTCTTCTTCTTCTCACCATCTCCTGCGTCAGTGACTGCATTGACGACGACGACGCTGCTGATCACAAGAAGACTTGACACCACAAGGATGGTGATGGCAATTGCTATAGTGTTACAGTAGTAGCAGCTAGTAACGGCGCCTGACATCCTCCTTGCAGCAGCAGCTGCCATGATTCCTTGCAATCAGCTAGCAGCTCAGCTGCTGCCTAAGTGATCTGCACTCCCCATGATATTCCTTCTTGACGGAACCTGCAGCTCGCAGCTAGGTTCACAGGACATGAGCAGCTGGGATGATCAGATGGGTTTATGAAACTCCCCCTGAGACGGACATCGCTCATCATGTAGAAGCTATAAGATCAGCTGCAGATTCTGAGAAGAACGTCGTTCGTGTTCGCTCAGACAGCTGAAGAGATTGAGAGGAACTAATATATAACGAACTGAGCTGCAACAAGAATTCATTTCCACACCTCAGTGATAATAATGCTCATGGTTCTGGAAAACAACCACAATTGGAGAGAGCCGGAGGCACAACTTGTGGAGCTTCTCTTGGACGCGATTCTTTGTCAAAACACATGAAGTAAAAACTTGCGGATACAGGAGAAGAAGAAGAAGAAGAAAAAGAAGCAGCTCCAGAATTGGAGTTTAGTAAACAAAAGAAGAAGAAAACAAAGGAGAAGAAGAGCAGGGAGGAAGGACAAGACGCGCGCACACACCAGACAAAGTAGGCGAGACTTCCGGCGGCGGATACGCACAAGAGCGGCAACTGTCGCAGCTGCAGCTGGTAGGTACAAAAATCCTCAAAATGGTAGGTAGGTAGGAAGGTCGGTAGGTAGGTAGGTAGTAGGTACTGATGCCTCCTCTGCTGAGCAGTGTTTTTATTTTTCATTTTTTTGATATCGAAATTTTGACGAAATTTAACAAAACATGAGCAAAATTAGTCTAATTTACACTAGAAAAACAAAATTTTCTAAAATTATCTCAAGTTCTTCTTTGTCGAAAATAGCGAAATTGCTGCTTCCTGTAGGTGATCGCCACTTTGGCTACCAAAAACAATTCGTAAAATAAACACCCAGGCAGCGGCGGCGGCAGCGGCAGCAGCGGCAGCAGCAGCAGCTCTGATACTTTCTTGAACTACAATTTGACTGCAGTTAAGTTATGGGGGCTTCTGGAATGAGCAGCAATGGCAAATTTTGTCTGTTGTGGCAGGCTAGGGCAGGGCAGGTCAGGGCAGGGCAGGCAGTGCAGGGCAGGGCAGGGCAGGGCAGGGCAGGGCAGTGAAGTGATGTGATCTCTTCTTCTTCTTCTTCAATTGTCTGCTTTGCCACCCAATTGGATACACCAAAAAAATTTGGTGGCTAACTAACTAACTAACTACTGGGTAACTTAGCCTGCCCAGCAACAAACACTTCCAAATAGCAAATATTACCACCCTATTCCCATCAAGTAAGTTAATTAATACCTAAGTTCTCCCAAACAAAAATCAAACTCACAACTCACAACTCATGTGTAAAAAACTTAACTCTTGCTTAACATTCCTCCAAAATGAAGAAAACTACTACACCTAGTCAACATTCCTCCAAAATGAAGAAATCTACACCCCGTGACCATTCCTCTAAAGTTTGGGAACCGAATGAAGAAATCTACACCTGTTCAACATTCTTCCTCACAATGTGAAGAAACCAAATGGGTTTTTAGGGTTTACATGGTTCCATAGACCGGCAGAGCACCTTGGTGGTGGCTTCAGCACATGCCTATCAAATGATTAATTAATTTTGAAGATTCCAGTTCCGAAAAACAGAATATTTCTGAATATTCCCAAAAATATTCTCCCATTTCCCTTCTCCACACCCGCACAAAAATAAATAAATAAAAATCTTTGAGAAAAGTCTTTTTTTTGGGAAAATTTTGCCAATTTCCAAAACTAATATAATTTGTGCACAAGAGGCCAAGGTACTATGGTAAATCTCTCCCTTATAATATGCAGAGCCAATAATAGATAATGGTAGATGATCTATACTTAACTTCCTCCCGCTTCTAACCTATCAGAAATTCAACTTGTTGTAATCTTAAGTTTTGATAGATTAGATCTATCAATCTCCATGGATTTCATGATCACACACAAACACACACACACACACACACACAAGGAAAACATGACAGTGCACATGGACATAGCAGCAAAAAGGATTATGAGCCCTGGTAAAAAGAATGGTCACAAAAACCAACGAAAAAGTTAATCTCATTCCATTAAAGCCAGACAGCCAGCCAGCCAGCATTGATTGGGTGCTGCTTTTCTTCCTAAACCTGACTCCATCCTCTCTCTGTCTCTGTCTCTCTACAAAACTTAAATTCCTTGCCATCAATTTGCATTCGGTCAATATTTCTTAGAGCAGTAGATTGATGGGGATCCAGGGCCTGAGATCTGAAGCTTTCAAAGCCTTTCTGTTCTCGTACCACTTTACTTACTTACTTACTTGTCTGAAGATACATGAAAGGTCCAGGGTACTAGCCTACTACTGAGTTGCAGATCATCAAGTCTAAACTTATGCAAATGAAGCATTACCTCGTGAATGATGGATGGATATGGCATACTTATTAGTTGGGTGTCAACTCACCTGCAGACTCCAGAGTAAAATATCTATGTCATATCTAATTTAAATATGTAAATTAAGATAAGTTGGTGCTAATATAAGTGGTGAAATGCTCAATTTCCAACTCCCCACTTGGGTTTTGGGTTCTTTCTGGTTTATGTGGAGTTTTACATGATAATGGGAGTATATGGGCATGTGGCCAATATGTCCAACTAAACCCACTTGAGTTTTTGAGGTTCATGCAGACTTGAATTGCTAAGGTCAACTGGATGATATAATTGATATGGATTGCTCTGAAAGATCTAATTTAATGCAATGACAGATGCTTAAAGGAAGCACATGTGTAACAGCCGTTTAGCTGCTGTTGAAGATGTCTCTTGCAGTAGCCTATACAATGTGGTCAAATTTCAAATTGGGAATTAATTAGTGCAAGTATATATGATCATTGATGAGTAGTAAGTTAACTCAGGAGTTAGCTATCTCCCTAGGAAACCACCAAACTCAATTCAACTTTGGAGTAGGTCAAGCTTTCATAAATTGATGTGAAAAAGGCAAGATACCCTACACTTACTACTGTCTGTTAATTCTGGTTAATTGAAACATTCTTAAACAAAAGTTAAAGCACCAACTCAATCATGTACAAGTTAGTTGCCAATGGATTTTTTTAATGTTGTCAATTGGATGAATTCTATTGATTTCCAATCTGCATGTAATTTGAGAGTAGTTTTCCTAATACCCAATTGCCCAAAATAAGGAAAAAAAATTACCAATAAATTTTTGGGTTGCCATTAAATAGTTGCTACTACACTAGCCTTCAATCAATGAGAAAGTGTTGTCATAAAAAAAATTCAAAAAAAAGTAGGAGACCTAATAAATAAACCTAAAAATTTGAATCTAGAACAACCAAACCCCACTACGCCAGCATTAAATGCTACAAGAAGCCTGTATTGAAGATTCTGGCTTGAAATCAGGTGGGGGTTGGTTGTTGGTGGATCCCAATGCTTAAAATGGGTCAGCTTCACTGGACTTGTTTTGAGTCCAGACAAAGTTTGTATTGCCTGATTTTCTGTCCAACTGGTGGATATGCCAAAATCCATTTTAAATGGCAATACTTAATTGGCTCTCCTACTCACTCCCACCCCTTGTGGACCCCTCAACCCATTTACCACTACTTTAGACATTTTATATGCCCATATTTAGCTGAATGGTGACTTCTGGTTTAGCTCTAGCTCATTGAACGTAGTAAATAACTCTGGTTCATGTCCTCCTTGTTCTCCACTTTTTTTCCTCTTATTTATTTCTTTCATTTTTTTCCCAAAAAAAAAATTGGGAATTTCTTTCAAGTTTAAAATTTGACTAATTTTTTGGGGAAACAATAGCCAATTTTTATATCAAAAAATTGAAATAAAAAGCCCTAGCCCCTTCACTTGGGATAAGGTTTTGCAGATTTACAGCATCATCTATCTGAGCTGTTCCATGTTTGGATGGAACTATCGCCAATTCTCTTGCAAAATCAAGTTCTGTTTGCCAAAAAGCCGTGCACTACGGCAGAGACATTATGCCACTAGCTGCTTGTAAATCTTTGCAGTTCATGGATCTCCAACTATTGAATTCCTCACTTCAAAATTTGGACCATTTTGTTGGGTTCTGAAAAGAATTGAGGCTTGTCCAAGTAGATATTTCATTAAGTGCTACTCACCATGTGGTGGTGAGACCAATGTTTGTCTTTTCAATTTTGTGATGTTGCTCAAGTGGCCGATCATTCATACATATGACCATAGAAAATCTTAAGCATCATTTCATGTTGTAGGAATTTTTGACATTTTTTTGCAATAAAAATACTTTTTTTTCCTTTTTTTTTCCTTTTTTTTTTCCCAAAAGGAAGGGAATTTGCAGCAAAACATCTATTTTGAAATCATTTTTCATGAAATGGTAAAACTTCGCCACCAAAAAAATCACTTGGTGAGACCCAACCTGTCCATAAAGAGAGAGTATTTGTATCTTTTAGCTAGATCCAAAATTGGTATCACACACATATGATTTTTTCAGCTATGATTTTATGAATGAGCTCTTTTTCTTTTTGTAACCCAAATAATTACAAACTAAAGTTATCCACAAAGACAATAAAACAAAGCAGGAGAACCTTCGAGTTCACCCAAATTGAGGACAGCAATCAATATGCAGAATGAGATTGTGATAAAGGAAAATAACAAAGGAGAAATCTCAAGTTTTCACATAACCAGAGATCATTTGAGTTTTCTTTTGTTTTGTGTGTTTTGCTTATGTTTACATGTTTACCTATAGGGGTTTAGGGGTTTAGGTGTGTTATGGGTTACCTAAGGAGAACATAGGAAAACACATAAAGTCTACCTAAGAGGTTAGACACAGAGTTGAGGGTTATCTAAGATGATAAAGGTTATCAAAAGCTTCCATAGGAGGTTATAAAAGAATTACCTAAGGACTACCCTAATGGACACCTAAAGGCTTACCTAAGTT
>Ga0209208_10006542_pt1 | contig 16043 bp, 13 predicted proteins | sample S1TSphfallax_3_FD_187694 | JGI IMG/M metagenome (GOLD analysis project Ga0209208, IMG submission 187694) | Host-associated microbial communities from peat moss isolated from Minnesota, USA - S1T2_Fd - Sphagnum fallax MG (SPAdes) (version 2) | ecosystem: Host-associated > Plants > Peat moss >...
TCCACAACAGCAACGCAAGCGCAACCGCTCAAGGAGAGCAGCCATGCAGGACAGCAGCGCATTCCAGTTTCTCGCCATCGACCAGATTCACGAATCCACCACCAACCCCCGCAAGACGTTCGACGAAGCCAAGCTGTGGGAGCTTGCGGATTTTGTGTCCGGGCACAAAATCAGCCTTTTGTTCCGCAGACCGTTTTGTGGCCGAACGTCACGAATGGCGCTTGGCAGCGAGCGGTCCGCGTTCCGAGCGACACATAACGGATCAGCGGAACGCAAACGCAACAGAGGTATTCGCGTCCGTGAAAGCGAGGAATCCTGCCATGGGCAGGTCGAGAGACTGAGCAGCATCATCCACGCCGAAGGCGTGCGGGAATATTGCTCAACTGATAACTGAAGAGTAGCCGGTCATCCGCCCGAAATTAAAGAACAGAACCAATGGTGGTCTGTTTTCCTTATGGTTACTTCGTAGTGACAGCAAGCTCTAGTACTTTGTCCCCGTTGTAGGCTTTCGCCGAAATCAGCAGTTTTGAGGCATTTTTAAGATTCAGCGTCAAGGACACGTTCGCACCCGAAGGGGCCAACCCCGCGGGTGGGTACGCAATTTGCAAGACGTAATATCCTACAGCGTCGTGGAGAGCGTCCTGGACCGCATGGTGCGCATCCGCCTCTTGATACAGCCCTCTGTACGGCCCCGGTCCAAACAAAAACTGTCCCTTTCTCTGCCGGCTCAGATCGGCCCCCGGAACCGTCCCCGGTTGGGATTCTTCCGCCTTCGGACCTTGAGGATTTCTTCCGCTGGACCAGCCGCCGGATCCAGGGAGGGCTGGCATGTCAGGCTTACTAAACAGAACTCCACCGTTCACAACAAGCATCTGCGCCATGGAGTCGCTCGCTGCCTGAATCAACCGCTCCGGGGGCATTTTACGTTCATTTTGGATATCCGTTGTGTAAAGCACAACGCGACGACCTCCGAAGGATTTCAAGGAGGCAACCATTGCCTCTGCGCTCACCTGTGGCCCCGGCGGAGTGTCCCACATCTGCTTGAGTTGCAGGGCGGAAGTCGTGAAGCCAGTGGTCTTACCTTTGTCTTGCGCTATGGCCACCTGCCATCCTCGCTGCCAGACTGGGCCGAGCGCTGTCATCAGGTCCGACGGCATGTCTGCCGAACCTACGGCGGCTCTTGGAAGGATGACCAGCATCCTTGTTGGAAGAAAGTCGCCTTTGGGCACCTTGTCCCCCAACACCGGGCGGCGAAGTGTCAATGGGAGAGTCTGCCCCTGCAAGTTGACCACAAAGTCCCCTGCGGTCAAGCCGCCTATCGGACGTCCGTCGGAATGTTGGACAAGCACCGCAATTTGGATCGCATAGTCGCTCGCAATTGCTGGGGCGGCGGGAAGCGAAACGCTCGACCATACCGCCAGCACGAAGCAGACGCTGAGAACAACTGCCAAATTACTTCCCCGAATCGTCGAATGAATCATCGCTTCTCCTAACTTTAGACCTACTCCTTGGAGGCGAGTTAGGAACAAATACTACACCCGACATTCGCAACATCTGCGCCTCTCCGCTGAGAAGTTTAGCCAGGTGTTTTCCGGGTTCCGATCGGTTGGTCGGCCATCCGTCAGTAACACTTCGGTAAACATTCTGGATCGGCGGAGTCCACTTTACCTGCTAATCATTTATCTGAAAGACCCAAACGGAACTGGTGGCGGCAGCAAACAGTATAACGGGTGGCAGCAAAGCACTGTATCCAGCACCAGGTGCATGATTATTTTCCATCGGACATTTCCGAATGGAGAGTGTCATGCTCGAACACTATTATGTCAAACCTTCAACCATCGACCGAATCCGTGACAGTTGGCTCGGCTCTCAAATTGATAGCTACGCGGGATGGATGGAAGCGAACGGCTATTCCTCCCGAACCGTCTTTCGTCGGTTGCCACGGCTTTTCTGCTTTGCTGAGTTCGCACAGAAGAGGGGCTGCACAGATGTTGCTTCTGCCCTTGCTCTTGTCGAGGACTTTGTTTCCCAATGGTTGGTTCAGCACGGACCGGAAGCAAAGACATCGGCCTCGCTGCGCAAGCATGCAATTGATGTAGGGAATGCCACTCGTCAGATGTTGGGGCTGGCCAGTGGAGATCCTGTAAGGCATAATCGTCACCGCCGCCCATTTCCACTTGAATCAGAGGTTCCTGGGTTCCAGGAGTATTTGCGCAATGAATGCGGACTGATGGAGAGTACGATCGCCGGGTACCGGCATCATCTGCACGAGTTTGGGCAGTACCTCCGGAAGGCCGGGATCACTTCGCTAGGCGACCTGTCGCCCGCGCTTCTGGCATCTTTCGTCGTCGAATGTGCGCCAGGAATGGCTCCCTGCACGCGCCGCGATCTCTGTTGCCATCTGAAAGTGCTGCTGCGGTTCTGCCATCGCGAAGGAATTACCGACCGGGACCTCAGAGGTGCGGTTGGTATGCCCCAGGTATACCGTCTGGCCGATGTCCCCCGGTCAATCACTTGGGACGAGGTCCGTCGCACGTTGGAAGCGGTGGACCGAAGGACGATCCGAGGCCGGCGAGATTACGCCATCTTGCTCTTTCTTGTGACCTACGGGCTGCGGGCTCATGAGGTTGCCAAACTCACGCTGGAAGACATCGACTGGAAACGCGAGCGATTCCAGGTGCCGGAGCGCAAAGCCGGCCATTCGACCGCGTATCCGCTCGCCGGAGTAGTGGCAGAGGCCCTGATCGACTATCTCAAACGAGGTAGACCTGAGACTGAGGATCGCCATCTCTTCTTCCGCGTTGTGGCCCCGCGTTCCCCAATCACTCCCGCCACAGTGTCATCGAGTGTAGCGTTTTATCTGCAGAAGGCGGAAATCAAGGTGCGCAAAGGTGGATCGCATACGCTCCGGCACACCTGCGTACAACGTCTGATCGACGCCGAATTCCCACTGAAGACTATCGGCGATTATGTTGGGCATCGTTCGCCGGAGTCCACGCGCATCTATACGAAAGTCGCTATCGAAGCCCTGCGCGAGGTTGCGATGGGCGATGGGGAGGCTCTATGAACACTCCCTTTTTCCAGAGCTTCCTGGCGCCATACCTCCATCAGTTCGTGCAATACAAGCGTGCACTGAACCGCAAGTACTTAAACGATGCGCATACGTTGCGCCTGTTCGACCGGTATCTCTGCAACCACGACATCGCTGACTGGCACGCCATCGATAGCGCTGTAGTCGATGATTTCCTGGTGTCCCGTCCTAAAGTCGGGCCAAAGAGATACAACCTCATTCTGTATGCAGTGCGCCGGTTCTTTGCCTTTGCGATTATGCAGCAGTGGACACAGCGGAGTCCTGTGACGGCTAGTCCGCACCGCATCACCGGCAGCCGGATTCCATACTTATTCGATCTCGATACCGCAAGGCGTCTAATGGCTGAAGCACGAAAACTGCCGGAGAGATCCCGTGCGCCCTATCGAGGCCTTGTGTACGAGACGATTTTCGCTCTGCTTTATGGCCTGGGGTTGCGGGTAGGCGAAGTGTCACGCTTGAAGATAGGCGATGCCGATTTCACCCGCAATCTACTGTTCATCCGGGAGACGAAATTCGCCAAGAGCCGATATGTGCCGATGGGACCTCGCCTGACACAACGCCTGAAAGATTATGAGGCAGAACGTTATGGAAGCACGCCTGCTTCCGAACTGCCAATGTTCACCTTCAATTCCAAGCGGCGTAGCGTCGATAAAGGAACGATCAGCATGACTTTTCATGCTCTCCTGCCCAAGCTGAAACTGCATATCCCGCCGGGCGTGTCGCCGCCGCGACTCCACGATCTGCGCCACTCGTTCGCTGTCGCCACACTGCTTCGATGGTATCGGGAAGGCATCGATCCCAACTGCCGGTTGATGCACCTCGCCACCTTCCTTGGCCACGTCGATCCCACTTCCACGTCTGTGTACCTGACGATCACCGAAGAGCTTCTCAACCAGGCCGCTCAACGCTTCCAGATGCTCGCCCCGAAAGGAGGTGCGCAATGATCGGAGTGGGGCAAGTGCTGTTCGCTTTTTTTGAAGATCACCTCAAGACGCAGAAGGGGCTTCGACCCGGTTCGGTGCGAAGCTATCGGGACACAATGAAACTCTTCCTTGCCTATGTTGCTGCCAGTTGCCGGCGGCCGATAACCCGATTACAGCTGGCTGATCTGTCGGCACAGCGAGTGCGTGACTTCCTCAACACAATGGAGGTCACGCGCGGGAATCGTGTGAGCACACGCAATCAGCGGCTTGCCGCCCTGCATACCTTCTATCGCTTCCTCGCCCTCCGACAGCCGGAAATGCTGGCTGAGGCCCAACAAGTGGAGGCGACTCCTGTCAAACGGACTGCGCCGCCTCAGACGCTATACCTGGAACACGACGAAATCGAGACCCTCTTCCGGACCTTGCCGCGCGATGGAATCCTCGCACTGCGTGACAGGGCTCTCTTCATGGTGCTCTATAACACCGGAGCACGAGCGCAGGAAGTGGCCGACTTGAAAGTCGAAGATGTTGATCTCGACGGGCCGCTGCGCGTGCGTCTTCATGGGAAGGGCGATAAGTGGCGAAGTTGTCCGCTCTGGCCTGAAACTGCTGAACTGTTGAAGAGGTTGACGGCCGACGTGCGCGGCAACCAGTCCGTCCCCTTGTTCATGTCTCGTCAGCGAGAGCCCCTTACGCGGTTCGGCATTTACAAGATCGTCAAGCGGCACACTTCCGCCTTGTCTCCCACTACTCCGGATAAAAGGCGCCGCAGTATCTCGCCGCATGTTTTCCGCCACTCGACGGCGGTGGGCCTTCTGGAAAAAGGCGTAGACGTCAATGTCATCCGAGCCTGGCTGGGACATGTCAGCTTGGAAACCACCAACCGTTACGTCGAAATCACCTTGAGGACCAAGCAGGCTGCTGTGGAGGCTTGTCTCCCTCCAACCGGAACTTCGGAATCACCTCACCCAACGAAAGGATGGCGTGACGATCAACAGCTGTTGAAATGGCTTGGCTCGCTGTAATGGTTATGTGCCTATCACGTAGGGGAGCCGCCTGTTTCCATGCGGTTCCCCTCTTCCTCGGTCACAAAACGGTGACCGCCACAAAATGCCGAGTCCATCAAGCACAACGGCTTGATTCAGCCCATCACGGTAAGGCCGAACAACCAAGGCTTCGAGGTCGTCGCGGGAGCCCGACGCTACCGCGCGGCGCAACTGGCGGAGCTTTTCTCCGTTCCCGCTCGCATCGTCGAGATCGACGACGCTCAGGCCCTCGAATGGCAGTTGGTCGAGAACAGCCAACGTGTGGACGTTCACCCCTACGAGGAGGCGCAGGGATTCCAGCGTTTGCTCGACATCCCCGGCTATGACGTTGCTGCCCTAGTCGAGAAGTCAGGCAAGAGCGCAAGCCACGTCTACGCCCGTCTTTCCCTCTTGCAACTCATCCCCGCTGTGGCCGAGGCGTTCACCCAGGAGCGCATCAGCGCCAGCCATGCGAACCTGATCGCCCGTCTTCCGCAGGAGAGCCAGGCCGCAGCGTTCGAGCAGTGCTGGCGTAAGGACTGGCAAGACAAAGAGCCGCACCTGCTACCCGCCAAGCACGTTGCTGCGTGGATACAGGCCAACCTCTACCTGTCCCTCGCGGACGCGCCGTTCGACCGCGAAGACCCAACCCTAAACCCCGCCGCCGGAGCTTGCGTCACTTGCCCCCGCCGCAGCGGACACAACACGTCTTTGTTCTGCGACGTTCAGGGCGACCAGTGCCTCGACTCCAACTGCTACCGCAGCAAGGTTGAGGCATTCCTTGACCGGGAGATCGCGGCCCATCCCGGCATTGTCCAGATCGAGAACGGCTGGCGCAATCCCAAGGAGCAGCGACCGGGAGCCATCCAACGCGGCAACTTGCGGGAGATTCCCTCCGTAACCGACAACCCAGACGCGGAACCCGTCATGCCGTGCGCCGCAGCCAAGGCCGCTATCGTCGTCTACGGCAAGCAGCTTGGACGCAAGCTGACCGTTTGCACGGACAAGCACTGCCCGGTGCATGACCCACAGACCGCAGCCGAAGCAGCCGCCCATCCTGTCCCGGCGATGGCACCCGCGCCGGAAGTTGAGACGGAGGAGGAAGCCGCCGAACGTCAGGCCGCGTTCGAGCGGCAGCGGGCGGAGTACGAGGAAGAACGCCAGCACAGGGAGGAAGAGCGCAAGCGGCAGTTCGACCAGCAACAAGCGGAGATCGAGGCTGAGCGCGAACGCAACGCCGAAATCCTGAAGGCCCGCGAAGCCGCCTTCGAGCGCATCCTTGAGAACGCGCCGCCGACATTCACCCCGGCACAGTTGAGGGTATTTCTCCGAGCCCTTGTCAACCTTGACCCCTACACCCTCACCGACGACGTAGCCGAGCATTTCGCCGGCGATGACGGGAACAACCAGCGGACGGCAGAGGAGATTCTGGCATCGGCGCTCACCGAAACGCCAGACGAGAAGTTGACCAGCTTCGCTCTTCGCATCGCCCTCACCGGGTACGTCGCAATCCCGCCCGAAGGCGAAATCGACTTGCTCGCCGAAGCCGCAGCCGCGTTCATCCCACTCAAAGAAGCGAAAGAGCAAGTAAAGAAGACCAAGCCCCAAATCTCTACCAAACTTTCATCAGTCCCGAAGAAGAACTCATCGAAAAAGAACGCAGCATAAGCCACTGCGGGAGCCAGACCGGCTCCCGCTTTGCTCTTGAACCGAGTCGCGCGCCTGCGCGGCGGGCGGCAAGAGACGTTCCCCCTGTTGCATCTTCCCCCCGACTAGGCGCTTCGCGCTAGGCTGGGCCGTTCCCTCCCCGCGCCAATCCATGACCGCCTGCACCACACTTCATGGTTCCCAACTACGACGATGCCAACGGAAGCTCGACCATCCAAACGTAAGCAGTATTCGCCGCAATTTCGCTCTGTTCCCCGCAGACTGCTAATTTTTCTTGCGCTTGAATCCAAAGGACTGCATCATCAGTTGAAGCGTTCTATTCCTTTGGAATCACAAATTACAGTCAACAATATCTCTTCTGGGGGCTTCGCATGGGAGTTCGCCTTTACCCCTTAGTCACATGTCTCCTTTTCTGCTGCATTGGCTGCGCCATTCGCCAACCGCTACTCGTCCCTGATCAGGCGAAGCTGATCCGCAATGAAACGAAGGTTCTCAAGCCATACGCTGAGATCACACAAACTAAAATCATTGACTCCGGGCTCACTGCAGCCCTCGTGATCGTCAAAGAAGACCAATCTACATCGCCGATAATTCTCCCCACACTTGACCCCGTAGCTACTGCCGTAGACCATCCGGATGATCTGAAAGGATCAAGCCTCTGCTTCCTCGTTTATGCTCGCAGCCTTCCCCTCTCACCTGAGGAGTTGAGTTGCGAGTTCCTAGTCGCCCAGGCTAGTTACCGTCATGAAACTCGGAAGGTGGCAGCCGACCAACAGACGCGCCTCAACGATCTTCTTGCCTCAGAAAACGCTCTAAAGCACGATCTAGTCATTCTCAGAGCGGATCTGACAACCAGTAATGCCGAAGTTCGCGTGCTCTCCGATACGTTGAAGAAACAGCAAGACTTGCTTGAACAGCAAGCTGCAAATGGCGAGCGTAGTAAGGCAGACATAGAAAAGCTAGCCGCTGTAGTTGCCCCGACTGCTAGCCTGGTGCGATTTCACGAGGCGCAACTTAAAAACACAGAAGAAGTCCTAAACCATCTGGTCAATCAATACACTTCTGTCGCGAATGCAATCGGGCAGAATAACGAACAGATCGACAGCATGATCAAAGATATCAACTCTTCGTTTGCACAAGTGAAGGGAACTCTGGATCAGATGCAGCAAAAACTCGCCACGATAAAGTGACTTATGCGAACGCTAAACCGTACAGCGATATGCGCGCTATTCATGGCTCTAAGTAGCAGTCCCTTGCTACAGGCACAGGACGCTGTTCGCGAGCTGGATGGATGGAAGGCACAAAAGGAAGGTTTTGAGAATTACAAAGACCAGCAAATGAAGCAGATGGCTTTTGATAAGCAGCATCTCGAAACTGTTCGTTCCCTTGCAGACGTTCCGTCCAAGGAGAGAGCTTTTGAAAAAGCTTCTAAAGAGGTCACGAAGGGAGCAGCCGGTGCACTAAAAGACGCCTTCAAGTCGGCAGTTAGCGGCGAAATGAATTGGGGAGCCGCAAAGGACCTTTTTGAGCGCTCGCTCAAGTATGAAAAGCAACTATCCGCAGGAAATGATTTACTCAACACCATCGAGAGGCAGGACAGGTTCGACGCGCGAATTGCGCTTTTGACGAAGGAGATTGCGGAACACCAGAGAAATATAGACATAGCAAACCAGGTAATTCAGATTTCAAATCAACATATACTGTCTCTCCAAAGCACGATATCGCTGGGCAGTCTCAATATGGCGAGTTGGTTTCAGCAGACACTTGCGGCCATCAAATCAGCCGCTGACCGTCAGGCTGCGCGCCTTGCGGAAGAAGCCAGACAGGCGGAAATAGCGAGACAAGCCGAGATAGCCCGACAAAGAGCAGCACAGGCACAAAGATCTCATGAGCATGGCGGACCGGACAGAGATCCCAACTGGGGCAGAAATAGTCGCCCTGACAGCGACCGACAGGCACCTGAGCGATCGGCGCCAGAGCGATCCACGCCCGAACGATCGGCACCTGAAAGATCGGCACCTGAAAGATCGGCGCCAGAGCGATCCACGCCCGACCGAAGTGGACCAGCGATCCGGCAAACATGAGGCCCTAAGTTATATGGTCTTCGAGTAATCCGCAGTATGCAACACGATTTGGAGAATAGATCGGAGCAATGATGTTTATGAATGGAGGCTTTGTGACGAACAGAACGACCAGTTCTTCTTTCGGCAACGATTCAGTAATCATTCTTCGGACCGCCCCGGCTCTCCTGTTCGTCTGCTTGAGCGGGTGTGGAAATCCATCCCCCCCGGTGTTGCCTGCCCAACCCGCGGCTCAGCCTAGTAGTTTTCAGCGATTCCTGCCTGTCCCGAGTGTTCCGGAAAGAAAAGGGGCTTCGGCTCAGTGGGCGGGTCAGTTCGCTTTAGATACCGTCACAGGACAGCTTTGCTACACTTTCGCAGACCCTAATGCCAAACCGACTACCGTGCCCCTGTGTCGCGATTTGTTGACAAAGTAAGACGTTTGGAGTGATCCGCTGATCGAATGGATTGAGACGGCGAAGCTACCAGAAAAGCGTTCATGAAACCGGAAAGCCTGTTCGACCGTGACTGACCATAAATCGTCGCTTTGCTCGAACCTGCAAGCATACCAATCGAGAAGCATAGGGTCATTCCGGGAGTTTGGTCCACCGCTGCCGCTCTCAGTTGGCCCTGCGAACCTTCAGGGCGGCCCTTTCCTTTTCCGTTTTGACCGCCAATAGCTTCTCTTCTGGGACCCGCTCTGATTGATGTCTACAGCTATCTGCGAGTGTCAAACAGGCAGCGGAAAGGCTCGGCCACACTCACCTATAATCTGAAGGAATAGGAGTTTAGAGGAGAGTCGGGAGTCGAGGCGGTCTTCGACTCCAATGCCCGTTTATGGAAGTCATCGACAATGTAAATCGCTTCCTCGGGGACGACCTAAAGCGGTCGATCACTCCGAATTCCAAGATCGCTATTGCGGCGGCGAGCTTCTCGATCTACGCATTCGAGGCGCTGAAGCGGGAACTCGAAGGCATCGACTCCCTTCAATTCATCTTCACGACTCCTACCTTCGTTCCCGGTGAGGTCACAGATCGGGTTCGGCGCGAGGCACGAGAGTTTCATATCCCGCAGCCATCGAAGGAGAAGAGTTTCTTCGGAACGGACTTCGAGCTTCGCCTCAAAAACAAACTAACCCAGCGTGCCATCGCCAAGGAGTGCGCCGAATGGATTCGACGCAAGGCGCAATTTCGATCTAATCGCAGCGGTGCTCCCATGCAGCAATTCGCCTGTGTGCAATCTTCCGTCCAGGACGCTGTGTATATGCCGTTGCACGGGTTCACGGCGGTTGACCTCGGATACCAGCAGGGCAATGCAGTTTCTAACTTCATCAACCGCATGGACGAACCAACGGTTACGCGGAGCTTCATTCAGCTCTTCGATCAAATCTGGGTGAACGCTGAAAACGTTGCGGATGTCACCGACCTCATCTGTGACCACATTGCTTCGGTTTATCAGGAGAACTCTCCGCAGCGAATTTACTTCTTGATGCTTTACAGCATCTTCAGCGAATTTCTTGAGGATATCAGTGCGGATGTCCTGCCGAATGAGCGGACCGGCTACCAAGAGAGCGTCATCTGGCAAAAGCTGTATCACTTCCAGAAGGACGCCGCCACAGGCATCATCAACAAGCTGGAGACCTATAACGGGTGCATTTTGGCGGACAGCGTCGGCCTCGGCAAGACGTTTACCGCGCTTGCCGTCATCAAATACTACGAACTTCGCAACAAATCGGTGCTCGTCCTCTGTCCCAAGAAACTTGCCGACAACTGGATAACCTACAAGGGGAATTTGAAGAACAACCCCTTACTGAAAGATCGTTTTTGCTTTGACGTTCTGTGCCATACCGATCTTCTCCGGGATCGTGGAGAGTCGCTCGGCCTCAAATTGAATCGGGTGAACTGGAGCAACTACGATCTGGTCGTCATCGACGAGTCTCACAATTTCCGAAACGACGACGCCTTCAAGGATCGTGAGACCCGCTACCAGTACCTAATGAACAAGGTCATCAAGCAGGGCGTTCGCACGAAGGTGCTCATGCTGTCCGCGACACCAGTCAACAACCGATTCAATGACCTGAAGAACCAGCTTGCTCTCGCTTACGAGGGTGAGTCGGAAACTCTCAGCTCAAAGCTGAAGGCGACCCGCAACGTTGACCAAATCTTCCGTCGGGCGCAAACCGCGTTCAACACCTGGTCGAAGTTGCCGGCAGAGGAGCGGACTCCGCAGGCGATTCTCGCGTCCTTGGATTTCGACTTCTTCGAGCTATTGGACTCGGTGACAATCGCCCGGTCCCGTCGCCACATCACGACGTTCTATGACACGAAGGAAATCGGCGAGTTCCCAACCCGCCGCAAGCCGATATCCCACCACTCGCCACTGACTCACAGGCAGGATGTGATCGGCTTCAACGAGATATTCCTGAATCTGACGACATTAAAGTTGGGTGTCTACACGCCTGTCAGCTACATCCTGCCGAGTCGTCTATCCCGGTATGAAGACCTATACGACACGGAGGTGAGCAGTGGCGGCGGCAAGCTGAAACAGATTGACCGCGAGAAGAGCTTGCGATCCCTGATGACCGTGAATCTCCTCAAACGCCTGGAGAGTTCGGTCGCGTCGTTCCGCATCACGCTCAAGAAGCTCCAGCAGATTCATCTCGCGACGCTGACCCGGATCGAGAACTTTCGCAAGACGGGGCAGGATGGCACCTTTGCGGACATCTCCGCGACATTCGAGGATGCCAGCCCCGACGAGGATCTCGAATTCTTCGATCCCGAAGATGTGCCGTCCGATCAGCAAACCGGCGGCAAGGTCAATATTCAGCTCGGAGACATGGACCTGCCATCCTGGGAGCACGACTTGAGGGCCGATCTCGGTCTCATCGAGACGCTGCTGAGCGAGATGGAAAAGGTCTCCCCAGCCGACGACGCCAAGTTGCAGCACCTGAAAGAAGACATCCTGGCCAAGATCGAAGCGCCGATCAATCCCGGCAATCGGAAGGTGCTCGTTTTCACCGCTTTTGCGGACACAGCCGACTACCTTTACGAGCATCTTTCACCCTTGCTTCGAGAACGGCACCGCCTGCACACCGCTCGTGTCGTCGGTTCGGACAGGCCCAAGTCCACCCTCGCCCGCAAGTCGGACTTTCAAGAACTGCTGATGCTGTTCTCCCCACTTTCCAAGGAGAAGGCTCTCCTTCTTCCCGAGGTCAAGGACGAGATCGACCTGCTCATCGCAACCGATTGCATCTCCGAAGGCCAAAACCTTCAGGATTGCGATTACCTCATCAACTACGACATCCACTGGAATCCGGTACGCATCATCCAGCGATTCGGGCGTATTGATCGCATCGGCTCCAAGAATGCCTCGATCCAGCTCGTCAATTACTGGCCGGACATCTCCCTCGACGAGTACATCCGCCTCAAGGAGCGGGTCGAAAGCCGCATGGTCATCGCCGACGTGACGGCCACCGGCGACGACAATCCCCTGGACGGAAAGTCCAACGACCTTGCCTACCGTAAGGAACAGTTGCGCCGGATGCAAGAGGAGGTCATCGAGCTGGAAGACCTCAAAGCTGGGGTGAGCATTACCGATCTAGGCTTGAATGACTTCCGTATGGACCTACTTAACTACGTCAAGACCAGCGGCGACCTCTCCCGGCTGCCCAGCGGAATGCACGCTGTCTTGCCGGCAGCGCCGGAACGCGGCCTTGTCCCCGGCGTCATCTTCGCCCTCCGCAATCGCAACGAAACCATCAACGTCAGCCAGCTCAACCGGCTTTACCCCTACTACCTGGTTTATGTGGGCATGAATGGCGAGACGATCCTGCCCTATACCGAGGTGAAGCGGCTCTTGGACCTCGTTCGTTCCGTTGCCAAACCGGCTGAAATCCCAATCCCGGAAGCCTATGTGCCGTTCAATCTCAGGACTCAGGATGGCCGCGAAATGCGCGCCTACTCAGACCTGCTCACCGCCGCCATTCGCTCCATTGTGCAGATCAACGAAGAGAAGGACCTGGACAGTCTCTTCAGCGGCCAGAAGACCACCGCGCTCACCGGCCCAGCGACCGGCCTCGACGACTTCGAGTTGATCGCGTTTCTTGTGGTCGAGGCGGCACCGTCTTCCGCGTCGAGTCCCATTTCCGTCTGAGGCCGCCGTGTTCCTCTACCCTGAGCAGACCAAATTCGGGCGCGTTCTTCCCAAGAACAAGGTCTACGGCCATGCCAAGCCGAGCCGGGCGGTTCGCCAGCGCTTTGTCGATGAAGTCGAGGAAATCGTCTGGCGTCACAAACTGGCACCGGAAACTCTCCGGCTGCCGGCGAAACCGGGCGTCGCGGAGATTCAGGTCTTCGAGATCGCTCTCAAGACTGGGGAGCTTCGCGAGGATGTCTTGCGGACAATCGACCGGGCCGTACCGTCACTCATTTTCTTTGAGCTGACATTTGAGGGCCGGGTTCGATTTGCCGCCGCCTACAAGAGGGCTAGCGAGCTCGCCGCCAACCAGCCCGTTGTCGAGACGTACTTTGAGACCCCTTGGCAGAATGCCGCCGTTCCACGTCTGCCACTGCCTGTCGCACTCGATATGGCCGGCCTCTACGAACAGATGTTGCGGGCGCACATGGCCGCCAGTCCCTTCGCTCTGCGGCCACGGGCCGGGGAAAGCCTGCCCGATACCGTGGAGCGCGGAAGCCGTATTCGGACCAAACGGCGCGAGTGCAAACAGTTGGAGGCAAAGTTGCGAAAAGAGGGACAGTTCAACCGAAAAGTCGAGATCAACGCGCAGTTCCGTGCCTGTCAGGAGGCACTGGCCGAGCTCGAAGCCTGACCTTCGCGGGGCGGGAGCACAGCGGGGCGTCTGAGCGGATACAGTAATAGAAAGCCTTGATTCCGAATAGAGAAGAAGTTGGACTCGCCTGATGGAAAAGTTGAAGTTGCACACCCCGGACATCACCACCCAGAACATTGAAAAGCTGGCAGAACTGTTCCCAGACTGTCTAACCGAGGCGCGGGACGAACAGGGTCGCGTCACCAAGACCATCGATTTCGACCAACTGCGGCAGGAGCTCTCCGGCAGCGTCGTCGAGGGGCCACGCGAACGATACCAGCTCGATTGGCCGGGCAAGCGCGAATCCGTTGTCGCGGCAAATGCGTCCATTGCCAAGACTCTGCGCCCATGTCAGCAAGAAAGCGTTGATTTCAGCTCCACAAAGAACGTGTTCATCGAAGGAGACAACCTAGACGCACTCAAGCTGCTGCAAGAGACATACCTCGGCAAAGTGAAAATGATCTATATCGATCCGCCTTACAACACCGGAAACGATTTCATCTATGCAGACGATTTTGCGAATGATGGGGCTGAATACCTGCTCCGCTCAAATCAAACCGATGAAGCTGGCGGCCGATTGGTCGCGAATACCGAGTCTAACGGGCGCTTTCATTCCGACTGGCTCAGTATGATGTATTCGCGCCTAAGGCTCGCGCGAAATCTACTGGACGAGAACGGCGCGATTTTTATAAGCATCGATGAGAAAGAGATTAGCAATCTTCGATGCGTCTGTAACGAAGTCTTCGGAGAAAGATGTTTTGTTGGAGTGATTACGCTGCTTTGCAATCCGAAAGGTCGCTCTCAGGATAAGTATTTCGCGACCAACCATGAATACATTGTCGTTTACGGCAAGACCCAGCTCCCAAAGGGATATTTTGCCATCGCAAAAGAGGACGATCAAATTGAGGCGGAATATCCGGAGGAAGACGATGGTGGAAAGTATCGAGTATTGGAACTGCGGAACACTCATCGAGAGTTCGGCAGGCACAATCGCCGAAATATGTTCTACCCGCTGTTTGCAAGTGCTGACGGAGAGATTTTCCTGGACCCCGCCGATGGTTTGACCAAGATTCTTCCGATTTGGGAAGACGGTTTTGAAGGGTGTTGGACGTGGGATCGCGACAAAGCTAAAAAAGACCTCGACCTGTTGGTCGCTCGAAAGGTAGGCGGAGCCGATAAGGTCTATCGTAAGAGTTATGCAAGCGGCGCTGAGCGGATGCTCAAGACAATCTTGATTGACAAATCGTTCTATACCGAGCGTGGTCAAAAAGAGTTCAACCGATTGTTTGCGACCAAAGCAAAGCTGTTCCAATCGCCAAAATCGCCATTTCTACTCGCGCAGCTTCTTCAAACCATAACCTCATCTGATGATCTTGTTTTGGACTTTTTTAGCGGTTCAGGGACCATGGGTCAAGCCGTTTTCATGCAAAACCAAGCTGACGGCGGTACACGGCGGTTTATTCTTGTCCAACTTCCAGAAGATACACCGGAGGGATCAGCGGCTGCACAGGCCGGGTACAAGAAAATTACTGATCTGACGAAGGAGCGACTTCGTAGAGCAGGAATAGAGGTCAAAGAACAGGCCGGGTTGTCGGCGCTAGGACTCGACGTTGGATTTCGCGTTCTGAAGACCGATATCTCCAATATGCGAGATGTCTTCTATACGCCGGACTCCGTTACTCAAACGGATCTTTTAGGCCAAATTGACAACATCCGTCCCGACCGCACACCGGAAGACCTACTTTTTCAGGTGCTCATTGACTGGGGGCTGGAACTTTCATTGCCCATTTTATCAGAGATCATCGACGGAAAGACCGTATTCTTTGTCGATCACAATTCTCTTGCAGCGTGTTTCGATGTTGCCATCACCGACGACTTGGTGAAGGCTGTAGCTGCACGCAAACCCCTGCGTGCTGTCTTCCGCGACGGAAGCTACGGGAGTGACAGCGTCAAGATCAACGTCGAGCAGATTTTCCGTCTGCTATCGCCGGAAACAGAAGTTCGGTCCATCTAGCGATGAAATTTCGGTTCAAAGTACAGACCTTCCAAACTGAAGCCGTAGAAGCCGTGGCGGATTGCTTTATGGGGCAGCCGCTCGATACCGGGCTGCGCTATCGCATCGATCCGGGAACCGTAAAGCCGGGGCAGACGGCGCGCCTGGAGATGGATGATGGCTTTCGGAATGCCGAGATTGCGTTGCCGTTGCCCGCAGTTCTCAGGAACATCCAAACCGTCCAACTGCGGCAAAACCTCCCCGTCTCCGATGCTATCAAGCAGGCACCAGTCTGTGACGTGAATCTCGACATCGAGATGGAGACCGGCACGGGCAAGACCTACTGCTACATCAAGAGCATCTTCGAGCTGAACCGGCGCTATGGCTGGAGCAAGTTCATCATCGTTGTGCCGAGCATTGCGATCCGCGAGGGAGTCTTCCAGTCTCTGACTGAT
>Ga0209208_10006543_pt1 | contig 16043 bp, 11 predicted proteins | sample S1TSphfallax_3_FD_187694 | JGI IMG/M metagenome (GOLD analysis project Ga0209208, IMG submission 187694) | Host-associated microbial communities from peat moss isolated from Minnesota, USA - S1T2_Fd - Sphagnum fallax MG (SPAdes) (version 2) | ecosystem: Host-associated > Plants > Peat moss >...
AGTGGGCCCATAACCTATTAGGATTAGAGGAAAGATTGCATGGTATCAGAGCAATCACAAGCACATAGAACACACAAGTAAGTGAACAATGCTTGAAGTGAGATATTCAACTCCCCTCCAACCTTGCTCTTTATTCCCTTCCAAGTACCACAACACTGACAAACCCTATGGGATAAGTATTTCTCTCCCTCCTTATTCTAACATGTTCGTGGTACTAACATATCTCAAATCTACCTATGTCTTTGATTACTTGCAACACTTATCTACCACATTGTTTTTAATATCTACCACACCATTATCTATGTTTTTAACATCTACATCATAATCTTCAACACTTGGCTCCAAAATCAATGTTTTATGTTCACTCTCCCAACACCCAAGCATAATTGATGGTCATCCATGAATTTTTTAGATTTGATATTTCCAACAATCTTTCAACTAGATGTAAAAAAAGTTCAATGGATCAAAGGGGATAGGTAGTTCAATTCTGACCAAGAGCAAATCCACCTTGCAAGTTCAAGTCTTGGGACAACGAACACCAAATTTTACAACACACAATAATTACTATCACTTGCTCATCAAAAAGTAGATTCAAGATGAGATCCTAGGAGACAAAAAACTTACTAGGGAGATCCAAGGGAGTCAGCTCAAATAATCACCTAATGTAGTTGCAATTTAAGAAATTTGAACATGTAGGTTGTCCTCCAATTTGTAATTTTGATGTGGGCCATGAGCTTAGACTAGCTTTTGGGTTTTTTTAATAACTTCAAGTATATTTTTGCAAAGGTAACACAAAAGCCAATGTAATTATATTAAATAACAAAAAAAGTCAATGGTGATATAATAAGTCAAATGACAAATCTATGATGAGAAGCAAAGGTGAGCACCAATATATAACAATTAGATATTTGTGAAAATGCAATAGAAACAAATGTTCATGTATGTTGATATACTTAGTTACCTACACCTTGTTGCTAAGGATTAATGCCTAGATGTGATCTACACAACAATGACAACAAAAATCATATTTTTAGTAACAACCACAAAACTTAAAGTTAGAAAAACCCAAACTAAGAAAAGTAAGTACTACAAAGCTAAAAGCGTCATTAGTGTGCAATACTAAAGAAAATTGTTATGAAGATGTTTTATTTCCAAACAATTGTTAAACAATAGAAAAACTCCACTTTAGACTATTCAAAAACAAAATAGAGAAGGTGCAAATTGTTGGTGATGACGGCATTGTTTGTGATGGGATAAGTTGAATGCATCAATTGCAAACTTCAGCATAACTATGAAAGGTGCCAATTCTAGTAGACTGAAACTACATAAAGTTCATACATCAAAGGTCTACCATCTAATCAATACAAGGTAAACCGAATAGTAACATATGTTTTTTTTATCGTGGACAATGTGATGGATTGACTACACAGTGGCCAAGAGGGATGGATATTTACATTTGATTTATCAATTTTCAACTTGAATTACATCACCAAACATATATTAGTGTAAAAGACACCCCTATAGAAACATCTAGCCATTATCATGAACTTTTGCCACTTTAGCAATAAGACACATAGTTAACTAATGTTTGCAACTTCAAATATTCATAACAAAGTAGATGTAAGAATAGAAATCCAATCCAATATAACGTGACAATAGGTGTCAAGCCCTTAGAAACAAAAAATGTAAATTCATGAAAGATGTTTGGTTAGTCCAACATGGTTGATAGTTGCCATGTAGCTAAACTCCCAACTTTCACATACATGTTGATACCCCAACCACTATAATGGTCAATTCCATCCAAAAATGTTTGTCGTGCTTCACCATTTGGATCATTGTTTTCAAATCATCCATTTCCTAGCTTTGAATTCCAAGATATTAGTGTCTAATAAGAACAAAGGATGATCAAAATTAGCCCTAACATTATTCTTATGATTGCTAGTTTGCTTCAATTGTCATTTTCTTTCATGTCTTTGATTTTGAATGGTGCTTTGTGCAAACTTAAGTTCTCACTAAGGTAAAAATGTTCTATAAGTTATTGAACAACAACAACAACATGAAAACACCTTGAAACTTCCAAAGAAATAAATTTTTTTTCAAATTTGTAATCAACTTTGACAATTTGATCACCTATGTCAAGACTTTGTGGTGGAATGAATAACTCCTTGCCATCTATTTTTGCCTTGTCATATGCCCAAACCAAATATTCATTTCCATATTGGCACCTACTCCAAGTCTCCCACACTACATCACTTATTGTCTTATGAACTCCAATAATGTTTTTCTCTTTGAACATGTTAGGCAACAACAATAACCAAAGAAAGTAAGCAAGCCAAGAAGACTCAAAGTTAAAACATTTGCTTAGCATATACATGGACATATTCTTGATTAGATATTGATATCTTGTATGTCAATTTAACAAATATGTATTGCCCTACCCATGACAATGCATGATCCATGATTTGAAATGGAAACTGACAAAAATATCCATTTCATATGGTATTATCTGTTTTTGTAATTTCTAATGATGACCTTTATTGACCACCCAATGAGTCAAACTTTTACAACTAGAAAATAAGAAGGATAGTAGTTCCCACCTTCCCCAACGCTTCAATATTCACATTGCAAAGGTTATTGACCTGCACATTATATCAAACAATGTCAACATGTTAATTTCTTACTATACGTTGGCCTTCATGTTTACAGACTTTTATGAAAATCATCAACTTTGCCACAAATAGGTGATGAATTGATGCTTTTGGTTGCTTTACATGCATGATAATAAGAAAATGGTTTCTAGTAGATAATTAAAACAAAGGAAAATGGTTTGTGGCAGACAACTGAAAGGCAATTCCATAACCATCCATAAAAAAATCTCACTCCTATTTTGTAATTAGACATTGCTTTTTAGCTTGGTTTGCTTCAATCAGAGGCATATCCATTTACAATGTAAATAATATGTACAATTGGCATAAAACTACATGTTTAGTGTGCACACCTTTGATTGAAATCTAGATTGTTTAATGCAAATTTTTGCTTAACTACAGATTAATCCAACACACATTTTTAAGCCTCACATATAAACATCCAATACTTGCTTATAATGTATACATCAAACCCCAACTAGCTTTTGTTGCCATGAATTTGTTTTATAATGATAGAAAGGAGAGGATTAAAAACATCACTAGAATCTCAATCAAAGTTGTAATCTACGACACCCTAAACTACAAGAGTTACCAACATCTTATTACATGTAGTCTTGGAAGGGGCACAGATTGGAGCACAATGTAAACAAAAATTAAGAGTATAAATGAAGTTGAAGAGTAGTTTTTCAAGTGTACATATGTTGTCATTGGGCACACTAGATCATTGGGTTGATTAGTTGTGATGCTTGACAAAAAAAGGCACCATCATTTTATTGACGAGATGCTCCACGATGTGCACAACAATGCACAAATAGATGCACTTTGCAAAAAGTTTTGGTTCTTAGTCTTTTCATGAATTAAGTCATTTTCTTTCTTTAGGTTTTTTCCATGACAACTCATCAATTATTCCACTTTCATTGCTACCCTACACTTGAAAATGTTCATCCACTTTCATCCTAACCTTGAGTATGTAGTTCATTAGATGGATGTGAAATTAGCAAGATGATGGACACAACTATATGAAATTGGAGATGTAGCTAAGGACAAGTGACATAGTTTCAAATGATTGTGGTTTCATGCAATTTCAATGGCAGATAATGTCACAGGTGTAAACACGTCGAATGAACACATTGAGTATGAAAAAAAGAAGGTTGCGAACATTGTTGCAAATATAACTTTCTTACTATCTTTGAACTTGCCAAGTTCATGAGGTACTTCTTTTCACTTTCATCACGTGTGTTTGTTTCAAACTTATTTGTATGTTTAATGGCAATGTTGGTGAAGGAGAGAATGTGAAGAAGTTCAAGGTCCATGTTTATTTTTATTTTTCAAAATCTTGTGCAAATGCAAAATGAATAAAATTCCTAAGAAGGTAATGAAAAAAAAGACCTTTCAAGGGAGTGAGGGGTTGAAACAAAACCCACGATGCAATTTGGAGTGCAAACAAAAGTTATAGGCCTCTCTACATGAGTGTACATCTTCAAGCAATGAAAGACATTCAAGTGGTGAGCAACATGCTAGCTCAACATTAGAGTTTGAAGTGGGTGATGAAGTTAATTCTTCATCATAAGAATAACACATTAATGATTTGTAGAAAGGAGGCAATCAATTATTAAATGCGTGTTTTAGCAAGAACCATAAGGCAAACTTTTGAATACATGACTTTCTCTTAGACCTATTTGTTTCAAGAATGTATTGAATGTAGAGATTTGAATTTAGGTTGCCAATTTAGGTTACATTCATCTACATTTTTGTTATGAGAGGAGGATTGAATAAAAGTCAATCATATTCAAGTTTTACAAGAATAGAGTTTACTTGTTTGTTTCATCAAAATATTTACTTATTAGCTAACCTTTAGCTTTATGTCCATTGAAATTCTTCTATGAACTTTCTGTCTATTGAAATTATTTTGTAAACTATCTATCTATTGAAATTTTGTTGTCAACTTTCTCTTGATGTGTATGTTGAAAATAGTTTGTGAAAATTGGATAGATTCTCGTGGTCCATGGACATGGTTGTGGCATGCAAAAGGCCAAATAGACCTATATTCTACAAAGTATATATGTCAATGGATAGAAAATTCCAATTGTGAAATTATCTTACCTCATCAATAGTTATACATAAAGTTTTTAAAATGAAGACAATAACTTGTTATTTGCCAGTAGCAAAAACATTTGAATCATTCAAATAAAAGTTTGTTTATGGAGTTGAAATTTGCGGGCAAATTCAGGTTCAAAACACTTCAAGGTAGATGTAAGCTTTGGTGGCTCATTTTTGTGACAAAATGGTGTTTTTTCCTTGGGTACTCTTTATTCAAATGCTCGTGTTAATTAATATATCCTTAGATATACTAATTGGGACTTGGATTTATATTAACAACTTCAATATGAAAAAAATTGCGTGGTTATTTATTGATAAATAATTTGTTTGTTAGTAGTAATGGACTTTTGAAGTCAAAAAATATGGACTGGTCATCTAATTAGAACAACACAAAATGGAAAAAATTATATTGGTTCACATTTCAAATTTGTTATTGGGATTCAATATATAACGTAATACAAGATGATAAACTCATACAAATAATCTTTTCTTTGAAAACCTTAATTTTTTAATGGTTAGGGACTTTTGAATGGTTAAAATTGGACCATATTTTCATAAGTCCATATGAGTTGCAGTTTTTGTTTTTCAAATTTTTTGTCCCAAAAACATATGTTTTTTAAATTTTTAAACAGGGCATTATTCTTTTGGACTTTATGGGTTTTTTCTTTTGGAACTTCCAAATCAAAAAATGACATCAATTACATTAAATATTAGTATTCACGTAGTTTTGACAAGGTTTGTAGGTGATTGAACATGTATTATCCAACTATTAGAATGTCACTATTTTTTAAAATAACAACCATGTCCATTTGAACCATTCTAAAAATCTTGTACGGACTTATAAGGAGTGTATTTTCTGTTGCTTTTGAGCCATTGTACTATGCATTCACCCTTCAACCCATAATTACACCAAGTAAATTGTCCTAGAATCTCTTTTGATGGTTGATCATTTGTTTCAACTCCAAATCTTAGATTCCATAAGATTGTTATACTTTCATATGTTTGTTGCAAGGGCAATTTAAAGATTTGAATTGACCTAGGATGCCATAAGTGGGAGGTAACATGCATATTCCATGGTACAATAAGTTCATTTCATTTTTTAACTCAAAAATCTAGTTCGAGGGTTTAGGCACCTTCTTAAGAATTTGTGATTATGATCTATAGAATTTAGTAACATCAAAATTATTTCTTTTACATATTTTTGTGGCTATTTTGTTTTTGAACCTCTTTTACTAAGCAACCTTGGTTTATAAGTTGTTGAGATAAAAAACATTGTTTCATTTATGTGCATTTGTTAATTTCTTAAAAAAATGTTGGTATCTCATGGAACTAGATTTTAATAGGTACATGTAAAACATATAAATATAACGGTTTTTATTTTGTTGTGTAGAAATTTGAACTCCCAAAGCCTTGGAACTTGCAAAAATCCATTATGAAGAATATAATGTTGAAGCCCAATGTTAAAACCTTTACATTGCAAAATGACAATTAGAAAATTTAGAACAATGCTCTTGACAACTTTGAGGATGGGGCACATGAAGTGTAATAATCATCATCAGTGGGTGATGATAATGAAAATGGAGATTTGATTGGTGCAACTCACAACCAAACACATAATTTTTCAGCATATCTTTTATTGAAACCATGTTTATCTAAACCTAATTCAATCCCACCTACATTCAACCTATCTTGTACAATGTTTCAAAGAATGAATGAATGGCAACATTACCCAATTTGTTATGAATGTGTAGTAGCCATGTCAAGTACCTAGTTTTAATCATGTCTAAGGTGGTAGTATGGGAAACATTTTAGCTAGAATGGAATTTGATTGCAACTTGGAATGGTGGGATTTCTAGGGTTGAACATGGGGTAATATAATCTACTACAACAAATGTAAGCAATGCAAGCATGGCAAACATTGGCATCTTTGGGGGTTAACCAAATTAAACAATAAGGAGAAGGCTTGCCAATGTTAACAACAAGTACAACAACAAGGATAAGGGGCAATGCCAAATATGTCCAAGCCATTTAAAATGGCTAGAATAAAGCCACCTATCCATTGGAGTGACACACATTAACTCAATCTAGGGTCTCAAAGTGTGTTGAGGTCAGAATATGTATTTGGGTAAGATGATGTTATAATTGTGGGGATGAACACAAAGGAGTGTGTAGTTGCCCTACGTAAAGCACACATGAACATTATGAATAATGCTCAAAGATAGGCTATCATTAGAAAGTCTAACGGGTAGAAACCTTTTTTTGTCACTTGTGAATCATCAAGAAAGCCTAAAGCTCTTCATCGCAATATTTGGATTAACATATTGCATGGGTACTATTTTGTTTTAGACCAAAGTGTGGACAACATCAATGCAAAACCTCATGCATTGATGAATGAGGTCAAAGGTAGGCTAGATGACAATTGGGACTATGTTGTTTATGACTTGGCATACAAGGAATTTCAAATGCAAGTGAATGTCTGTTTGAAGAATAAATGACATTTCTTGAAGCTATTATTAGAGTCAAGGGGGGCAAGGCCTTTAGATTGTCCAAAAGAGCATTGGGAGAATATGAAAAGGCTTATTGCTTTAAAGGCAAAACAAATTGAAGTTGTTAAAAATTGTGCCATGCGAGTGCTAGTTAGTACTCCAAGTCATTGTTTGATTTTTGACCACATACAAATGTGTGAAATCCAACTTTCTTGTTGCCATGGAGGTTTGAATGTGTGTGTTAGCTCAAATGCACTTGAAGATCATGACATGTATGTTTGAACAACTCTCCAAACCATTGAAAATGGATGGGATTCATATTTCTTTATTGGTTGTAACTTGTTTGAATTTTATGCAAAAATGTGGCAACAAGAAAATGTGGAAAAACGATTACCCATTGTTTTTGGTTCAAAAACTTATATTTGGACGAAGAAATACAACAGTGTTGTCATTGCTTTCAACTTTGATTTTGAAGGTGAAATGAACTATTTAATTCCATTGTGCATGAAAGATAATGTGCTTGAAAGAGTTGTGAAAAAAAGTCTTGCAAAGTTTTCAACCTCTTGCAAGTTACAAATGAGCAAACATTGTTGTTTTCCCTTTTTTTTTGAGGTGAAAAGTTTTATTCCCTTAAATTTTGATGTAATTTTTAGGTCTAATTTATCAGCATGTACAAATGTATTCAACCCAACATTGTTGTTGTTATGAGGGTGGGTGCTGAATGCATGTCTTTGCATAAATGCATTAGTTCAAAATTAAAGCATGTATGATTGTGAAAAAACCATCAATAATTATGCATAAGATTCATGTGTTTTGTTGCAAGTAGCTTGGTTGACCTATATGCAAATGTTCATTATTGGAGGACTCCAAATACCAATAAAAAAAATGAGAGTGTAAGCCCAATTATGGGAACCAATAGCATTTGGGATGCACAACATTAACCTATTTCATGGAGTTACATCTATCATTTAACTTGGTGTTGTATGTTACAAATTGATTTTTTTATTGTTGCACTCCCATAAATAATACAAAGTTGTTAGGACAAAAGGTGAATTTTCATCCCAAGTAATCGAATATGACCTTTTTTGTTGTGGGCAATCATGAAACAAATCATTATATTGTGATTAATAGGAACTCGAAGGAGTTGCACATGAGGTGGAGGAAAAGGATGAGGATGTGCAAAAGCTGACAACATAGGTACCATATCTCAAACCTTCAAGTACTATTAGGAATTGCATTCGTTGAAACCACACTACCCTACAACTAAAACAAAAATAACAACTCATATACAACTATTGTGCATCTACTGAGTATTACAACTAGTGTGCAACTATCCCCCTAAAAATACAGTGTACTAATAAATAAATTGCCATATAAAAAATTGGTTAGTTGTATTATAGTTGCAAGTGAGTTGAAAATGGGTCTTTCATGCAATAATTTATACACATTGTACATACATATGTAGTCAACTATGTTTAACTTTTTTATAAGTTGCATTGTAATTGCATGTGGCAACTACTTTAAAATTGTTGTAAATGTGCCATTAAAACAACAACTATGTTGTAATTAGGTACAATGTATATACATGCAATTGTGCCATGTGTCCACATTTCCACCACCCATTATGGAATACATTTGCAACTAGTTTTTTATTATGATTCCCATTAATACAATTAACCCAACCATTAATGAGCCACTACTAAAGTACTACTATTCAATTATGTTATGACTACAATACAACTACTTATAACTTAATAAAAATACATATTCATCAATTATTTATATCTTCATCATATGTGTTTCATTTTGAGTGATTTAAAATGTTATAGGTGCATTACCTCAAGCTTTAGAAATCATATTTGAAATGTATTTAGGAAAAGGAGTAATGAAAAATAACAAGAAGAGAAATAAACTTTCCAACTTACAAAACACATTTCTTTTATTTATTTATTCTTCTTTGGACCCCTCCTACTTTCAAACTTCGTTACTTTCTTTTTTTTATTCATTTTAAATGATTTAAAGTGCCATAGGAGCACCACTTGAAATTTTACAAATCATCTTAAAACTCTAATAACACTAAAGCAATATATAAAGATTTTTTTAAGTGTTTGGGAACTGGCCTATGTAGCATTTGGTGGTTTATTATTTTGAGTTTTTGACCCCTTGTAATTTGGGGGGCCATAACTTTCTCAATTTATTTTGTTTTTGATGATTTTTAGTGCCCTTGAGGTGCCAATAGGAGGGCTTCAAGTTTTGTTTGGACACTAGAAACAATAAAGCCTTTTCCTTGGATCTAACTTGCCCTTAGCACTTAAATGTTATAGTTACAACTCAATTACAACTTAATTTACAACTAAAGAATATGCTTTGTTTTTGAATCCCATGTATATAAAAAGGCTTGTTCTTTCATATTCCCACATTAAAATAGAAGTGTCATTTTGGAATGAGCTCAAAAAAACTTAACTTAAAGGCAAAACATAAAGTAGAATAATAATAATTCATGGCTATTTTTCTATTTTTCTACCTACTTATGACCCTTAGTAGGTAGGTAGGTCCTAGGTAAAATGTAAGCATGTAGGTTTTAAGACCTACCAACCTACCTACCTATGGTTATGTTTGACCTACCTAGCTACTAAAATAATTATTTTTATTTATTTATTTATTCCAAAATATGATTATCAATGATGGTCCAAAATTATGGAACATCGCACAATAAAAAGATTGCCACGTGTCAAATTTAAATAGATGGATGACAATCAATGACATCAACATGACATCATGGGTGCAATTATAATGGAGTTGCATAATATTTGAAAATGAGTTATTTTGATATAGTTGCAATTGAGTTGCAATGTGTTACACTATATATACGGTGAATTGTAACTTTGCAACTCATGCAACTTGTCCATTAGCATTCATAGTGTATAAATGGAGTGAATTGCAAATGTTTTCTACAACTCAAAAATTAAATTGCAAGGCCAATTGTAAAACACCCTTTTTTCTCATAGTGTTCATGTGCATGTTTTAATTAAATGGTTTTAGCAAATTTTTAGATACAATCACCATGGTAGATGACTTAAACATAAATTAACATCAAGTCCAAGTAATGCAAGCTTAGCAACAAAAAACATGTTTTAAATGACATAAAACCCAATGAAATAGGCCTAATTCACACAAACTTTAGCGACATATAAAAGCCCCAATGATATTTACATCAAACAAAGTGACAACAACCTTAGTGATACTATAAACTTGAATGACATAGGCCTTAACACGGGCCTTAGTGACATAGTACACCGTTCAAAATGAAACAAACCTTAGTGACATAAGCCTTCATGGCATAATGACTCTTTAGTGATATAGGTCATAATGACTATTTACTAACATAGGTCATAATGATAGACCCAAGTCCTAGTGAGTGATATAGACCACTAATGATATTATATGGCATGTGTTGAGTGACATAGGCCATCAATGACATAAACATTAATTAGAATAGTCCTAATGGCATAAATTTTAGTGATTGAATTGGTCGTAATGACATAGGTCTTTGGGCAAAATGTGTTGTATTTTATAGGGGCTAGCATATATAAACCATGATTGAACGAGGAGAGGGAGGGGGAGGAGGAGGCCATTCAAAGCAAAGGGGCTAAGAAAAATTAGCACCATTGCACCTTATTCCAAAAATGCATGTAAGCGACACATCACATTTAATTGATTCAAGTTATTAGGATAAGACACCAATGAAACTTGTTGTGAATGGAAATTTCATGATAACAAGTCGAATGCAAGTGGGTGACCTTGTAATGGCACTTGCAATGGTTGCAATTATTAGTATTCCACACCTCAGTGATATTATGAAAATGATAGCTTAGTGGTATAACTATACAATGAAATAGATCAACAAAACTAATATACATTTGTTTAAGAAACACACATGTTGAACACAAGCTTGAATGGAATAGGCTAGGTGTGATTGCATGATGAGAAACATGTCACGAATAATGATCTTGAATGATATTATTTGAGTGAAAATATAATGATTTGAACACATGGATGACATTACAAGTCAGTACCATATGTTTAGATGTGTTATATATATATCAGCCGATATTTGTGATTGGAAGCTTGTATCTATTGTAGGTAATTATCCTAGGAAAAAAAAAAACCAAAGGTGTAGTCCAAAACCAACAAATTTCAATGTTTTATTATGGAATAGATTATGTGGGATAGCATGAGGTGAAGGTTAGTGGCTTGGTAGTGAACATAAATGAATTCAAAAAGTTATTCCTTCAAATTAGGGGAGGTACATCATGGCCTTAGTTTAAGAAACAAGATGGTCAAAGTGGCCATGATTTAATGATACATAGGCCAATTTACAATATGAAATGAATGACATAATGTTTGGTGATTAAGGCAAATTGTGACCCTAATGAAGGTAGTGTATGGACGACCTTATTATGTGAATGAACACATTTCACTGAAAAATTATAAAATGACATGTGCCAAAATGACCAATCTTGTTCATGGAGATTAATGACCATGTTTTTGTGTTATATATTGTAAACACACCCTTAAATAAACTACACATGGCTATCTAAGGTCAATAGGTGAAATTGGACATAGTGCACATTCCATATTATACCTTGCATGCATGTGCCCACACATGCGCTCATGATGAGTGGGTTGTGTCTTACTTCTATCCATTGCTATGTTGTAGGTCAGTGGTATACTGTGAGGCAACTTTTGTCCCTCTGCTTCCGGTTTTACAAGGTGATTATGCTTGAAGCACAAATGCTACTAGTGAAGGGCAGAATGCAAGTGTAATTCTAGACGTTAGATTGTGTTTGTAGTTGAAATTAAAATAGCCCACCTTCTATGCAACATTTATGATTAGAACTAATAAATACATTTTTTTCAAGCTCACACACTACACATCCTAGGGCTTCACGTCAAATTGACATTCATTTAGACCAATGTTTAAAACTCACACCATGTCCAACATAGCTGTAGACCACTAGTCACTTAAAATGTTGGTTCTCACACAATTGTTATTCAAAGCTGGCTTGCCATAGCTCTTTAGGAAGCTAACAACAAGGCGCATCTTGCTACGTAAAGAGGAAATGGGCTAGAAAGAAGTTAAAGCAAGAAAAAGGCCGAAACATTTTGGGAATTGGAAGTCTTGAAATGTCTTCAATATTTGGGACAAAAGTGCAGGGGGTAAACCTTGTTCAAATTAAAAGTCTTTTATGCCATTGGAAAGCTTTCAAAATCTTAGATATCAAAAATGAATTCACATTCTTCAATTGAAGTTGTGAACTAAAAATCATCGTCAAAAGAAGGGTTGGGAGTCAAATTGCTAGTTTGATTCCCAACCACTAAAACTTAGGAAACAAATAACGTATGATGAAAGCATTCCAAATGGGAATCCCAAAACTCCCAAGTTATGCATCATTGTTAACCTCTTTTTTTTAATGGGTGGGGTGTTTTATTTTATAGTGAAAGAAATAGAGAAAGGAAGATTTATCAAAGTGAGCACTATAAGACAATAAGGTGGTTTACAACTAGGCTTGCAATTGGGATTTTAGTTGCAATGACCACTTGCAACTTAATATATTTTATGCCATGAATGTTATTGGACAAGTTGCATGAGTTACAACTTCTATGCAATTACATTGCAACTATAGTTACAACGTCATGTTAACGTTGCATTTCATCCATCCATGATGATGAACCTTATTCATTTCCATTGCAACTCTTTTGCAATTGTAAATGCAAGGAAAACATATTATAATGTGGAACTACACTGCCATTCAATGATAATTAACTTGTGCACATTGTAGTACATGTCTGTAACTACAAGTTCACAATGTGTCAACTACCTTGAAACTAAAACTATGGATGTTTGTTACTAAGTGATTATTAGGTAATTTCTTCCCTTCATTGTTGTTGCATAGTAATTGTTTCATTGTTGTCTCATAGTTGGCACCTAAAACAATAAGCAACTTGAAAACTAAATTGTCAAAGAACTAAACAAATGTACAACTATGTAACTTCTTCAAAATAACTATAATGTCACTACAACTACTATAGTACCATCTAATAACAACATTTTTGACATAGAATAACATTTTTGCAAATGAAATAACATTGGGTTTATTGTAAATGCCACGTGCATGAAGTTGAAAGCTTTAAAAAACACCTATTTAACTACTATGTAGTAACTAACTAGTAAGGGTATTGTAATTAATAAGGAACTATTGTGTTCATATTGAATATTACTCTATATTTGTATTCCCCAACAATGGACAATGGTTTATAACTAAATGTTACATTATTGGGTCCCGTGCAATTGTCCAATAGTTGTTTAAATTATTATTGCCACTATATGAGAATTAATTGTAACTTAGAAACAATGATGGTGACCATTTAAAAGCAACTAAACACCAACCAATGTTTCCTTCAATTATAATTATGTGCATACTATGTAGCATTCATTTGCAACTTATCATTCCATCATTATATATAAACATGAAACTAATTTGAAATTGTATGCATTAACATTCAAGGTTGGAAAATAGATTACAAGAGCATTTTAAAAGATGTTCCTTTCGATTGAACATGTGTGTTTGAAGAAACTAGTTTTGTTTCAATTCCACTATTCATTACAAAATCCAAATGTTCAGACACAAACAAATTCACAACATGATTTTCACCCCTCCCAAATCCTTCACCATTATAAGTAACACCTTACAAGTCAATTTCTAAACAAAATGGATTTTTTTTTAACACCATTTTTTTAATGCAAACACATAAAACATAAATGGTAGACCTTCAAATCTTCAAGTTTTTTAAGTGAACAATATAACTTGCACAACCTTTAATCTCTAGTTCTAAATTGAAATCCAGCAAAATTAACATAATTTAATTAAGTTATTTAACACATATGATAGTTTTATCACCCAAAACCAAGAAATGCACAAAATGTTTAGAAAGAAAGACCTAAACTCCTTTCTGGTTCATCTTGAATTTCTTATGTATAACCATAAGCACATCAAGGTCAAAGGGGGAGATCTTGGTTCACATGTCTACTAAATGTTGGGTGTTTTCTTTTTAAAACTTTCCTTATTAATTCATGTTGAATTTTTTAAGAGTGGGCATAGGCACATGAAGGTTGTTAATGTAAAAGGGGAAATCTATTAACTTGTTATCACATGTCATTTACTTTTATATATCAAACCCAAGTTTCATATTTTTACATTTCAAATTGAAATTGAATTGCATTAATTATTCCATGTGCATATGTGAACAATTTTAATGACATTGGTAATATAACTTGGATTCTAATGAAATTCATAATAGAATGTGTACATTGCTTCAATCTTATTTAATAACTACATTTTCAATTAATTATATAGTTTGCATGTGATGTGATATTATAGGTTGCAACATAATTAACCTAACTAATCAAATTATAGTTAAACAACAATCCCAAAATAGTGGACAAATAGTTTTTGTATAGTTAAAACTTAGTGGCATAATTAGTTGTATCACTTAATTAGTTATAATTAGTTATAGTTAGATCCAATGGATGATGGAAATGCATACACATGTCATGATTGTATGTGTCAAGGTGATACACTAGTTGCTAAGTAGTTGTTAATTGTGTGTTACATTTACCGTAGTTGTAATATAATTGTGACATGCAACTTGCCAACAAAATCAAACATGGTTGACTACAATTGGATCTATAGTGCAGACATTTTATTGTATAGGTGTCCATCTTGCAACTAACTTGTAATTATAATATAACTTTGTTATTTTTTTGGTGTGGCATTTTATTTATTAATTCCCCATGTTTCCGTAGGCAAGGTTATCAAAATGGACATTATGATAGACCCATTTTGCATCAAGATTTGATTGGAACTAGTGGATGCACACTTACACCCATTGTCTTCACATCTTGGTGCAAATTTATGTGTTCCACATCATTGAATGAACAGAATAAGAGTTCATACTCATGGGTGAAAGCACACTACAGGGGGGGCCATGTTGGGCACTTTCATGACATGTATGTAAAGTATATTTCTACAAAATGTATTACATTTAATTTTGGGTTTCACTTTTGTGCTTGGGCTTACTATTTTTATTTTCACAAATTTATTGATATCTAATATTATTTGAATAAATAAATAAATTTTAAAAGCTTAAATTCAAGGAATATTGAATATATTTATGGTATATACAGTACAATAGAGCTTGTTTATGTTTTTGGACTACACTAGGTTTGGGTTTGAATTAGTCAGCCAAAAAATGTCTAAAATGAAAATTTTAAAAATTAACCACCTCACATATCTTGTCATCTTCCATTTGAAAATGATAGTTTGTCAAAATGTAAATTTACCACATATTTATGGTCATAATCCCCAAAAACACCTATTTGTGATAGGATAATTATCAAACTCTTCACATGGCTCACAAACTTATTCCAATCATATGGAATCACAATGTTTAATAGATATTACAAATTTCATAAAGACTAAAAGTCATTTCAATCATTTTTTGAGTATATTTGCATTTTTTAGTACATAGTGAAGTACATTTTATTGCACAAATATACTTTGGAACCTCACAATATAAGTTGGAAAAATGAATTTTCTTTGCAATTGAATTCTTTGTGTTATAATTTTCCATGTTATGCAAAAAATTTGGAAAAATATGCTCCAATATTACCATGGTTGAAGTTCAAATATGGACACCCTTGGAAAACAATACAATGCGACAACATTTTTGTGCCCCCCCCCTAAGTGTG
>Ga0209208_10006544_pt1 | contig 16040 bp, 15 predicted proteins | sample S1TSphfallax_3_FD_187694 | JGI IMG/M metagenome (GOLD analysis project Ga0209208, IMG submission 187694) | Host-associated microbial communities from peat moss isolated from Minnesota, USA - S1T2_Fd - Sphagnum fallax MG (SPAdes) (version 2) | ecosystem: Host-associated > Plants > Peat moss >...
AAAAAAGATTGACTGTAGTAGAATGTTGGTTAACATAGGGTAAAGAGGCAGATAAAAAACCCAGCCCATACGATGGACAGAACGGCCAACTGGTGCAGTCATGGGGGATGCTTCACTCTGGCCCTGGCCATTAACGAGTTGAAACTGACAGCACCGAAAGTGGAACCACCAGACGGCCGGCTTTCCCGCCTAAGAAAAAGCCTGAAAGAATGTCAGAATAGGTACACTCACACCAGTTACAGTTGACCGTCTTCACGTATCCTGACTGACTAGACCCTTGCAATAATGTGCAGGCCCTAGGGTACGAGTTGAAACTGACAGCACCGAAACTGGAACCACAAGACGGCCGGCTTTCCCGCCTAAGAAAAAGCCTGACAGAGTGTCAGAATAGGTACACTCACACCAGTTACAGTTGACCGTCTTCACGTATCCTGACTGACTAGATCCTTGCAATAATGTGCAGGCCCTAGGGTAGGGTCCATGTCCAAACGCCTCATATGGCGTAAAGATGGCCAGAGCGAACCAGCACGGACCAGTAGGATGGATGGATAGTACCTGGATAGGAAACACTTTTCTGTCGGGGTCAAGTTCCCTAGCTGTTGCTGCAGCAACCCCCCTATGATCTATCATTGTTGGAGTGGGTACCACAGTAGATGGAAAGGGTAAAGAGGCAGATGAAAAACACAGCACTAGGTAGGTATGTAACCAACCTAGGCTAGGCCACCTAGGCTACTAGGTAGGTAGCCTAACCTAGTATTAGGTAAATAGCTTAACCCTAGACCTACTTAATAGGCTAAGCTACCTACCTAGTATGCCTAGGCCAGATCTATTAATTATAAGCTAGTAGTATCTACATAGCCTATTAAATAGCATAAGCGTAAGTAGTATAAACATAGACTTGATAGGTTCCAAACATGCTTAATAAACTATAGCTTACATGTTATTAAGTACATTTTATTAATGGGTACCTCTTACCTATCTTTGTTAACCTACCTATTTATGTGAGTAGTGTAAAAACATTCAAGTTCATTTAATGCAATATGTTGAAAAAAAATTCACCAAAGTTGATTGCAATATGTTAATTCAAAATAATGTTTATTACAATATGTTGTCCAAATTAAAGCACTGTATGGAGGGGTGGTGGTGCAATGGTTAAAGATTTGATTCTTTAATGTGGTGGTGAGGAGTTGAAGTCCTCACACTTGCAACCTAGGCTACTTTGGCTACTTAGGTGACATAATTAGGTAGCTTAGGTTGCAAACTTTACTAAACCACCTAGTTTATACTACTTGGCCTAGCCTAAGGGGCTTGGCCTAACCTAGCCCTAGGACATAGGGTTGGTAGGTAAATAAATAAATTATTTTTGGCATTAATTATTAGTTTTATTAATTAGTTAGGTAAGTAGGTAGGTTAGGGTAAGGTAAAGTAGGGTAGGTAAGGTAATTAATTAATTAATTAATATTTTTCATTTTTAAAAAAAATAAATAATTTAAAAAATATATATTTCTAATTGTAGACCAAAATAATATTGTCACGATGGTTCAATAAAAAAGACCTAGTAAAAAAACTTAATAAAAAAGATTAACCAAAATTCCTAGTAAAAAAAACTTGGGATTTTTTATAGTGTTGGTTCAAGCACCACATGAAGAGGAATTAGAAAAGTACTTGATTATGTCGTAAAGTTCAAAATGCAATGAAAATGGTAATAAAAAAGTGATAGGGAGGATCATTATTCACATAAAAAGATGTTGCGAAATGGGAAATTAGATGTCATAGAAGACTTAAAAGGAACAATTTAATGAAAACATTTATCTGATCCCAACAGAGAATGCATAAGAAAAATTGTTACAACATGGGATAAAAAACAAAGTTCATGAACTCCTTGAAGTTGGCCAAGGATCACATGCTTTGCTCAATAGCACTCTCTTTGAGAATGAAGTGTTAATCATTACTGAAAATGATATTATAAAATTCAAGGATAGATAAACAATGTATTGAAAAAATGTGGTGGAATAGAAATAAAAATATGAAATGCATTGAACAATAGACTATTTTGGCAATCCATTAACAACAATAGAATACTCGTCCATTATTATAGATAACTTCATAGTACTTATGAACCCATTGTAAAAGAAATTTTTTTTTAGGCTTTCCAAGTTTTCATTGGCATGAACAAAAAATTTCAGATTGCAAAAAAAAATTTCTTCTTCATGCCTTGTTGATTTGTCTCCAAATCAAACAGCTTGCAAATGTATATTAGTAAAACAATTATTTGATCAAAAAATCAAATCCTACTGAAACCCTCTAGAAATTAATTACAAGAGCATAGTTTTTTTTAATGATAGGCCATATGCATGAAATGCACAAGAGAAAGGAGATTACAAAGAATTCATGTGAAATGACTCAAAGAGTTGTTACTCTAAAAAGAAAAAAAGAATGGAAAAGTCGTGTTTCCATTTAATAAAAGCACAATACAATGAATGACAAAAAATCCAAAAATGTCTTAAACATCAGCTTTTCTTGTTTCATCATCAATGAAGATCTCAATGCCATAATGGTAATGATTTTAAAGCTTTGGAGATGGGGGGCTGGAGCATAAGTCCACCAATGCAAGTGTAAAAGCTTCAACATATGAAGGCAAGATAAAACTTTGATAGGGACTTTGAAGGAAATCAGGATGAACAAAGAATGGCACATGTTTCCTTCTTGATCTAATGGCCTTTTTATAAACAAAAACCAGAACATTAAAAATAATTGAAAACATTGAAAAATTAAAGTTGCATAAGTAAAGGGATGCATCTACATTTATTCACAATCAAGATTGATTTTGGCTCTTTTCTAGATGGGTGAGTCATCATCAAGGTTGAAGACAAACCGAACAATAGTGTTATTGTACTCTACATCCAAAAATGGCTATAAAACTTCATGAAAGATCTTTGAATCAACCTCAAATGCAAAGATTGGCTTCCCATGTGCTTGGCAAACATGAATACTATTTTTTATAAGAAAAATCAAAATCAAAAGTTAGAAACAAATAAGATTGTAGAATTAACTTGGAATCCAAAATAATTAGATAGGGATGAATGCAAGTACTTGTCTCGCAATTAAGGTTCACAAATGCAAAATTTAGTGATGAACAAACATCGATGAGAGCATGTAGTGTGGTCATATGGAATTCCTTTACCACCCTAAAATCCCCTCTAGTTTGGGATTTGGTCATTAAGGATGCATCAATGTAGTTGTACAAAACATCTTTGAGCTTCAAGATTAATACCCCTTTTGACCAACTTGGCAAAAGGGGCAGAGAACTGAAACCTTGATGAAAACACAACGCTTGGAATTAGATCCCTCATGAGAAGGGTGACATGATCTATAAGAGTCTATAGGGAAAAGGTAGAACTCAAGTTAATCTTCACTTTTAGAGAATGCAAAGTGCGAAAACATATGGATAAAGTGAAATCCATGGTACTTAAGAAGATGGATCCTCGCTACTCATATGGGGGCTTGAGTTCACAATAATTTACTTCATGCGAACCTTCAATTGGTAGCTTTCTAGGAAGGAACGAATTTCCTTCAACACTCGCAAGTCATCTACATGCATGATAATGACAACCCTTCTATTAAACAGAAACTTGTTTACAATAACCACAACATACTCAATAAAATTATCCACTTGCTTGTTCCAAAAAAGAATGAGGGACAACACACATAAATGTGAAGAATCGAGAGATTAAATAGTACATCTATTAGAACAAGGTCGACTTTGTTCTCAAAAGACACTTGGAAAACACAAGCATTTATAAGAAGGATTAGACCAAATGAATGTATAACAAATTCAAGATCAATTTAATTAACATAAAAAGAAAAAAAAAAAGTTGTACAGAAAGTTGAATTAAGCTCTTGGCATTAAACTTTTGGTGTAGAAAGTTGAAGACCCAAAACATTGGGTTCAAGGTCCTTAACTTTTAGCACCAAAAGTTGAAGACCTAGAACATTGGGCTTGTGGTCTTCAACTTTCAGTGCTAAAAAGTTGGATCTCAAGAACATAAAACTTTTGGGATTTAACTTTCAACACCAAAAGTTAAAGACCTAGAGCATTGGGCTCTTGGTCTTCAACTTTCCACACCGAAAGTTGGAAACCAAAACATGAGTGCTCTTGGCCCTCAACTTTGGGCACCAAAAGTTGGAGACCAAGAATTAGGTGCTTTTGACCCTCAACTTTTGGTGCCAAAAGTTGAAATCCAGGAGCTCTTTGCAATCCATCTACTCATGGAAAAGAAAATTTTGTACTAACAAAATTTACTTAAAAAACCTTAATCCAAAATCAAAACATCAAATTGTGCAAAAAAAACCTTTTTCATGTAGTTTGTAATGCCTGAATGCTTAGGTGGCCATATTTAAGTCTAGATCTGGGATGTAATAATTGAGGCCCAAAAGACATTCATCAATCTCACAATTGAACGGTAATGAGCATAATTGGGAATCAACAAAGGAATGAGCATAGGAATTATCTTCCCAATACTCGATGTTCTTGCATTAAAGGTAGTTTGCTCCTGCCATCTTTTCTAGCGTTCTTATTGAGGAGAATGAAACTTTTGGATGTCTATAGTTGCGTCATCTACCTTAGTTGGGATGGTTCAAGTGGAAGTCATAAAAACTTCCTAAAAAGATGGCACAACCAAGCCAAGCTTTGCTTCTCTTTGGGATTGAGTGGGAACATCTTCCTTGTCCTTCATCTTTGATCAAGACTCTTAAACATGTCTCTTTCCCCTCCTTTTTCTCCCTTCCAATCTCTTTTTGCTTGGTGTTTCTGTCTCCAAGGCTTCAAGTTCTTAAAAGAAATCCCAGTTCATGTTTTTCATGAATCTTGAACCTTGATGGAAGAGTGTTGTCCTTTGGGTAATCAAGATACCAAGCACAATTTGAGAGATGCGTAGATGTCCAATTTCTCAACATGTCCTTCATGTACATTGTGTTATTTGTCTTTGGATCTCTCCATATCTTAAAGAGTCTTGGAACTTAGATATGGCACCCTTCCAAAAAAACACAAAATGGAAATATCTAGAGTGGTAAGAAAACAATACAAAGTTAGTGGCAATGAAATCATAATAAAATTGGAAGATTAAAATGCAATTGACAATGGATGATACAAATGTGGAATGGCTGGATCAAAAACCACCTATAAACCACCCATTTAAAGGCTTTGGTCCCACCAATACTATTCCCACAACTTACTTCTCTAAAACCTATATTTGGACCTAAACTCCCTAAAGAAACAAGTTTCCCAAAGAAATTTTTTTCATTCCTAAATGCAGTCTAATAATGTAGGCAAATCTTCAAACTTTAGAAGTTGAATGGAAAGTTCAATGACAATGGTAAAATATAATTTTTGCGCCTCCATCTCCAACTACAATATGTTGAATGTTAGTTTATAATCACTTCAAGGACAAAAAATTTAGAATCTTGAATGGGTAAGCATTTACTTGAGCCCAAAAAGTTGCCTTGTGAAGCCACTTATCAAAAGTTCCATATGAGAATCCATGTTTTGGGAATTTTGTTCCTTCCCTCACCACACCATATTGGTTCTAAAGTTTCAACCAAGATACCTTCTATTCATTTGTGACCTATGCAAAAGTTAACATCTACATCTTTTTGGTTTGAAATTCATATCATAATGGACTTCACTTTATTTCAAGAATTCAAGACCAAGAGTAGGGTCGCAAACTAGCAAATGCTTCATGAAGGCGGAGGTATGATCCTTTGAGACCTAATTGTGCCCTGTCCATATGTGCCTACAGTTTGAAAGGTGACCTCAATTTCTCATTTGAAATTTCATAATAAAGCTTTACAATGACGTCCATTGTAGCCAAAAGCCTACATTGCACCAAAAGAAAATATTTTTGTAAATCACATGTCTTGATCAAAAAAATTGATAGATTCAAATTGAAAGATTATGCAAGAATCAAACCTTGTACATAGAGTAAAAAAAATTCTCTTACATCATAAAGTATCAAATCTTCCTTGATTTGTTCTCACATCTCTTATAGACATTAAGATTAATCACATCCTTGAACTAGACCAATGGAATCATGCTGATTAACGTGCTCCCAAGTCACGGGGTGAAACCAACTTGAGGGTTTCACAAAGTCAAGTTGCGGAAGTTGAGACTTAGAGGCACGCTCCCGGCTTCCAACTCTAGAAAGGGGTAGAGGGTCAAGTTGGGAGCCCAGGGATTAGACTAGGAAGAGGTATTAGTTGACCAAGCTTGAATCTGCATCAAAACAAACCAGCCAAGTGGTTAGTTCACTTTCCGGGACACCCTTTGGTGTTGGGACAAGCCACGGGCACTTTGGACCACGAGACACACCACGGCCCGGACTCGGGGGATGCCACCACCATCCCCCATATAGTATACTCTGCGATGCTCCGCCGCACCCACATCCAAGTGGCTCTTTTTTCTCGGGACTCCCAAGTTGGAGTCCCGAAATCCAACCAAGTGTCCCGGTTCTGGACTCCCTAGACTTTGAGAGGTCATAGCTCCTCGCCCTGACCTCGGATCGCAATGAGGTCTGAACCGAAGTTGTAGCCCTCGTCGAGATCTTTCCAACGACGTATCGCACTCCCGAATCGGACATCGGAAGCTGGTCGATTCCCGACTTTTAGTGGTCGGGAGTCAAACTGCCAGTTTGACTCCCGGCCCTTTTGCCCATAACTTGGGCTACAGATGTCCAAATGGTCAATGCGAGGCAATTTTCGATATCTACGCTTCAAGACCTTTTCAATGACACCAAGAACACCCCAATGCGAGGTGTTTTGGGCCTTGCTGTCGAGCTCTAAACATTCGGGAGTCCCGGAGGACTCCAAACCCTCACTTTTTCCAAGTGTTGGGCTTCACCCCCACACTTGGCCAAAGTGGGGTTGCGACACTGATGCCCTAGATGTAAAAGAATTCATGCACCATACTAGGCTTTGTGTGTGATCAAATTCAATAGACCTGGGGGTTGGAACCAAATTAACATAAAAGTTCAATTTCAATGCACAAAACAAGGAACAAAAAGAAAACAAATTAATAACAAAAAAGGATTGGAACTTTGAAATCGATAATGTTTAGTTTGAATCTTACTTGTTCATGTTTGTCATTACAATGAGGAGGTGGATGAGGCCCTTTTTCATATCTACCATGATGGAATCCACTAAAATGTGCCAAGAGAGGTCATATGGGTGAACTCCAAAGATATAAGGCATTTAGGTTTATAGTCAATGGTTGTCATCCCACACATAGAACATTCTCCCACTAAACATCTACAAATTTTCATCTACATTCAACCCTTCCTTAACTGATGCATTCATAACCTTCCAATGATCGTCCCACTCATGGATGTGATCTACAACAAATGCCTCCTCCCCCTACTAGTTTGAGGGAGAAACATAGAAAACTTTGTCGCTTTCTCAATAGCCCATTTTGAATGCATGTTCCATGTGGAACACATCAATCTTAAAGGCTAGCCTCACAACTAACATGGATATCATATGGTCAAATGGTATGTTCATTCGAGCCTTGGCTTTGGGATGGGTTCTATGCCTTTCTAGCACCTCGATTGTCTTGACCTTAAGTTCCATCTGGACTTGGAGGACTTCCTTGTCTTTAGTTGTATTGATTGTTTTCAATTTAAAAGGGTCAAAAGTCAAGCCAACCTCATCAATAGACAAGGTCATGATGGAGTTAGGTTACATTGGAAACAATTCACAAGAATAAATAAAAGAACAAGATGTAGATATTCTTTCAAAAGAAAAATTGGATACCAAATATTTGTGTAAAGGTGGTTTCTAGCACAAATTGAGATTCATGGACATCCTTTTTGCGCATTGTTGTGAGTCAAAGCTCTGCATTTGCAAACAAGTGGGGAGAAAATTAACTTGAAGAATACAAAAAATATATAAAACATGATAATCATGAAGAGTTGTCAAAAGCGAGAATACCTCATAATTCTTTTCCAACAACATTTGTTCAATCAACTCAACACCTTCCAAAGATGGGGAACTTGTACGAGAAAATTGAATGAGAGAAAGTAAGATGCATAATTTGATAATAGAATGTGAAAAAGAAAGAGTAAAAAATACCTTTGTAGATGGATTCCTGGTCTTGATAAAGCTTTGTAAAATAAAGAAATGAGGGAAGTAAGGTTAAGTAAAAATAAAAAATTGCATTGATGAAATTAATTTGAGGAATTTTTTACACATTTGAAAGTTGCAAGTTTGGGAGCTTTTGTTTTTAGGAGAGCTTGAAGCAAATTGTTTTTGCTTAGCCTCTAACTTTTAGTGCAAAAAGTTGGCGACCAACAAAAAAAACTTTTATGTTTGGCCTCTTATGGAGCCCTCAAGCCTGAAGTTTAGAAGCTCCATGAGATCTCTAGAGGTTGAGTTAAAAAAAAATTTGCTTGGCTTCCAACTTTCGGTGCCAAAAGTTGGAGGTTGAACAAAAACATTTTGAGTTCAACCTTTTATGGAGCCCTTGAACATGAAGCTTGGGAGCTCCATGAGAGGTCAAACTTAATTTTATTTGTTTAGCCTCTAATTTTTGGCGTCGAAACTTGGAGGCTGAACAAAGAAATCTTGTGCTTGGCTTCTCGTGGAGCTTTCGAGCATGAAGTTTAGGAGTTCCATGAGAGGCCGAACAACAAAATTTGGCTTGGCCTTTCATGGAGCTCCCGAGAATGATGCTTGAGGGATCCATAATAGGTCAAGTGCAAAAAAAAATGCTTGGCTTCCTATTTTTAGCATTGAAAGTTGGCAGCCAAGTGCAATTTTTTGCGCTTTTATGTTCTTCAAGACATTTTTAACATGCCAAGTGCAAATTCTTTTGTGCTCAACCCCTTTACAAGCTTCCAAGCTTAGAGGTCAAATGTAAAAATATTAAGGTTGGCATGTCTTGGAACTTCCAAGCTCCAAGCTCCAAGCTCCAAGCTTGGAAGTTTATAGAGGGGATTAAGGAAAAACTTTTTTGTGTTTGGCCTCCAACTTTTGACGTCAAAAGTTGGAGGTCAAGTGTAAAAAAAATTACCTTAGCCTTTCTTGAAACTCCCAAGCTTGGAATTTGAAAGGTTCAAGAAAGGTTCAAGCAAATTTTCTTGCCTTGGCCAAGCTCCTATGCAAATTAAAAAACTACAAAACTTAACATTCTATAAAAATTCAAAGCAAACAAACATAAAACAAAAAGCTTGAAAGCGAAAGAATGAAAACATGAAATTGGAGGAGTTTGGAAGTTTACTTCAAGTTGTTGTGTTGTTTGTGTGTCCCCCACCTCCTACAAGAACAAGGACAACTCTTGAATATATATGTGAAAATCTCAAGGAAGAAATTAGGGTTTCCAACACACCTTTTTCAAGAAATCAAGCTTGGAAGCGCAATTTCAAGCACAATTTCGTGTTCTCTTAACTCAAAAAACATATTTTCATTCATACTTGTTGCAAGGCCAAATGGACATAACTCATATCCATCCAACTTGTTCTAGGAAGTTCTAATGTGAATCAAATAATAAATTGCACTTTTCCTTGGCCTCTAAAACAAATGATCAATGTGTTTTCTTACTAGAATTAAGCAAACTACATTTCATAAACTAGGTCATATTCACTACACTTTTAAAATTTTGTTCTTACCTCTTCAACCTAATCACCTTGCATAAAGAAGAGGTTGCATTGCATATCCTCCATTAGCTATAGCTTCTTCTTGGCTAACATCTTGATATTGTGTCTTTGCTACTTAGGATTTGTCCTTGGAAACTCTACTTTCATCCTTTTTTTCATGAGTTTTCAAGTTCTCTTGAGTAACACCCTCTTCTTGCATCTAAAAGTGTAGCTTTTATATTTTGAATTGTAACCATCAACTAAAGACAATAGTTGTTCCCTTTTTACATACCTTTAATGTTTGTTGCAAGATATGTTTAATATATATTTTTAGTCTCAAACACACATATTTATAAATATACAAATAAAAAATATATTAATTGGAAAATAAAAAAGGTAACTAAGGTTCTATTCATAGTTATGAAAGGTAAATAGAGGCAAATATTCAAAATTAGATATTATTCTTTTAATAACATTTTTTGAAATATATTGAATTTGCATCTTTCTATTACAACTATTATTTTCATATTTATTTTTATTCCAAATATTTTATATGTTGAGTCACCATATAAAAGCCACTTTTGAAGGGTTATTTAATCATGTTAATTTTGTGTTCTTATAATTTTCAATGTTCTATTAATGAATTTCAAAAATTATGTGGCATAATTCACTTTTCAACATCTTTTTTTTTAGCATAGTGGATCTCACCAACCTTGCCTATTGCCATCTCTATGAATCGTAACTTTGAGAACTAGCTATAACTATAATTCTCCATCATGATAACAAATGCCATTGACATTACATTATTGTACCTAATTTTGTTTTATGCGTAATAGAAAATGATGCTAATTAAGAAACATTTTTGTTTTGAATCTTGTACACTTAGAAAGTGAATGTATGATTTCCACAAAACTCACGTTCAGATATTAATACACATGGACACATTGTGCCAAAGGTTTGTAATTTCCTTCTCAATATAGATTATATCAAATTTTTAGTATTTTAAACACAACATTGTCATCATGTTTAAAGTTTATTAATTACTTATGGTTGAATCAAAAGACTTTTCGTATGGCTATTAACTTAATTTAACCTCTTTGCTACAAATAAAATCTGCCACCAATCATGCATATCAAATTTCAAAGGATTTTTTCAAGGTGCATAAATATATGTGAAAAAACGTACACATTTTCAAGAGCACATATTTCAATTCTTCCCCTGTAACAAATTCCATTCCATAATATATATCTCCAATCTCTTTTAAATTCTTTTTCCTTTCCACCAACTTGGAAATGACAGTACAAATTCCATTTTTTTTTCCCTTTTCATGAAACTTAATTCTAACATTCACATGAATAATGATGAATTCTTATGTTTGTTATTTTGCTGATTTTTGTTGAAATATGAAAGTTGTTGGGAATGTCATTTCCTTTAGATAGAGGAGTTTGTTTTTTGGAAAATACTTCCTATAATTCCTAACACTTGATGGAATCTAATATTACAAGCACCAATTAAATCCCTTTGCAACATGTTCCAATTGTGTTTAATAATTATTGCTTTTAGCTTTCGTTTTTCCTATTAAGATTTCATCACAAAAGTATTTCACATGATTTGACTAATACAAAGTATGGATTGCATATCTTATTATTGATCTAACATTTATTGCCATGTTCCAATGTGCTTCTCTTGACCTTGGATGTAATTATTGTCCTCCACCTATTTGCATGAAGCTATTACATTTTCATTCCATGCCTTCTTCCACCCCTTCTTTTTGCAACATTTTTTTTTGGATTTATGCACATTGTATAGACAACAACCTTGTTTATGTTAACATGATTGCCAATTCCAATTTAATAGTCATGTTCTTTTAATGTCTTGCCACCACTGATTTGTCAAAGAAATTTGGTGTTTATTCATTCCTTTTTTTTGTTCATTTGTCCTTCCAAAAGCTGATCTTTTTTCGTATGAAACATAATTTTTTTTTTCTAATGCATGTTTATATTTTCCCTCATTTTTTCATTTATTTCCAAGCATGCACCACATTTATGTATTGTAATTTGTAGAATTTTAAAGTTAGGTTTCCATTTAAATCGCTTTCAAAGTGATAATCTTGTCCCAAATTTTATTATTTGCACCATATTCCATCAACAAACATTATTCTTGGCTATAATAAGCACATGAGTTTTACAATTTTAGTCTAATATTTATTATGACATTGCTTGAATTTTTTGTTTGTGGTTTTCATTGCTATTGTGTTTTGTCTAATTTCATATTTGTCCTACTCCTTGCTTAGATTATATTTCCCCAATTCCTCCTCCTCTTCCTTTAAACACTTCAAATTTTTGCTTGGTGTTTGATTCTGCTCTTGTTAATTCAAATCCCTTTGAGTTCTTTCATTATTATTTTTGTGCCCTTTGTAACATGGTGACATTTCATGTTCTTACATGGTTAGACCTCACCATCATAATAGACGATTTAGGGACAATAATTGTTTTTAAACATTGTATGTGCGTTATGTTTCAACCAGGTTCTTTACATGTATTTAAGGATGTTTTATATGTTTAAAATAACTTTGCTTCAAGTTCTTTAAACTAGATTCCTATGACCTCTTTGCAAGGGTACAATGGGTGGTTGGTTGTGGCCGTTATTGCCTTGTTGATGATGCTTTAATTCATAATTCTCAAGAAACCATCCTTATGGCAAGAACCATAGGTTATCTAGTCAAGATTATGAAGCAAAAACTCAAAGTTGACGACGTTTTCCCTTACTATTTTGATGTTCTTGTATCTTTTGTTTTCATTAAATTGTTTGATTCCTCCTCAAGTGAAGACTTGACACCCTTTCCTTCATTGATGGAATTGTTGAAAGGCATTATTTAGTTTGTTGCCTTTTTGTCATCAAAACCATCCACCCATGCGGGGAATATTCAATTTATTATCTCAAGTGCTTACAAATGATGGTGTTGCTAGGACAAACCTTGAATGAATTGTGGACTTTGGATTATGACAAGATCCCTTTGTGAAAAGTCCAATTTTTGTCAATTACTTTGATGTGGACATCTTGTTTGAATTCTTGTCGATCCTTTCGATCACTCACAAACCTTCCCAAATGCAAGACATGGACAAAAACTATGATGGCCATGCTTGGTGTAAATTGGTCACAACTAATTATAAAACATTTGTTTGGGCTTAGTTTCAAAAAGGTTTGTTGTTCGGGTCACTTGTTATTGCAACCTTGATTTTGGGCTCGCAACCAAGGCAAGGGTTTACAAACGTGCAGGCCAAGAGTGAAGCCAGGGAGTTACATTTCATGTTCCTGAGAGTGTAGGAGAGTGTGAAGCAATGAACCCCCACACTCCCAAGTGAACTCCCACTTTAGGAATTGGAATCCAAATGGACTTCTAAATCTTCAAAGGGCTTTCATAGGGGTCAAAATTCATTGGATTGAAAATTTCCTTATATCATTGGAAAGATTTTAGAACTTAGATGTCTAAAGTGGACTTGCATGACCCATTTGCGTACTTAAAACATAAGTTATGGCCAAAAAAAAGGCCGAGAGTCAAATTGCCAATTTGACTTTTGACCATTAAAAGTCAAGAGTCTCCCTAATTTACTTATGTGTAGGTGTCGTGCCACATATTGTTGAAAAGATCTCGATGAGGGCTACAACTTTGCTTGAGACTTCATCTCAATTGGAGGTTTGGATAAAAAGTTATGGGCTTCCAAAGTTACAAGAGTCCAAATTTCAAGAATTTCAAGACTCCCAACTTGGGAGTCTCGGGAGAGAATGACATTTGGGTGTAGGCCCATGTGGCTAGGAACAAAGAATAATATAAAGGGGAAGGTGGTGGCTTCTCTCAAGTTTGGGCCATGATGAATTTTGTGAATCCGTGTTTACTTGTGACTTGTTTATGCATCAAAAGTGCTCCAACTATGCACTAACCAACTTGTTGGTTTGGTTTGTGCAAGTTTGTGTGAATAATTGACCCACTTGTCACTCATCTTAGTCCCCATCCCAAAGCTCTAGCACGCCCCTTTACCCTGAAAGTGTTGCGAGCCAAAGAGCGTACCCCGACTCCTTATCCTTTCAATGTTTCCACATTTGGACTCGCATTTGAGTTTATCAGGGAGCTTGGGGGTGTGTCATTTGTGGTGTGTGTAGGATGATTGTGAGAACTTTTTGTGTTTTACTTTTCGCAATGAAACATTTTGGTGTGGTGAATGTGATCATATTTTAGTCTTAGGTCAAATGACAATGATTTTGTCCACTTCCTTGCTTGGATGCAAATTTTGTCATGTTCTTCCTTTTTGTGTCGTGGATTACAGTTGGCAAATCTATTATGTTGTGCATAAATTCCAATCTATTTCAAAAGCAACAATTCATTTTGGTGTTCACAAACATTTTGTTACAGATTGAAAGTGTTGAGAGTTTGTCGAGGAAACTAGAATGTTGATCATAAAAGAGGTGGATCACATGCAAAGATCTCTTCAATTTCCTTAAGTGTTAGCAAGACCTTCTTGGCAAGTTACTTGCTTGATGATTTTAACAATGGCAAAATGGAACTCCCCAAAGGTGAGTAATTCCAACACATCAAGGACAAGTTTTGTGAAGTTAGCTCTCCCAATGTTTGTAACCTTGTTGTTTTTTTTAAGCCTCGTTGAAGAGGTGGTTATATTGTTAACATCCAAGAATTGAAATCCAAAAGTAAGTATGACTACATCCATAAATGTTGCTTCCTAGGACAAGTTCATAGACAAAAGGTGTTTATTTTGAAGATGTCGATAAATGGTGTTAGGACTAGAGTCAACCTCATCATATGAATGCAACCTGTAGGGGATTTGCAAAACGTTTGGATCATGTTTGATCATGTGAAGTGTGTTGTTGGCTAGACAACTATGGTTTGTCATGTGTATGATCATGTCTATTGTAAAGTGTTGACCATAATGGTTTGTGATATGTAAATTAAGGACACCAAAACTTAATGAAATAATGCTGAAACATGGGTTTCCAAACAAAATTTCAAGGGATTCATGGCTAATAGTGCATAAGCCAATTGGAACATGATCGAAATTATTTATGGTTCAAGGGATCCCTTTATCAAGATGGTTGATAAGGAGCACACCTATTTATTCCATTGGATTCAATCACTTGATAAACACACTAAGCAATTGATCATACCTGAATTGTGAGATGAACACAAGGTTTTTTACCTCTAGTACAAGAATGCCACATCCTTTGGGGATGCTAATAATCATTATGTCGTAATTTGTTGTTGGTGGCTTCATTTGGGGTTGATTCTAATGCATGTGTCCATGAGCTTAGCAATTAGTTTAGTTAAATATTTTGCCATGTCACTTAATAATATCCTTGTGGCAAATGAATACACTAAAAATATTCCATGACATGGCATGGAATATGTTATAAGATTCCTTCATGTTCACTCAAGCAAGCTCGCTTGCTTATGTTTGCCCGTACACTTACTCACTTACAAGTGTCATTGACAAATTGATTACGAGTAAGGAATTTAATCTTTGGATCTTTTTTTCATTACCAACCTCCTTAACCAATAAGACTCAATAATTGATATGCTTTAATACCTTTTACAAACATGGAACATCAAATCCCTAATGAATTTGAATTGAACATGATCTTTCTTATAATAACTTGTGCCACCATTGAAAAAATTAGTGATTAATGAGGGTGGTGCACCCTTTTGCTTTTTGTATTTTTGACATTCTGTAGCCCCTCCATCCTTGGCCTTCACCTCTACCTTGTATTTGTTGAATTTTTTGATGTGGCCATTTTGTAAATGATTATTCATAGATGTGTTACTATGGATAGAATTATACTATAATAAACCTTTGCATTTATGGGTGTTATTATTAGAACATGAGGAGGATATGTATGTCATAAGCGAGTTTAGGACTGAAACCAAAAATGTTTATTATATAACTATGGAAATTTATGTTCTTGTTTGCATAAATCTTTTCTCATCTTTCTATTGTCTATGTATAACTAGTATGCCACACCATTTTTCTACCATGGACCTCACATAAACTACACCAAAAAATTTCAAAACCAAAATCTTGATTCTTTTCACAATTTTATTCCATGAAACTTTACATTCATATAACAACTTATTTCTATCAAATGAAGGTGTTTCCAAAGGTCACAAACACCCATTTATATCTTAACCAAAAAGAAACTAAACAAAAAATTTTTTTATAGTCTATACATCACATGACTCCCAATGTGATTTCACATGCATAATAAAATGTTAAGATTTTTCACATGACTTTCACATAAATTAATATGTGAAAGTCAATGCACCTTCATGTGCCAAAGATTTTCCATATGACTTTCACATAAATTAATATGTGAAAGTCAATGCATCTTCATGTGCTAAAGATTTTTCAC
>Ga0209208_10006545_pt1 | contig 16040 bp, 17 predicted proteins | sample S1TSphfallax_3_FD_187694 | JGI IMG/M metagenome (GOLD analysis project Ga0209208, IMG submission 187694) | Host-associated microbial communities from peat moss isolated from Minnesota, USA - S1T2_Fd - Sphagnum fallax MG (SPAdes) (version 2) | ecosystem: Host-associated > Plants > Peat moss >...
TTTTTAAAGCCCCCATCATTTATCGGAGACAACAAGACCAAGAAGAAGGGGGTGGGGGGGGGGGCCCTGGCTTTAGGGGAACGGGTGGGGACGTTCCATTTGAGAATAAAGTTGACTCCACCGCCCAATAAAAAAAATTGCCATAAAAAGGAAAAAAACAAAACAAAAAGACCCTCAAATGAATGTCCTGGAAAGTGGCACATTGTTGTCCTAAATAGAATCTTCCATGATTAAAATATTTCTATATATATAGATTTCATTATAATTTTAAAATAGCCACATTTAAGTCCATTATACATTTAAAAGTTCAATGCACTTGCCAAGCTTAAAAGCATTTAGTAACTAACTTGTTGGGCGAGAGCTTGGGAGCCAGGGTAGGGTCCATTGGTTAGTAAGTTGACTCCACTACCCAATAAAAACCTTTGCTAAAAGAAGAAGAGAAGACCCAAAAAAAAAATCAAAAAATAAAAAATCAAAAAATAGACCCCTTTGAAATTGATGTCCTGGAAAGTGGCAAATTGTATGTCCCAAAAATCAAATCTTCCAAAATTGAATAATTATTTTAAAAGTAATATACATATCAAACATTTTTTTTTCCACTAGGTATTTAAAATAATCAAAGAGAAAAAAGCGCATTCATCCCCACTATAACAATTAAAAACTTTCATTTGCACTATATAGCCTATAAGTAGCTTATGCAAACCCCCCCCCGCCCCCAAAGTGTGGGCCTGATTTTGGTAATGCCCTCAACCAAGGGCTTTGCTTGGGTTTAAGTACCAAGGAATGGTTCAAAAGTGAAGGCCCAATTTTTGGTATTGCCCTTGACTAATAAGGGCTTTACCTGCCATAAAGAATGGTTAGAAATTTTCCTTTAATCATAGGCAAATTTTACAAGGCACAAGACCAAAATTGTAAAGCCCACTTTGGTGCAGGCAGAAAAAATATGTGTTATATAACATCTCACCCAAATACACTAGGAAATTTCTTGAGATATTTCTGTTTTAAAAAAAAAAACCAATACTGATATCTACAAGGTATGAAAATTAAAAGTAATGCATTAATTTTTTTTAAAATGTAAAATTTAATTTCTTTTTTAAAACGCCATAACAAGGATGAGTCTTTAGGGGGAAATTTTTCACATTTGTGGCAATAGCAAGAATTCCAAATTTGGAAATTTGAAAGTATAAAATTGAAAAAAAATTATCATGTTTTTTTTCCAAAAATTCCCCAAACTTTGAAAACCACAAAATTAGGGGGGCGGGGGGGGGGAGGGGAATAGGGGATAAGTGAGAATATTGAGCATCCAATGGCAGTGAATTATTGAGAGCCCGCTATTTAAGGTGTTCCGACCAAATAGGTAGTTTAGTAGACACCTAGGAAGTAGGCTAGTAGTAGGGGTTGTAGCCTAGTTGCTTCGTCCCGACAAAGCGAAAAAAGCCTAGCATGGGGTGCCTACTTTTTTATCGTAGGTTTGTTGTAGGTAAGTACCCTAAGGTATAGACTGCTTACCTTTGGTTCCTCGCTTTCTCCTCCTCTTCTTCTTCTTCTTCTTCCCCGCCCACTGTGCTTGCTGGCTCGCTCGCGCGCGCGCAAGAGAGAACGGGGAGTAGACGGACGACGCAGTCAAGTGCAGCAGCAGCAGCTGCTTCTTCTTCCATTGTGTTCTTGGAGAGCTTGAATATCTCTTGTTTTCATGCTCCACACTCGAGAATTTAAGAGGCAGAATTTGGTTCTTTTGAAACCTCGTTTACTTGTTGTCGGCGTTCCCCTCTTCAGTGCGTTGTTGTTTTGTCGAGCCTCTGATGCACACCGGAGAGAGAGAGAGAGAGAGAGCTGTTGTAGGATTTTTTGAAGGTGGTCGTTAGTCAGTGATTTATCTCCTGCTTTCGAGAGCGAGAGGCAGGCGGTATTTTATCATGTGAAGGAAACACTGAAGAGATCGAGGAGAGAAAGGCTGCTGGCAAGCGGAAGAAGAAGAAGAGGTGATGATCTGGTTTGCTTCCGCTGGACTTGTGTACTTTTCTGATCTGAGAAAGGTGAATTATATTGGAAAGCTGTTAAGTGGAAAGTCTTTGAACAGGGAGAAAGGTCTTCTGAAGGTCTTCTGAGTAGAGAGAGAGAGAGAGAGAGCCGTGGTGGACAAAGTGGGTGGCGTGCTCCCACAGAGGGTGGCTTGATTGGGTAATAAGAAGATCGTCGAGAGCGGAGGGGTCGCGTGAAGGAGGAGTCAGATGTACTGTCGCAAAACACTTCTTCTGTTGTCCAGTTATGTCGTCGAGAGTCAAATAACAATTTTGATGTCGTCAGATGTGTTCGCCATTTCTATCGAGTGTTGAACAGGAGTGACGAAGTGTGAATTGCATCATCAGGTAGTCTCAGTCAGTCACAACTTTGCAGCACCAAAGACTTGTAAGAAGATTAGTAGAGGAGCGTCCTGAGAGAGAGAGGGATATAGAGCCTGAACACGGGGGAGATCATGGCTAGTGCTTTTCCTTGTTGTTGTCGTTAGAAGGTGCTCAAGGGGAAAGAGACGACAAAAGCTGATTTTCTTTGTTTCTTGTGTTGTTGAAGGAGGAGATGGCTTCTTCTTTACTGATCTGCACCTGGTCCTGTCCAAGACTGACAGAAGAAGTCGGGAAGTACTTAGCCTGAAGAAGAACCGTTGCGCTGGTCGGTCAAGGTCTTGACAGAGTAAGTGCTTGTGTCGTCGCTCAGCGTGATGCGGTGAAGCTTGTACTTGTGAAGCAAAAGCCACGATTGAGGGAAGGAGTGGTGTGGAGACTGAAGTTCTTCGGCGGGTGAGGAAGAGAGAACGTTGCTCAAGGCTACAATAACTCCGTGAATAACCGATCAACTGATCTGTAGGGTTGTTGCGGCGGGGGAAGTGAGAGGAGTTTTCGAGAGCAGATAAAACCTGAAGGCGAAGAAGACGCTGCTGCGGCCAAGAGACGGCCGGGGAGAGAAGAATCTTGTATATCAAGTCATTGAGAGGCTCGATGACTTGATATAGAACTTGAACTTTCACTCCGGTAGCTGCAAGGCTAGGCATCCTCGTGCACGAAGATGCTGCGTGGGATGGTAGGCTCGGCTCTTGAGCGCATTGTATTGATGCTCTCCAAGTGTTGACAGTTCTTGCAGAAACATACAACGTTGTGTGTTCCGAGCTGAGAACAAAAAGCTTAGAGCGACGCTATCTAGAACCACAAGTGCCAGCAGACTCTCAGCGCAGGTGGGGGCTGTACAAGGAAGAAACTTAGTCACTAGACAAACTAGACAGGAAAAAAAGCTCAACAAAAAAAGAAAAACAACAATGATAAGCATCTCAGGAGGAAATGGAGGAGACTAGACATTCAGGGAAAATTTCCAGAATGAAAGAAGTCTCCAAATGCAAAGGTGGTGGCAGCTGAGTTATGCCACATCTAACTCAGTAAGGATATGAGTATACTGGCGTTTTTGATAGGGGACCAGGAATCCATGAAGGCAGAAAACAAATTTCTGTCTTCTCATTCTCCCATTACATGAGTGCAGTCCTCACTGCTGCCATTTGTTGTCTGTGATGCATTCCTGCAACTTTGCTGCTAGCATTCTGCAGCAATGGGTTCAATGGTATCTTGACAACTGAATTCCACAAAGGTATGTCAATTTCAGCTTCATGAATGTTGCAGTTTATTCTCACATCACTGGAATTGCAAATCTCCCTTGAAGGGACTCGTTCATCAAAATTGAACACATCTCTGTTGGATTCCTCTAGGAAAGTTAGTCCATTGCAAAAACCATAATAATAATGCGCATGCATTTTGAGAGTTTGAGCAGCTTGTAGATGCTGTATGGGTACTGTAGCCTTGTTGCCCAGTGCTTGCCTATGTCCTTTGTAGTCCGCAAACATCCCACATGGTGGTCACAAGGATTGATGTATAACTGTATCAACAGCATCTACACGAACATAAAGAATGTCAGAGGAAACACTTCATGAAAGAAGCTCGAATGCCAATCAAGGCAAACATGGCACAGAAACTCATGCTTCATACATTTTGGTCAATCACTTTAGATCGACATCCTTGGCTGTGAAGAGCCTTAACAGAGACAGCCATTTTCTTGCAGCCAGGTGGCTTGACAAGATGTTTGAAGATGTTTCTTGGATCCTGATGCAAAAATGGCCACCATTTGTTTTGTAGCTGCTTTATACCCTTTTTTCTCTGAGTTTATGTGTACTCCTCCAATGGCATCACCATGTTTCTTTATGCCAAAACTGGTTATCAAATTGAGACTAATGTATGTTGGTCATGTTACTGCAGAATAACTGGCAGAAATAGGCATCTCCTTGTTCTAAGGGACATTGAGAATCAATGCAACATATGGAGGAGCACAATGGGAGACGATTAGCCAGTGCTGATTGATTCATGAGTGTGGAGGAAGGAATAAAAAAAAGCCAATGCAACACCGCATAGATCTCTTCCGTAGTGAAATAAGCAAGCACTTTCTGGTGGTTGGGCATCTCTTTCTCCTTCACTTGCTTATTCTTCTCTCACTTCCCCCTGTGCAGTTGCAATCACATCATCCATCATTTGCCTTAGCACATAGGGGGGAAGTCTGAGATGCACACTGCACTGACTTGAACAACCAGTGAGGTTGAATCCTGCCTCATGTGGAGCCAGTCTATGGAGAAATTCAAATCTGTTGCTGGCAAATCTACAGTGGATGCATCAAGTGCTCTTGCTCTACAGGAGGTTGCAGCATTGGGGAACACTGACGTACACCACGTACACTAACACAAAGAGCTTATTTGTGTTGGACACAGAGAAGCCTCGCCAAGAATAGCAGAAGTCATCTGTATGTCCAATGAAAACCTGTTTCGACTGTGCCAAATATTGTGCTAGTGAAGATGACACTCCAAGAATTCACCAAAAGAGTTCCACTGTTGAAGTCATAACCATCCAGAGTTTCTAAGAACATGGTTGCAACCTCGTCCAAAACTTCCAAATAAGCACTGGAAGGTTCCTTTCATGCCCAAAAAGCCATTGGACATTGATAAGGTGCCATTTATTGAACTCAAATGCTTGAGAAGTCACCTGGCACAACTGGCAGCTCAATCTTTGTAGAGTCTTGAGTGTTGTACTCAGGGAATCCCTGAGCATTATGAAGTTGCAAAGTAGGCATTCCTCTTCACAGCATGCCACTCATCCTGGTTACCATAAAAGTATTTCACAGGTCCTCCTTGCTTGAGCCATTTGCTAGATTGCTCTTATCCAGTAGTACAGTTTGAAATCAGATCCTGGTGTTCTGATCCAGTTTGAAATATTTCAGAAGTCTGGGAACTAATTGTTCTCAAGACTTCTGTCCTTGGCGTGTTCTCTCTCCTCTGTCAAAGTGCTGAATTATTGTTTTGGATTGCCAACGGCTGATCTAGAATTCTAAGTTCTCTAAGATTTATACTCCAATTTCCTTCTCCCTGGTCTGTGGGATGAACTCTTCTGAAAATCAGCAAGGTGACCCCAACTGGGCACTGGTGAACTGGGACCACCCAGCTGCTATTTCCAGCCTTGATCAAGCCACACGTGAGTACCCAGCCAACCGCTCGGAGTGGGACTGGGATCCAATGACTCTGGCACAACACCATGGAAGTGGAGGCCCCAACAATTGCAGTGATGGAGACAGCAAAAGTCATCTTACTCATGCAGGTCAGATCCAAGCATGCACAAAGATGGGTAGTTCTCAGGTCAACAGTTTGTTTTTCTCATGTTTGGTGGAATATGACAATGAATGCCAGATTCTAGCATAGACATGAAATCAAGTAGCTTAAAGTGATCTGGCATTTGCCTCATCATGTGTGATTTCTCAATCTGTGAGGATCTGTTCAGGGTGCAAGAGGACCCAACTGGTACCTTATATGTAGGCTATGTCACCATGAGTGGTAGCTAACATCATGACTGAATCTACTTATTGCTTCTGGTAATTTGACTGAAACTTAGTTTACTGTATAACTGTTTGCCCAAAATTCTGGGCAGATACATATATTCCAACCTTGACCCACTGTCAGGAGCTGATGAAGTAAGTGGGAAGCCATGGCACCTAGTCCCTCCTATTCATGATTAAGGTGATGGTCTAATACTTTGTGAGTGGCACTCATAAGGTTATGACTGCACTCATTCTTCTCATGTTTGTTTTTCTATTTCTGGAACTGACAAAAATGCTTACCTTCAAGTGTTTTTGTGGATATTTCTTTCTCTGCAATCTCATAGATGCAATTTCTCGATCTGTGGATGCTTCAGGCACAATATCAAACTTGCGGTCATACAACATGCTTTCAGGTGGGCTTCCACCCAATTTCACGCAGACTTCAATGGGGATATACAATTCAGTTGGAGTCCGGAACTATGGAGCTCTTGATACATCAGGCAACCTTCCTATAACATCAACAATCCATAATGTCCTTGGCACATCAGGCATCCCAGGGCTTGCAGCCACTGGTGGTTCTGGGCTTCATGGTGACATTCGAAGCTCCTTCCATGACCAGCGGCGAGAGTTCTTTGCAAGCATGCAGCAGGATCTTCATATGGTGAAGAGAGAGGATGTAAGTCACTGCTGCTATACAGGTCTTTGAAGAAAAGGGGGGGGATGAGGACCCAACAAAATGTGTCACCATCCTGGTCTCATGTTGTGTTCATGCACAGTTCAGCTGAACAAGCCAAATCAATCCCATATTAGTTGTTTTATGTCCATCCACTAATTCTGACTCCTCAAGCCAAAGCCCAACAGGGATTGCTTTCTCTTTACTGTGTGACATGATAGACTATTGTAAGTGCTGTACTAGCAGTTATTCTTGTTGGAGTTTTACTCTTGCTCAGCTGCTTTGTGGAGCTTTGGTGGGTTTAAGTCAGTGCATCCAGAAATTAAAGATTGATAAATTCTACATATTTCTGAGATCTACTAGCATGTAATGTTCTGAACAGAACCTTAATGATGTGCATGCAAACACCTTTTTTTTTGGGTTCACATCTCTTCGACATGCTGCAAAGTTTCTGGGTTTCTGAAGTCCAGTGAGATCTCTGCAGATAAGTGATGGCCATGGTGCTCGCCTAGGACTCAACCTTGGTGTGCGCACCTACTTCTCCATGGAAGACACTGTTGCAGGCCGACCAGGGAAAAGACACCGAGCAGCTTCCCCTGGGTCACAGGTCCCCATTTGCCAGGCAGAGGGTTGCAAAGCTGATCTCAGCACAGCCAAGCCCTACCATCGTCGCCATAAAGTGTGTGATCTTCACTCAAAGGCCTCCAGTGTTGTGATTGCTGGTCAAACTCAGAGGTTCTGCCAGCAGTGCAGCAGGTATTTTATCATAACCAACTATTATAGCTTGGTTCTAATTGTACAGTTTATTCCTGTAGACTGGTGTCTTGGTTCCCTGAGTGGTCTGCCAATAACAGTTAGTTTTACATATGTTAATTGATAGCTAGCAGTTACGCCTTTTGAGTTCAAAGGAGATGACCAACTATCTGCACTGGTTTATTACTAGCACAGATCAGTACATCTCAGTGTATTGTATGCTTGGTTTTGAAAAGGATCTGGTTGTGTTTGTGGCTGCACATGGTTCTCCTTATGAACAGATTCCACTTTCTAGTTGAGTTTGATGAGGGGAAACGGAGCTGTAGGAAGCGGCTAGCAGATCACAATAGACGACGCCGCAAGCCACAGCCCAGTGCTTTGAACTGTGATATGACAGATGCATGTGTTGGGATGAAGGGCGTAGATGAATTGTCAGTTTCTCATGGCAGTGGTGAGTGAAGTTCTTGCCAGCACGCATTTTCTCCTCATGTCAATCCTGACTTTCTCAGCTGATGATGCTGATGTGTGTGGTGATTTTGAAAGCACAATGTACCTTGAACCATTTTACATGTCTCCACGACCTTTTCTGACATTTGATCTAATAGCAGACCCAAAATCAATGCTCTTGCACTTGAAAAAGTGTGGCTCTCCAAGTTCCACCTCACTTGAAGACTCTGATGATCCGCCTGGATCTGCTGGAAATAACCTGCAATTGCACACGTCTGCTGCAACAGTTGGAAGGGCTGCTGGGGAGGACCATTTCTCTAGTCAGACTGGGATGCAGATGAGTTCCAAGCCCATGAGGGTCTCAGAGGCACATGCTAAGTTACTACCTGCTATGTCACACTCCCCACCAGCCCCTCTAATGCTACATACTGGAAAGCACCAGCTGCCAATGGTGCCAGGGATAGTGAACTACTCCCAGGATGCTACTGGGTACCAACAATATTTGCAGGTACATAATTAGGTCAATGGTGGAATTAGGCAAAATCTAGATTATTGTCTTTGTTCTTGTTCTGGATTGAGCTTGATGAAGAAAAAATTGTGGTTATTTGTAGCATTTGTTTCAAGCCATATACCACCACATGTGGCACCAGCCTAATTGCCTTCTCACAGATCTCCTCTTCCCATTCTGGTTGCAGGGGGTTAATAACACAGGCCAGTCTGGCCCAAGCCTTTCTCTTTCTTCCATGGGAGGGCAAGGTCACCAACCTGGGACAAATGGACAGCGAATGCCCAGTCAGTGTTACAATGGGATGGATGTATGTGGTTCATGGTTAAGGACCATTCCCTCACGGGGGTCAGACCTGGTTCAGGTACTGGGAAGACCAGGAGGTCTAAATCTTCAGCATCTTTTGTCCACTGACTCCAAAACTCACCAGTCTCCTCAGAGTGCCACTTCAGCTACAGCAAACTCAAACTCTCAGGTCTTTAGAACTGGGCTCCATTCCCAAAAGCCAAGTCCTTTTTTGGTGCAATGCCTTATATTATGTCCAAACAGCTATCATAAGTTTGTGCAATTTGAACCTTTACATTCCTTTGTTTATTCTGTTCACAAGCACCTTTCTTGAATAGTACTCATGAAAAGTCAAAATGACTGAAGAAATTAAAGTATTAGCTGACATCTTATTCTCAGAAATGGATCACAATGTTTGTGAACATCTGGTTTTGATAGTTGGTTACATTGGTTGCAGGATCCTGATGCCCATGTGTTTTCAGCAAATGATCAGAACCTTCTGCCGCTGCAGACATCATCTGGAGACATAGCCAGCTCAGAATGGATGCTTGGGATTTCGACAGGTGAACAAAATCCCAGTGACAACCGGAGTCATTTTACCCCCGAGTCATCCCTCAATAATCTATCACAAAGTGGTGAATTAGAAGGTCAGCAGATGCTGGAATTGCTTGAAACTTCAACTCTCCGAGCTGGAGAGGGTGAAAATCCTGGTGGCTCTGGAAATGAGTTTTTGCACAATACAGGGACTGAATCTGGTGGGTACCATGGAACCCGAACTCTTGGTAGTGTTGGGAAACCTGATTTGAAGTACCCACAGCTCCATGCACCCAGAGCATATGGGTCATCCCCTATCTATGATTCACGTCACAATCTTTTGTAAGCTGCAATACACACAATTCCATGATTTTTTTCATTCTGGTATGCTCCCTCTCCATCTCATGCATCCTGCATCGTTTAGGTGGACATTAACATCATATGCAACTCCAATAAGCTTGTTAACCATTTTCTTTTTCAAAGTTGCAAGTCAGGATCCATGAATTTAAGCTCTTTCTCTTGTGCTAATTTACCTTAAGTCAGTCTTCTAATGACAGAAGCTCCCTCATGTTTTGGGTGTTACAGCATGACTCTGTTTTCGTATGATTCAATGGTGTGAGCAAAAATCATGAGTATTTTCCTGTCTCTCTCCACACAAGGGGTCCGCTTGCATATACTTCTGGAAAGCAAGTGTAGCAGTGCTTTCTTGCAAATTGCTCCATACTCAAGGGATGTTGGTGATAGTCTTGTTCAAGCTGGCAACAAACCCGAGCTGCTGCTTATAGCTGGGCATTTTTTTTTCACCAAGGAAGCAAGTTTGGTAGGATTGCTTGAATGATAGCCAAGCTAGCTGAAGATACAGAAGTTGATTCCCGAAGAGAACACTCTTTGGTAAGGATCAACCAAAAGGGAGGATTATAGGTATTTCCAGAAATATTCTCAGTGATACTTTTCCTTCGAAAACATTGTTCCTTTGCTTCCTAACCAGCCCCTCCTTTATAATTTGCATATGAAGCAGACCTCATACATTTGTTTCTGCTTTTTCCAGGTTTCTAGGCTATCTGATCAAATGGGCCCCCTTCCAACTCTTTTGTAAAAATGTCTGAGCTTTGCATCTGTGATTTTGATGCTGCAGTGGTATATAATTCCAAAAGCTCAATAGTTAATAAGGCAGAAATTGAGCATGCATGTCCATGGAGCACCACCTTGGGTTACTATTGATACACAGGTTATTTTCTTCATACCCTTTAAGGGCTTTTAAAACTCCATATTGAAGTGCCTTCAAAAATAAAAACTCAGAATCAACAACAGGAATGGGGATGTCTCTGACCACCAACAGGCCTTACCCATTGGAAAGCACAAGCACAAGATGAAGGTTATCATAAGCCATGACACATGTAAATCAATGAGGTAGACTTAGCAACATGCACCTTGAGCTTACGAAGAGGCCTCTTACACCTATCTAGTGAAGCAAGGGTTTGAAGTAATTTACCATCACATGAGGGAGGGTGGTATAACATCGACAAGCTTGTTTGAAGGATATTAAGGTAAAACAATTTCATTACATAACTTGAAACAATAACAAGGTAGCAAAGACTTAAATAGACATCAAAGTTAGGGTTATGATAAAGCAAAAGGAATAGTAGTTATAACAAAAACAAGAGTGCTCATTTTGCACTCATCGTGAAACAAAACAATTGTAAAGGGTGGTGCATGTGGGGTTGGGTTAGCAAAACTTACAAGATGGGTTTGATAGGGTTTGATATAGAGTGAGTTACATACACACTGAGAAATCTTGTTGGTGGAAACTAAACTACCTTACAATTACAAGGCCTAAACAAATAACATGCAATTGGTTTGTAACTTTACAACAAAATACAAACATTAAAAAAGAATGATTGCCAATTTGAAAAATCAAACAATTTTACAAGAAATGCAAATGGGTTAATTGTTTGACTTCAAGCCCATGGTTTGCAACTCTAGTGTCCATGGCATAAAGGCATGGATTGTACAAGTATGCCATATTTACAATTTGCCAATATGGCAAGTGCTAACTCCGATGCACTTTGCCAAATCAACCATGTGGTGATTGTGAATAACTAATGTGTGGTTAAGTTTCAATTTAAATTTTGAACAAAATATGTAGGGGCATGCAACACATGACAGTAAGTTAGTAATTCCCCTCTTACATTGATGACCTTCATGCACATGTGTAGGGATAAAAAAATATTACAATTTATTTGAAAGGAGAGGATTTTCTTTCTAAACATTATGTATTTCTTGTAGGTCTTTTTGGTGAAAAATTATTGATGAGCATATTGTTATGTATTAGAACATCCATGATAAAAGGTAAAATTTCAAAATGTAAGTGTTTTGAGCCTTTAGATGGAAAAGGAAATGTATTCAAAAAACATGAAACCATGTTTCATCATTGTGAAAATTGTGTGAGGTTATAATAGATCTAAATATTTGAAAATAATGAATAGAAAGTTTTGATTAACACTCGTACATTGTTTTCGTGTTTAGGGGTGTTCATAATGTTTGAAGATGAAAACCAAAGTTATACATACATGAGGTAAGGCTCCAAGGTTTGAAATTGAAATAATAATTATGCTTGGAAAAGTCAAGTTTGAAAAATGTATATTTTATGATATATTAGATTGTTAGGTTGTTAGGTTGTTGATTCTTATCTTATAACTTAATGAATTGTTGTTTGTTGCGAAGCAACACCAAAGCAAGACATGTAAGAAAATAATGCCAAAGTGCCAAAGGTCAATCAATTCTTAACCCCTTCAATATTTGGTCCAACATGGATTTTTTTGGGGTGCACCCCAAGCTAATCTCTTTAACCTTTAGGGTGAAAAAAAATAAGACCATATGTCAAAAACATCATTAGCAAGGGTGAAATAGATTTTTTGGCGATTCAAGTTTTTGACTATTTATTTTGATTGTCTATATCCATAGCCCCACCTTCAAGTAATTCCTAACATGGGATCTTTACAAATTGAGTCAAGTCTTGTCACAAGTCTAGGTGAAGAAGTTAATAAAATTGTGATCCCTCCATTTCATATGTACAAAATTCATGGGACATATTGGGTCCTAATTCTTTAAACATGTATGGATATGTCTTTTTGTTAGACATTTGTTGAAATTTTTTGTTGAATTTTTCCCTTGCTACAATTACAAGTTGTGAAGAGCTTTTGTACCATGGTTGAAGATCCTTGTTTGAATTTTTTGAAAGAGAATTACAAAGAAGGAGAAAGAAGGAATTTGTTGAACTTTTGTGTGATTCCTATAATCTTTAGGCATTGGCAAGAACAATATTGCAAAAGAAGGCAATTAGGTTACAATACATGTAATCTTCAACATGTTCTTCCTATGACGTTTTGTTGTGTTGAAATCTAAACATCCATAGAACATCATGTGGAATTCATTGTAGAAAAGATGATAACGTGCATGAGTATCTAGGAACAAGGGCAGAGTGGAGCCACCTCCATTGAGTGAAAAAGGTGATTGTTTTGAATTGTTGATGTTTTAAGTGGCATGCATTGGTGGTGTGAACTTTAGTCTATCAATGCAATAAGTCAATATGCCATATCTCTAGGCAATGGTGTTCTACAATCACATCAAACTCTTTCCACTATTATTATACACAATGTTGATGCACTTAAGAATAAATGAATAATGAGAAAAGTGAGGAGAAAAGAGTGAGGACAGTGAGAAGAAAATAGATGTTAGTGTCATGAAGTTGATACAAGAAAAAGAAACAACTCCTACGACCATGTTAACACATGATTCCATGTGTGAATCATGACCCCTAGAGATAAGGAACTTTTAACTTTTTAATTAGGAAACCTCACACTACACCATTGTGTGAATACAACCTCAATACTAGATAGCACTTATCTAGGGTGATAACCATATAAACCTAATGTGATATTTTGTTAATAATTTGTTAGGGATTGGCACTCCTACCACTAGAGGTCCTAACACTAAGCGTGCCTCTGAATATTGGTTATGTGCTATGGAACAAACCCAGCAAAGGCCCACTCCACTTAGAAACATCACAACCCTGGTAGTGCAAGCCTTTAGGTGAGAGTGTAACTTGGTGTTCCCCACCAATGATTCACATCAAGAGTGTTACCTCCCATGGATTCATGTTACAAGTGACATTGGCAGAACCAAAAGTAGAACCAGCCAATGACTGCCTATCCGACCTAGAAAGAAAACTTAAAAACATGCCTGAATAGGACACCAAGCCAGTTATATGATTGGGTGATAAATGTGTCAATTGGAAATTTCCATGACAATAGGTAGCTGATCTCAGTGCTTTAAACCTCAATTACAAATGCTTGATGATATGGGCCAATCCTTCTCTCAGAAAAAAATGTCATGCCAAGATCTAGCAAGGCATTTACAAGGATTAATTGTATGCAAATATATTAAGAAAATCCAATGTAAGATAGTATGCTCTATTGGCCTACCTTTGGCAGTGCCCACATTGATTAAGTTGGAACATCTAGTATTTTGATTTATTATAAGCATATTGTGGACATGCCATCCAATGATCTGCCTAATAAGTATAGCAATTTCGCTCATGTTAGCTTCCAGTGTGCGCATTCAGTTTTGAAACAGCATTGGCCAAATGTCTCTTCAGAGACATCTGATTTATTTTTTAAAAACAGTTTGGCCAAATGAAGTGTTTTCCGAATTTACATAGTATAATACTGTACAGATCTAAATTGGAGACATTTTCTAACCTGTGGTCTGTTGATTGTAGGGTTATTCTAAAAGTGGCTAGAAATCCTAAACTATGCAAGTTCATTGTTAATTTGACAGAGCTTCAGAGGAAAGAGGGTTTAGCAGAGAAATTGCTTGAGCTGTATGATGTTGGGATTAAAAGCTTACTAAGTAGGTGTAACATGTTACACCGCAAATTTCTTCTTGGATAGGCAACAAGTTCATGGAATTCACTGGTGAGTTGATTGCATCAATGTCAAGAGCTGGGATACCAAGAAGGCGCCTTGACAAATGCCTACAAGGCTGAAAACACTAGCAATTGGAGGAAGGAGAGGAGGGAAGCTAGGATTCATATTCCTTTACATATATCTTAGGACAGTTCCACCGCCACCTTTAAACAGTAATTTGGATGTAGTTCAAGCTTTAAATAGCATTAAGTTGAGTTTGGAGTTTGGACTAGTGTTTTTATTTTATTTTGTGTTTTTGTCATTAAAAAGGAATATTTATCACAACATTCTCTCCTTTTTTTTTAAACAGTCAAAAAAGGATATTTTGGATCAGTTTTGTTACATGTCTATTGCTAGCTATTGTAGGTAACCACACTATAAAACGAATTTTCTTTTGGACAGTTTCTGATCATTTTACACTGTTCAATATTTCATATTCATGCTGAGGATGGAGAATTGACTTGCACAAACTCGTGAATGTGGTAGACATTCTGGGTGTGGATGAACTTCTTCAATCATGACTCATTAAATTTCTTACAACTGAGCTGCTTCACCCATGCTTTCCTTGCATCCCACTAGGAGGAATCTTATGTGTATGAGTAGGTGGAAGTTGTCTTGGCACCTAGAGGAGACATTATTCATACACATAAACTGCCCTCTTCAAAGACTAAAAAAGAAGCAGCCAGACTTTACTTTCTTTGCCATCGCCAGTAGATTGAGTTCCCAAAGCCTGAGAACAATATAGCTCCCATAGTGACGTGCCCTTCCTAACAGAAAAATACTGACATAATCTGAATTTTCCATGGAGGTGGCTTTAGATCTGTAAGGTGCTGCAGAGGCTAGGAGCAAAGATGGTCATCAATCTCCTGCTCCCTTCAAATATAATTCACCTTCCAGTGAATGAAAGAGGCATGAGCTCATTGTTGCTCAATGCATGAGACAAGAAAGGTAACCAGATGTTCATACACTAGGCCACATACCGTATTGCCTTTCAACATTTGAGGAATTAACTGCAGAAACTGCATGAGAAAAGCCTGCTGTCAGCTGCAATGATCAATAAGGGTTGAAGAAGCTTTGTCCCTAGTGCCTATTGAATCCAAGAAGTGATAACAACACACACCAATCACCATTCATGCACTCCACAAATGAATAAACATTGAAAGCCCTATGTATCTATCATGTGAGATTCACATTAAGAGGGACATCAATCTCTACCATTGTCTGAGAGTGTGAAAGAATGATGAAGAGTGAGGGAGACATCGGGGATGATGCAATTCCCAACAATACAACCAATCAGCAAATGTTTGCCATCCATAACCAAGGTGGATAAATTCTGACACATTTTTGTGTGTCTTTGAATGTGCAGTCTAAGAGCAAACTAAAAAGCATATCTAACTTCTACATAGGCAACAGGGCATTTCAGCATACCACTGAAACACCATGTGCTTTGCTTATTTCCCCCATGTCAATTCGTGTTAACAGCTAGCTAGCTACCAAGAGAGACAGACAGTCAGCACCCTAGAAGAATTAGGGTTTTCCCAGATGCTGGATAGCTTCAATTTTGTATCAAACTTAATGAGATACTTGAGACTTTAGAAGACAATTGCTTGAGAAGCAGGATTTGCAAACACCATGTGAATCTCTGCCTGCATCTGGTTCAAATGGATGCTCCACTCTAATTGGTCTTTGTAATGTAGCTGCTGCAATGCTGCATCTGAATGCATAGCCCTCAGGATTCTGGTTCAACAAAATTGATGATCCACTCATCCATCGTTTGTGATGTGGCTGCTGCAATCCATTTATCTGAATGCATGTATGATTACAATAACAATTGCCAGGTTATTGTTCTCGCTGAGAGCGAGAGTGACGGCGAATGTGCAAAAGGTCCCGAACCCAGTCATTATTTTGTTGCAAGTTTTGTTCTATCCTTTGCAATTCTTCTACAATTGTGTCAAATGGTGGCCTCTCTTTCAGTTTTGAT
>Ga0209208_10006546_pt1 | contig 16040 bp, 13 predicted proteins | sample S1TSphfallax_3_FD_187694 | JGI IMG/M metagenome (GOLD analysis project Ga0209208, IMG submission 187694) | Host-associated microbial communities from peat moss isolated from Minnesota, USA - S1T2_Fd - Sphagnum fallax MG (SPAdes) (version 2) | ecosystem: Host-associated > Plants > Peat moss >...
CTGTCATCCATTCTCCCGAACGTCTGATAATTGGCCAGCATCCATTCTCCCCGATGGGTCTCATAGCTTGGAGGATATCATCCATTGTGCCGAGTGTCTGATAACTGGTTAATCATCCATTCTACTGAACGTCTGATAACTGGCTTATCATCCATAGTTATGTATATATCATTTTGTTACCCTGTATTTCGGGCAGATATTGGGCGTTTGATTGTATTTTTTCCATCTTGCCCGAGAGTAAATAGGGCAGATGAATTGTTTGTGGAGTTGCTTTATAAAGATGGTCAGATTATTTTTTTATAAAATTTAATGTAAATTTTGGTGTGGGGGTTAATAAGAAGAGCCTATGTCCAAAGTGAGTTCAACATCTTTTGTTTTGGTGATTTGAAATTCTGGAACACAAGCTTATGTTTTTGAAAGTTTGTATGAGTTTTTTTATGCAATTGTTTTCGACACGGGTTATGTGTTTTTTTTGGTGTGCTTTTTAGGTTTAAATTTTATTTATTTTTTGTAAATCATATATATATATATTTATTATTATTATTTTAATTATTTCCTTTTTTTTGGGACATGCTATGTTTTAAAAATATTTTTGTGTTATGTGTTGTATGTGTGTTGATAGTTAGAGATGTAAGTGCCAACATAAGAATGCACAACAACTAGTTTTCAAAAATCAATGCTAAAAATAACAAACAATTGGAAATTGGAATGTGGTGTGACTAATTGTTGTAAGATCAGAAAATGTGTCTAAATATGGCCATTTTTTTTCAAAAATTTTTAATTTAAAAAAAATGATGTTTTTTATAAAAAAAATAATCAAGAGAATGGAAAAATATTCTCATTTCATTCGTATGTTGCCGAGATGCAAAAAATTGCTCAAAAAGAAACATTGGGCCAGACATAGTAATTTTATACCTGAGGTTAAGTATTGAGGTTGGTCCTGGGCAGAGTGGAAAAGATTCCAAAGATCAATTTGTGGGCAACCCAAAAAAATTCTAGGAAGTTTTCACAGCTTTGAGTTTCTTGGACAATTTTGCCCCAAAAAAAAAACCTTATAAAATATAAAAACCGCACTCTTCCAATTCGTGGGCAGGTTGGGGGAAAGTGTTTTTAAACCCCTAAACCCTTAAACCCTTAAACCCTAAACCCTTTTTCTATACATGCATACACAACTACTAGAACTCATCTGAGTTTCATTCAATTCAGCTCTTATTGAAATTTGTGTGCCCAGACCTAATCCACAAAACATTACATCACTATTTGTGGATTGGATGCAACCTAATACCACCACTCTAAAATCATCCATACTTGTCATATTTGTCAATGATGAACTGTCTTTCCTCATTTAGTTCTCATCCACTTTGGTAATTCTCAATTTCATCAGTTTGTCTACAAGTTATGGTGACTTCATCACTCATGTGTTCGATCTTTCCATTGTCATAACACTAAAAGGGTTCTTTTCTTTTCAATTTTGTAATATTGAAAATTTTGGTGGTGATTTTTTTTTCCCAAAACAAGCATAATTTGTTGAATTTACACTCGAAGAACAAAATCTTCCACAATTTTCCACATTTTATTGTTGAAAAAAGAACAAAAAAATTCATAATTTTTTTTAAAAAAGAAAAAAAAAAGAAACACCAAATACTAACAATCAAGATTTAATTCCATATATCATTCTTGAATGGAGATAATGCAACATACTTTTTTCTATTCTTATATATGACATACATGAAATACAAGCACAAGCCCCTTTAGAGAATGAACTTCATGATTTATTGGCCTTCCCTACCAAGGCAAGGATATTGTGTTTAGATTCATTATAGAGAGTATAGTAGCTTAAGGGATTGTGGCCCCTAGGCAATAGGTCTAATTTTTATATGAGGATTTCTGAAAGATGATATTTCGGCTTGTGTTGAAACTTGAGATTAGTTATAGAGTTATAATATCTTGAAGGATTTTGGGTTCTTTCAGAGGATTTTTTCAAGATTGTATTTTTGCATGGCGAAATATTTTAGTTTCCATAATTCTTTCTTTTGCCTTAAGATACTTTATAAATGTTGAACATGATACATTGAGGAAACATTTTCTTTTCCCAAAACAAGTGTTCACCCAAGAAACAAATCTGCTCCAAATGTTGATATTTACAACAACTTGGTGTAATAGTCATCTAAAATTTGACATACAAATCCTTTTAGAGTAATGCAATGGAGATGCTCTAAACATCATCCCCTTTAGAACTTTAGTACAATTATATATTGCGACACATTTCTAATAGTAAAATTTTTGTTACAATAATTTTGGACAAGTTCACACCAAACATGATTTCGAACCCATTACATCCCTTGATATTCACCACTCAAATGTGTGTACCATCAAAACACCATAGCATCTTCAAATGTTTATCACTATTAGGTTTCCAATTTGAATGGTTATCATCTTGTAAAATATGCACATGTATGACTTTCCTTATTCCAGTGTGCTCTGCCTAAACACCGTGTGCTTCATGTTGTTTCCCTTGAACCCTATAATTCATCATCGAGTTGTAGTGGTGAACTTGTGCAACAATTTATTGCAGAAGCACTGTAATACTACAGAGCACACAAACACACACAAAAAATGAAAAGCAAAGAAGGGTTTGAAGAGCAAGCCCAAGTCTTTAATCCTGTAACTTATTGGTTGCCAAAAGCTGTTCATTACCGCAGTATATATATACCTCAGTTTGACTCCATTAGCTTCATACTTTTCTTGGCCTTGCAGGCTAAGATCAAGTGTAGTATCTGTTCTTATTAGTTTAATATCTGATGCGAGTCTTGTTGAGCTGCATGATATTAATTTAAATTTTCTTGGGGATGGGGTTGTCTGGTAGCTTGCTACCTGGTGCTGTGCATGTCACCTTGATTTTGCACTACTTCCTAGGTTGGCATATCCCTCTCTTCTGGGGACCGAAAGCAATTTCAAACAGGAGTTAATTCTTCCTATTTTTCTACTTCTCCTGATCTTTGGTTTTGAAAAACACTTTTAATTCTAACCAACACGAAGAAGGTATTTATTACTGCAAGAACTTGGCCTTACAACTCTAAGGCAATTCAAGGATGGAATGGGACCAAGGCTCAAGCAATGCTTTTTTCTTTAGCATGTATGTAATCCGGATTTCAACAATGACACATTTGATTTGGACTTCAGTGACTTAGAGACTTTCAATGAGACATCACTTGGAGTTGAAGTGGTGGAATGTGATTTGATACCGGAAACATAAGACTGTTTTTGTGGAGGCAGCTCATGAAGATGTTCCAACATGTGTCACAAATCAGCACTTAGATTATTGATGGCACCAAGTCTTTAATGATGACAAACAAGGAAGATGTTGGTGCATTGAAAGAGAAGGCTAAGAGAAAGGAAGAAACAAATCATGAATCTGAATGAATGGAACAAGAACCCATTAAGAGCAAAGAAAGAAAAGTACAACTGTCATGGCTCTAACCTTGACTGACAACCAAACTTGGGAGTGAGGCAATGAGGTGGGTTCCCTATAGAGAAAGGAAAGAAAATTTTGTTGAACAAAGTGTTGGCTTATTCAGTCTTTGGAAATTGGAACAGAGCAATTCTAAGAACCACTACAATCTCACCAGGCTGTTGTGCTTGTTTTGAAAGTGAAATATCTTCACTGCCGGATATTTCCAACGAAGTGCATCTGTTTCGCTACAAAAAGAATTGGACTACGTGAATCTCTGGTTGATAAATCTGGGTTAAGCAGCTTCACATATGAGGACATACATTTGCAGTCATCAAGGCATGATGTGGGGAGATGTGATTTGGGTGAAGTGCTAAACACATGCTCAAAAAACAAGTTGTGCTCTGCATGTTTACATGCATTCTAAAGCCATCAAGCAATGCCATCTATACGGAGACATCAGTGGATTGCCACTCTGCCTGAAAATCCTGTTCCAGCTCTCTTAGGCAGAAAGAACACTGTACAGCTTTGTTGTGAAATTTGCTGGCCATAGCATGCCATCATCACACCATGCCACACATTTATCAAATATGTTGGTGAAAGCTTCACGTAGAACAGTAATGGTCCTGTGTGGTCCACAAAATGTGCTTTCCATCGTAATCCCCTCGACCAGTTCTACTTGTTAAGACTATGGAGACTGGTGCCCACACATAATTCCAGGTCTCTGAGGTTGCCAGATTGCTTTTAGAATTGAATTTAAAAGGTGATCTTACCAATCTGCTCACTGATTTTTAAATCTTCTTCTGCAGGGGCAATGCTTGGCATACCCACCAGTATCAGACAATAGATCTCACATGCCCATATCTTTTTGATAAGTACAAGACTCATACCAGAAACAAAACAGAAGTAGAGATAGACAAGAAATCACAGAGAAGAACTGGTCCCCAAAGCACATTTTAGTGTGACTGTCTGTCACATACCAATCAAGATACTGTGGGAAAGATAAACCATACCTGTGAAATCAGTGTAAGGTCAAGATTGTTGTTTCGTGGAACTATTCAAGCTTAAAAGCGTAAGAGATTTTGATATTAATATTTTTGTTTGAAGGCATTAGCTTTTAAGAATGTGATGCCATTAAAATGTTTGGATAATGTGTAAGAAAGGTCAAGATGTAAGGCTTGATTTTAAACTTTGAATGATATTGAGAAGTTGATTGAACTCTATTCCCAATGTGTCATGGAATATTCAGTATAATAAGTCTTCTTGTCAAAGATGGAGGCAATTTGACAATTTTTTTGGTGATGTGAAGTTTGTTTTAGTTTTTATGTCATAGTTTTCACAACTTACAAGTATAATGCATAGACCCCATATCCATTCAAGCATGATGTGTTCTGATTCCAGACCCACCAGATTGATTGCATCCAGTGAAGAGTTAATGGGCGCCACTGTGTACTTCCATTTCAAGCATGTGCATTTTCGCATAAAAGAGAGAACATCTTCCAAGTAGTTGGAAATTAGAGAATATAGTGTGGAGACAGAAATTAGGTTAAAATCATGATTCACATCCTCAACACCAACTTCCCACTTCAATATCAGGCTTTGCTCATTACAAACAAACCGTTATTACCTGGAGACCCATTGTTTGCTTACAAAATGCATGTAGTCAAATTCCCAATGATAACAATGCATCCCTTTGCCCTTAAACTACTATGACAGACACAACAAGAATCACATAATGCATTTTAATGGTATTGGCAATAAATGGTCCAGAAGCATGAAAAATTGGCAATTCCTTTACTATGACAGGGTTTTGGCTTTCTGCCACTCACCTGCATTAAGAATTCTTGTGCACCTCCTTATAGCATTGAGATTAGACAACACAGATTCCAACCATGTTTAAAGAATTCTCTGACAAAAGAAAAGATGACCAAAAACATGGAAGTAAACATGATGAGAACATTGACAAACATACCCTAACTTCATCAGTTGAGCTTTCTTTCCCAGCCATAGAGAAGGCTCTGCAGCCATGGGAATTTCAAAGAGTCAGGGTTATGTTTTGTGGAACAAATCACCATCAATAATATTAGTGTTGCACAATGTGGGTGAGCACAAATCTGTGGCAACAACAACCAACCACCAGAATTAATCTTATTGTTTCATCCCCAGAACCCATTCCCTTACTTGGGCAATGAACTTGAAAAACCCCAACTATCTCTGTTGACAATTAGCACAGATCAAATAATTTGAAATAGATTAGACCTGGACATTGTTATTTCATAAATCATTTACTGAAGCTCCAGTGGATACCAAACCCTGGTCATTCACATATCCAGGGCCAGCATAATCAATGGGTCGATCTCATTGCATAGTTGGCAACTACTTCAGGCACAGCACAATATGCAGTAAACTGGTAGCTCAATCATCAACACCATGAATTGTGACAGTAGAAACTCAGCAGAAGTCATTGAAAAACTGAATATGAGGACCCACAATCGGATTACATCTCACCAACAGTACAACAGAGCCAGTTTCACATTGTAAAATAGACTCTATAGACTACCAGGCCAACTGCATCCCAGCAGCAACTTGCATTGCAAGCACATCACCGGAGCCTTCTTGCTTCCCTCTCTGACTCAAGAAGAGTCAGAATGTCACCTGCATCAAGAGTGACAAAAATTTCACCACAGTTATGCATATCCCAAATTACTGTAAGGTTTCCACATCTTATTCAGCAACCAAATCGTCATGGTGCAACCTTCCCTAATGAAAAAAGGGACAAAAGCCGAAGATCAGCATACAACTAGAAACCTGACTTTGAAAACCCATGTTGTTGATAGGAGTTACCCAGACTTCTCAACAGTGCATGGCAGGCAAAAGGGATCACATGTGTTCTCATTGTGCAATTCAAAGTTTCTCAACAATGTGGACCAGATACAATGATCATCTTCAGATCATCCCATTCCCGTTAAAAGGCAAGCAGTGTGTGATCCTTCAGCACCCTGATCAACCCAGTTTACTAAATTCAAGGTTGCAGAGTGAGATAGCATATACAGGGCTTGAGAAGCAGAGGAAAAAACTCAAAAGAAGTCTGATTGCACTAACTTAAGCCCCCAAAGCAAGAACCATCAATGGCAAGAAAGAGAACACAGATGGGGAGCATGGATACTGTATAACAGTGTCAAGAGAATGTACCTTCACGCACAGGTCCTTTGACATTGCGCATGATTAGTCGATTTTGGTCATCCAAGAATTTCACACGCACTTGAGTCACTTGTCCCCTTGACCCTGTTCGGCCAATCACCTTCATCACAATCGCCAACTTCACAGCTGTATCCTGCAATCAACCAACCATGGCGCCACCATCCTATCTCCTTAGAACAAAGACACAGTTAACATAGGATCAAGCTTAACACATCTTGGCACAGTTGTGCAACACATATTATTATGCATCATAGCACTTAGTAAGGTTTACCACAGTCTGAGATGCAGTTTTCTTGAGAAAAAACTCAAACATCCTTCATTGCTGAAAGGAAAAAAGCAGCGAACAGAAAAGAGATCGAGAAAGGTAACAACAGGCATGCAGTAATGAGGCGTAACGACCTATCCAATAAAGAGAACATGAAAAATCCTAATATTGTGCACCGCAAATATAGCAAGAGACAACGCAACATGAACCCCCAAAAAACAGAGAGACGTCAAGCTGGCCATGAAACAGAACAAGATGTAGACGATGATAAAAACGAAACAGAAAACCGCGGCCGCGGACGACGATATCTGAAATTTTTCGAAGAACTTCCACAGAATCGAGTAAGTTCAACTTCTTCCTAAAACACGAATCCCGACCACAAAGAAAAAAAAAAGAAAAAAAATCAATAAGGAAATGAAGAAGGAAAAGGAAAAGTAGAGATTACCATGCTGAAGAATGCGAGTCGAGAGAGAGAGAGAAAAAATGCGAGGCGCGGGCGGCGATGAGGATGATCCGCAACTCAGCACACAAGCGCAGCTGCAACAGAAAAGGAGCCTTCCTGAAGAAGCGACTCTCTCCTTCTTCGTCCTCAAACCCTAATTTGAGATCTTAAAACGAGGATACTATATGTGAGGAAGAACTGGAAGAGAGGACCTGGAGTGTCCTTCCGTTCGCCTAACCTAAAATGAGATCCCAATCCAGGAAACCCTATGAAGACCCTATTCACACTGGAAAATGTCAAGTAGACAAAGCTGGCCACTGTAATGCACTGAACCCATTGTACACCATGTCCTGAGCCCAAAAAATTATCTCTGGCTCAACTTAACCCACTCATGATGATGAATTCTTGGGCCAACTCAAGATCGTAATTAAATGTATTTTGTTGTTGGCCCAAGGGCAAGGAGAGTAAAGCCAATGGACGAGGCAAGGAGGCGATATCTAGATAGTGATGCCATGTATGAGGCGATCACATATTTCATGGGTTCTTGAGTTGGGCGCTAGCGTAAGGCAAATGGGCCAAATTTTAAGCATCTAAGAATGTTTCATTTTGGGTTGGACTAGCAGAAAATTATTATTTTGTCAAACAAGGTTTATTTGGGTTTAAGCAAGGTTTGTTTTCCTCCAATTTTTTAATACACCAAAACCTTGATCTGAAAACCATTTCAAGTCATGTTGAAGAAATTTTTACATGCATTTGTAATACAGAACCCCATATTCAAGCTAGCACAGCATGGCTTGAAGATACTACTATGAATGCACTTTACACATAGTGAACTGATTTCTATGTGTTTGGAGCATCAAGCTCAAGTTTTGTAAGAGTGAACCCTAACTCTGCTAGATGACGCAGCAGCACATAATTTGCTTTGGATACACACACAATGCCGGGTGTGAGAGAGAGAGAGGACAGTTGGTTCACCCTTTTGATGCAATATCAATGGTTCTATTGAATGCAAAAGTTGGTCAATTTCAGAAGAAAGCATCAAGGAGACCTGCTCCCTGCACCTTTTGTATGCAACTTCTGCGTGTATAAAATGCTCAACCCTAGCTTTACTGGGGTATATATATACTCAGGATCATTATGCACAAGAACTTGATGCTTGGACAACAATATCTCTAGTGTAAAGAAAATCTCAAAAACTTGCACAAACCATCTGCATCAATGTGAGTGCGTACTTGTGGAGATAGGTCCCAATGAATGTTCTGTTACTTCTCAGCCAGCAAAAGCCATGCCGCCTAAGTGGTAAAAAAGTCATACCTAGTAGGTGCAGGTGATGCTGAATCTCAGGGTTTTTTTTCTTTTCTTTTTTTTTTCAATTTTGTGGTAGCTGAAGTGGCGATCATCCATAAAGATGATTTAGCCAGATTTTTCTAAATACTAAGTAGAAAAAAACCAGAATCCTTCTATATTCTTGGCTAGAACTTATCATATAAATTTATTAGCCAAAATTTGAAAATCCACTGTTGGTTGGCACTTTGGGGAAAATTTCTTCGAAATCTGGCGAATTTTTGGGTCTTTTTTTTTCCATGAAAAATCCTTTGTGCAGATCGAAATTTGGCGAAATTTCGCCCAAAAAAAAACTAAAGGGTTGTTGATGGTTAGCCACTGCAGAAAAATTGTTGTATTTGTTGAGTGTAGTAAGTGTTTTTGTGAAAGGATTTCGAGCGAGAGAGAGAGAGAGAGTAGGTGTGTTTGTGTTGAGGTTTTTTTTGTTAAAGAGACGTATGTTGTAGTAGTAGTAGTAGTAGGCTTGGAATTGCTAAAAGAGGAAGAAGAAGGAGATAGGTACTTAGTCAATGGAGATCGTGACAGTGTTTTGGTTTTTAGGGGGTTTCTTTGGACAACTCAGTGTGCTGGTGATTCGTCTGCGAGCCATATTGGTTCTCACGCAGAGCCTGCTTTCTTATATTCAGCTCCCTTAGTTTTAGGGTTTCCTTTGGCAGCAGGAGTAGAGGAAGGATGAAGAGGACCCGAGAGAGAGAGAGAGAGAGAGAGAGAAAGTGCGGAAATGAAAAGATGAAAAGAGATAGCAGATTCCCAAATGGGTCCTCGGCGTCAGCAACAAATGGAATCAAGATTTTCAGGATCAAACTCAACACATGATGGATTGTACGCCACATACTGGACCCAATTTTTTTCCTTTTCATTTCTGCATTTCAGTTTTCCTTTTTGATGCAACCAACGTGAAAAGCTCCACAATGAAAGAATGCTGAAAGAATGTCACAGAAGCTCTATAGAGAGTACATTTGTGTTGGTTTCTATCTGCTCATACCAGAACCTCTTCTTTACCTTCTTTTTTGGTTTCCTCTTCAGTTCTTAATGTCAGTATTGAGAAATATTCTCGATGCTCCTGAGAAATGAGAGTTATTCTTTATTGCTGAAATTATATACCTTCAGGGAATCTAATGAAGAACTGGAGAGCAGACACAATTAGCAAATTGATCTTGTTCAGTTGAGAAAAGAAAATTCAGCTGCTGGCAGATTAGACACGAGTAACAAATTGATCTTGTTCATTCAAGGAAAAAATTAATCAGCTTCTGACAGAATTGAGTTAAACTGAAAACATGATTTATGTGGGATTGTGTGTGTTGTTGCATGTGCATACCTTCATATGGATATCTTCCTCCAGCATATGTTTCAATATGGTGACATTTAGTGTTGTCTTCTTCATCAGCAATGGCCAAACAAACAGCTGCAAAGGTAGAGGGTAGTTTGGATGCAGGAAGGTGCTGTCTATTCAGTGCTATAGAACCTATTCAACAACAGACCATGATCATGTGGGCTTTGTTCTTTGAAAAAATTGCCCATTCTGTGTTGGAGCAGCAGACCATCATGTGAGTGACCTGCTAGGTATATGATTAAGTGGGAATTGGTTACAATAATGTGCAACAAAACCTTCACACTGTTAAAGCTTCCAGAAAGTTCTTAGACAAGGGCATCTTAAAGGTGTCTAGTTTGCATTGAATTTTGAGAATTGGATACAGGGAGGGGATAGGAACCTTGGTTGGTCTGAGGACTGGAAAAACTTACCCTGATGAAATGAGAAAGTGGCTTCTATTGAGAAAACTGCACAGAGATTCCCCTTTCGATTTACCACTACATGTTTTCTGATGATTTTCTGAGTGTCTGGGCTGATGAAACCCTAACAGTAGTGATTCTGCTTCTTACTGGAAGAACATTGTCAGTGCCACCACCATGCAGCCCCAAAACCCTTCCTTCAAGAAGCCTAATCATGATCCCAAACTTGTTGTGGCCTTTGATTTCCACCTGCTTTGCAGTGACTTGAAGTCAAAGCTAAGGACTTGCTACTCAAGAACCTAGTTACTTGTTAGTGCTCACTAGCTCAATTTGTATACCCCGGGTGCCATGAATATATGCATTCACAAATGTCCTCCCTCTCACTGCTTTTTGTGTAATGCAATCATGAAGGGTTCCTAAGGCTTGGCAACAACTTGAACTCATGTTACAGCATTGATGATGAACAGGGACATTCAGGTTCACAACACAGCAGTACATATGGATAGTAACCTAAGCAATCTTATCATTCTGCAGCAAAAAACTGAACCTGAATTTTGAAGACTTGAAGCTTGTAGTTTGTATGAGAGAACAATGGTCAGAAAGAAATGAAGGAGAAAACAAATAGAAAGGAGGATACAGTGAGTTTGCATGGTACCAGATTGAGTGTGATGAAACAAAGTAGTATGAGAGTCAATAAGGGGTGTGCATCTGCTACAGATGGATGCCGGACGACAAGGATTGAGAAAGACTGATTATGAGTCATGGCACAGAACAAAAGCAGCTGTTAACCTAGAAGCAAAAGAGCAAAGGCAATTCACATTGTGAACTTTACAAATAGTACTGAATTGAGGCCCAAGGTATTGTCAAAGGTGAAAGGTGCAGCATCTCAGCAATTCATCTGGACCGTCAGAGTAAACAATCACCCTCTACATTAAAGTGATGATATCAAGCAGGACAATGAATGGTTTGTAAAGAAACAAATGGAGCTCTGATGCACTTTCTAAACTGGGTCTAAATAGCTTTTAGGGTTCATGTGTCATAGAACAATCCAAACAAGCCAGACAGCTAGCTTTTCTGAGTTGTACGTAATTTGATGCAGCAGGTAAGAAATCATATCTGTCATTGCACATATTTTATGTCTCTAAACAAACATAGACTGCAACAAAACAATGACCATCATAGTTAAATCGCAGTAGATAAGCTCATGACCCAAGCAACAATTGCTCTAGCAGGCAGCACAAGAAAAGATGCCTTAAGTATAACCAAGAATCCACACCATACTGGCAATCCTCACAATAAGCAGTGATATCAAGCCATTGCATTCAAATGTTTCTCAAGTTCATGAAGGTTGCTAATCACAAATCCTAAGACCTGTGAAGTACTCAACCTCAATCATCTGCTTATTGTTTTGCTGCCAAATCCATCTAGGGTTTATCATAGCATGAGTTGTGGTTGTTCATTACCTATTCCATAATGCAAAATGTGAGAAGACCCCCTGTTTCTTGAGATGTACAGTAAGGGAGACCCAAGAATTTCTCTGGAAGAAAGAATTGAGGATGAACAAAAGTTTAATTTCAAACAAGAACTTTAGAGGAGGAGGAGGAGCAGAAGAGGAAGTAACTTCTCTGTCACCGGCTAGCTCCTTGCAGATTGGCACCATTCAAAGAAGCACCCTCCAATATGGTATCCCGAAGATCGACGTCCCGGAGGTAAGCTCTTTGAAGGTTGGCACCTCGCAGATTGGCCCCATTAAGCTTAGCACCCTTCAGATTTGCTTGCTCCAAGTTGGCCTCAGACAGATTAGCATTGGAAAGATCTGCATTCTGTAGATGCGCAGAACGAAGATCGGCATTGCAGAAACTGGAGTCTATGAGACAGGCATCTTGCAAATTTGCACTCTGTAGATATGCCCCAGCAAGAACTGCACCCCGCATCCGTGCTGCTATGAATTGACAGGAATACAGGTTTGCAGAGTGGAAATTGGCTCCATCTGCTTCAGCTCCACTGAAGTCTGCTTGCTTCAGATTTGCTCTCGAGAAGAATGTGTTGATGAGGCATGAATAGCTTAAATCGACTCCGCTCAAGTCGAGCTTTGAGAGGTTTTGGCCTGAAAGATTAACACCTCGAAGCCGCACTTTTGTGAATTGAAGGCACTTGATCACATCACGTCGTGTCATCTCAGGTTTTGTGTTGTCATCTTCCTCTTTCTTGCACAGGAGTGGAGTAAGGGCCTCGATCAAGCCTGTGAGCTGGTAATACTCTGCTTCCCTGAGAAGCTCTTGGTATGCTGCAATGTCCATGGTAGGCACGACTTCGTCTCTGAGCCAGTTCAGAATGTGTCTGAAGTGTGTACCGTCCCTGTCTATAAACACTGCTCCCATGTTGGCATCCATGTGGAGGCGATGGCGGCCGCTGAACATGACGGCAAGCATGGATTCCGTGTCCCGCTGCGTCAAGGTGTCGATCGTGGTTGCAAACAGCATCCCTCCCACGTTGAGGCGGACAATTGACGAAGAACAAGTCTCCATTGGAAGAACCTCTGAAGCTTCTTCCGATATCGTCGGCCGTGGTGGTGGTGGTGGTGCTGCTGCTGGCGGTTTCTCCGCCGAAGAAGACTGCACTGATGGAGCCGCGTCTCCCATGGCGGCAAGAAGCTTTTTATCAACAGAAAGCTCACATATCGCGTGCGCTCTGGCAGAGATATACAAAAACGCTTACAGGAATCGCGTCAGGAAACCCCGACACAAGATATGTTCGTGATGCGATCTTCTTGCCTCATCCGGTAGATCGCTCTAACGACGCTTCGCTCGCAGACATCGAATGCATTACAAGACACAGAAATTGCACACATGCTCGCATGATCGGATTCCAAAATTTCATGCACTGCAACAAATGCCGCTTTCAGAACAAGACAAACCGAAGCCGGAGCTTTTTCTGTACAGAAAAAAATCATGAACGTTTTCTGCAAAAGTCATTCTCACCACGAACGCAAGCTTCATTCCCTTCCAACAAAAAAACAAAACAAAACATTCCCGAAAGACAACCTGACAGAAGATTCAGAAACTTTGGCAATCAACTCAATTCCAGACCCAAAAAGAAAAAAGAAAAAAGAGAGAATCTCCAAGAGCTTACTATTTTTTTCTATTACCACCTGTATGAGAAAAAGCTTCACAAGAACAGCATAGAAACACATTGCAACAGGGAGATTGAAACCCTGCGTGAAATGAAGAAGAAGAAGAAGCCTAGAAGAGACAAAAACATAATGAGTTCATTTTCAAATACCTTCACGGATTTTGAAGCCGAGTGGTTCTTTCGAAAGCTCTTCCTCACGGAAACAATCTCCGAGTATCCAGAAAGCTGCTCCAGATTGTTCAAGCTACGAAGAATGCTATTTTTCTTGCGATCTCTCTGCTCCTTTCTCTTCTTCTTCTTCTTCTTCTCTCCCTTCCTCCCTCCCTCCTGCACAATCTGCAAAAGCAGGAAGAATATATCATCCATCCGTGAAGCATTTCTCATCTATCCTGAAACTCTGTCGATTCTGGAAGCCAGCAGGCCCGCAGGGTTTTTTAAAAAGAACTTAGCATCCATCCATGAAGAATTTCTCGTCCATCCTGAAACTCTGTCGATTCTGGAAGTGACCAAGACCCGCAGGGTTTTTTTTTTTAAGGATTTTGTGAAAGGGCGATCTCTCATCTTTTTCTCATCTTTTTCTCTTTTTTTTTCCTTCTTCTCATCTTTTTCTTTTCTTTTTTTCTTTTCTTTTTGTTCTCGTTTTCTTTTTGGTTTCTTTACACCAGAGATGAAACATAATGGCTTCTCTGCTGCTGGATGCATGACAAAATTCAAAAGAAAAAAAAACTTTTATTTTTCAAACATTATAAAATTTTTAATAAATGAAGAAAAAACATATTCTGTCTGCTGCTGGATGCATGGGAAAAAAAAATTTAATCATTTTATTATTATTCAAAAAAAATTTAAATTTACAAATGTAGAATTTCCACATATCCCCCAAAATACTAAAATCCATAAATATAACAGAATATGACTTACGGAATATGCTGTCTTTACAGCGGAAAGAAGCAAACATGATGAAAAAAAATTAGCTTTAGGCAGGTGACGGGCTTGCATATCGACCCTTTTGGATTTTAGATCTCAAATCCAAACCCCAGAAGGGTCTCTATGCAAACCCTTCGCTTATACAAGAACTCCTTTGTTTGTATAGGTTGAAATCATGTATTTTTTAGGTCAAAATTTGGTGAAAATTTGACATTTTTTGACCCAAAAATTTGAGAAATTTTTGGAAAGTTCCTTTGTGTTTTGATTTTAATTGTGCATGAAAAGAAATTAAGCGGGAGGAAAGTGGCCGGCCCTGCCCTCCCCTAACGCCCAATTCCTTTAAAGGGCTCAATTATTGGGCCTTTTTTGGGTCTTTTTTGGATCTACGTTATGACCACTTTGAACCGACATTGGGAGACGAGAAAGACAGAAAAGAAAAGAAGAAGGATGCAAAGTTTATGTAACTTAAGAAATCGTTCACCTTCCAAAGGGAACGACTAGGCTACCTTTGTTGAGTTCCCTTTGGGAGATGGATGATAGACTAGGAGGAAAAGATTGTAACCCATCTTTGTGCCTAAGGTTTAATCCCTAGGTACTTAGATTTTATTTTTTGTTTGTGTCGTATGTAGATTTTTATACTTCTACTTGGGAGGTGGGGCTTTGTTTTGTGTCATGTAGCCTTGCCTAGTGCATAATCGAGCCCATAAGCACTCACCGGGGTGATCGTGAATCCAGATTAATTGGGTTGATTTTTAAATTCATGCTCACCATTTGAACTACTTATGGTGTAAGTGACTTACAAAGATAAACAACATTTCTTTCCCAAATTCCACATTTTGTAGTATTAAGGAGATCCAATAGTACCATAGCAACAACCTTGGTGGCTTTGACACTAATTATATTTTTTCAAAATGTTGGAAAAAAAAAAAATTACAACATCAAAGAAAACATCAAAGAAAAAAATTATTGTGAAAAAAATATTTTATTTTTCAAAATGAAAATTTCAAAATTAGTTCATTAATTGACAACCATGTGTCAAAGTTGCGAATGTAATACAAAATTGCCTGTATTAAAACAAAGAACAAGAGCTGCATGTTTGTAACAAAGTGTTGTCACGAATGATCAACACCACAAATTCAATGTAAAAGCATGGCTAGATTGCTCATTTTTGACATTTTGAAAAATTCACATTTGGTTGATGGAGGTGCTTAAAGATGTGAACCTTCCCTAAGAGACCGCCAAGGAGTGCACATTCGTGAACCTCCTTTTAACAAGTTGGTGGCCGCTCACATTCTTTGGCCTTGCCTACTACCAAGAAGGCAAGGATATTGTGTTTAGATTCATTATAAGAGTATAGTAGTAGCTTAAGGGATTTTGGCCCCTACTAGGTAATAAATAATAGGTCTATTTTTGTACAAGGATTTTTGAAAGATGGTTTTTTTGGCTTGTGTTGAAACTTGATATTAGTTATAGAGTTATCATATCTTGAAGGATTTTGGTAATTTTTAGAAGGATTTTGGTTTTTTTTAGAGGATTTTTTGAAGATGATA
>Ga0209208_10006547_pt1 | contig 16039 bp, 14 predicted proteins | sample S1TSphfallax_3_FD_187694 | JGI IMG/M metagenome (GOLD analysis project Ga0209208, IMG submission 187694) | Host-associated microbial communities from peat moss isolated from Minnesota, USA - S1T2_Fd - Sphagnum fallax MG (SPAdes) (version 2) | ecosystem: Host-associated > Plants > Peat moss >...
CCCCTTCGCATACCGCCGAGGCAACCTCGAAAACGGCAAGGATTCTTATACCTTACGTCCGCCGCGCCGCTACGGCAACTGGCAATGGACACAAAATGTACGAATCCAGTCCCATTTAGACCCGGCCATGACCCTGATAGACTCAAACCGGATGAAGGCAAGCGAGTTTGGCAAGAGACTGGGCATCGGCGTACGCGTCGCGGGGCGCGTGGCACACCAACACGCCCAGCAGCGCGCCGCAGCCGCATCGCACCAGCCCGCCAGCGCCGCCGCGGCGCAGCCTTCCGCGCCGCCAGTCCTGCCCAGCGCCGCCGAAATCCACGCCATCAAACAGCAAGCCCGGCAGAAGACCCACAAAATCACCCGCGCCGCCGGCCGAGGCGTCGGCGGCTTCCTCCGCCCCTTCAGCCGCGTTGGCGGCATCCTCTGGCTTGAAATCACCGGAGCCTTCTTCGCCCTCTTCGCCCTCTTCTTCGCCCAGGACCTATGGCGCACCCACCTCAACTACGCCCAGGGCCCGCTCCACCAACGATTCCTGCTCTCCGCCGCGCTCACCGCCCTATTCGCCTACCTCAGCGCAAGCTCCTTCTGGCGCGCCAGGCGCAAGTGACCCAGGCAGCGCCTAAGCCGCCAAACTTATGCGGCGCCTAAGCCGCCGAACTCATAAAGGTGACGGCGTCGAAAAGCTTTGTAACAGGGCACGACTTCCGTCGTGCCGATCGAGCCAAACCAAGAAACGGGGCTTTCGCCGCTGCTCGGCTTTCGCTTCGACCACTGCGCCTGACTCGGATACCGGCAAGCCGCTGCGCCCGCCGACGCTCAGAGCTTGCCGGGCAACGCCTCCGCCAAAATCGACCGCAACTCCACGCGATCCCGTTCGGAAAGCCCGGCGACATTGAGCACCTGAAACTTGCCGTTGGGATACCGCAACAAAACCATTCCATCCTTCTCCTGCCAGCCGTTAAACACAATCCAGGCTGTATCGAACGACTTGCCTTCCGAGGATCGAAGCGCAAGAGAGCCAGGAGTCACCGTGGCCGTCAGAGTCCCCTGGCAGAGAGCATCCTTGCGGTACTGCCGCCGCGCCAGGCCCGGCAGCCAACTCGCGAAAAGAATCGCCCACACGCCGCCGAACACCGCGACCTGCGAAACGGTGGACATCAGTCGATTGCCCGCCGGAGCCTGCGACGCGGCAAAAGGAGGATTGGCCGGAGCAACCGCCGCCGGCGGCTTAATGGCGAACCGGAACCACAGAAGAATGCAAATCGCAAGCAAGCACCCGAGCGCCACTTTCTTGGCCGCGCCTTGGCAATTGAATCTGGCGGCAAGCCAATAAGCCCGCAAATACTCCTTTTCACTCACCCGATATTGGAATTCCATGCCGCTACCATACCACGCCCTCCGCGCCGGCCACGCTCCAACTGCTACACTCAGCTTCGCCCCGTAATCGCCGCTCCATGCCCGAAGAAATCCAACCCGTCTACACCGCAGCGGACGTAAATGCCGATCGCCTGGACGCCAACCCCGGCGAATACCCCTACACCCGCGGCATCCAGCCCACCATGTACCGCTCCCGCCTCTGGACCGTGCGCCAGTACGCCGGCATGGGCGACGCCGAGGAGTCGAATCGCCGCTACCAATACCTGCTGGCGCAAGGGACGAGCGGCCTCAGCGTAGCCTTTGACCTGCCCACCCAAACCGGCTACGACTCCGACTCCCCGCTCGCCCTCGGCGAAGTCGGCCGCGTCGGCGTCGCCATCAGCTCCGTCGAAGACATGGAGCGCCTCTTCGCCGGTATCGCTTTGGACCAAGTCTCCACCTCCATGACCATCAACGCCACCGCCGGCACCCTGCTCGCCATGTACATGGTCGCGGCGCGCCGCGCCGGAGCCGAAGTCCGCAAGCTCTCCGGCACCGTCCAGAACGACATCCTCAAGGAGTACATCGCCCGCGGCACCTACATCTACCCCGTCCAGCCGGCCATGCGCCTCACCACCGATCTCATCGCCTGGGCCGGCGCCGAGATGCCCGAGTGGAACACCATCTCCATCTCCGGCTACCACATGCGCGAGGCCGGCTCGACCGCCGCGCAGGAGCTGGCCTTTACCCTCGCCAACGGCCGCGCCTACGTCGAAGCCGCCCTCGCCGCCGGGCTCGCCATCGACACCTTCGCCCCGCGCCTCAGCTTCTTCTTCAACGCGCACGCGAACCTCTTTGAAGAAGTCGCCAAATTCCGCGCCGCGCGGCGCATCTGGGCTACGTGGATGCGTGAGAAATTCCACGCACAAAACCCGCGCAGTTGGATGCTTCGCTTTCACACCCAAACCGCCGGCTCCACGCTCACCGCCCAGCAGCCGGAAAACAACATCGTCCGCACCACTCTCGAAGCGCTCTCGGCCATCCTCGGCGGCACCCAAAGCCTGCACACCAACGGCTACGACGAAGCCCTAAGCCTGCCCACGGAAAAAGCCGCGCGCATCGCGCTGCGCACGCAGCAGATATTGGCGCACGAGAGCGGCGTGCCGCAGGTCGCCGATCCGCTGGGAGGGTCGTATTACGTCGAAGCGCTCACCGACCGCATCGAAGCCGAGGCCGAAGCCATCTTCTTGAAGATCGAGCAGTTGGGAGGCACTCTGCGCGCCGTCGAGTCCGGCTGGGTGCAGCAGCAGATTCAGCAGGCAGCGTATCAATGGCAGCGTAAGGTGGATTCCGGCGAAGCCATCGTCGTCGGCGTGAACAAATTCACTTCCGAAGACGAAGCGGAAATGCCCATCCAGCGCCTTAATCCCGAGCTGGAAGAACGCCAGGTCGAGCGCCTGCGTGCGCTCCGTCTTCGCCGCGATCCGGCAAAATGGAAGCTGTCGCTCGATCGGCTCAAAGAAGCAGCCAAATCCAGCCAAAACCTGATGCCATACATCGTAGAGGCTGTGGAATCGCTTGCCACTGTAGGCGAAATCGCAGATACCCTGCGCACCGTCTTCGGCGAATACCGCGAGACGGTCACGGTGTAGCCATCTTCACCACTTTTGACTTGTCATTCTGAGCGAAGCGAAGGACCCGCTGCACTCAATACGTCGTAGAGCGTCCGCTGCGCCCAATCGCCCAGAACAGCAACCCGGCAAAGCAAAGCCCAACCAGCAGCAAAACGACCTCAGCGCCACCGCCGCGCCCGCCAAAATGGCCAAACCGCATCATTGCCAAAGAATCGGAAGTAATCTGCGTCATAAGTCTCCTTCACCGTCCGTCGTCTACTCATCTCGACGGCCATTCCACCGGTAAAGACCCGGCTTGCGGCGCAGAGTTGTTGCAAAACTTCTATCCGAGCCGTTTACCCCAGCGCGGCGCAATCGCGTAGTTCAACTGCACCAGCACGATCACCGCGATGCTCAGGTAGTTATTCACCAGGCACAGCAGCGCGCCAAAGGCGTAAAGGCTCTGTGCAATGAGGATGCGCCGGCAGATTGCCCCGCGAATCTCGGGCGCGGTGTCGTCTTTGATGAGGTCGTGATGCGTAGCGTAGGTCCAGCTCCAGTAGAGCATCGCGCCGGGGAGCAGCACATTGAGCCAGTAGAGCAGCAGCGCCGATCGATATGCGATGAACTCCGCCAGGAGGCGCGTGGTCAGCGGCATGAGCGTGATGGCGAAGAGAAATGCCAGATGAATCCAGGTCAGATCGCGGCTACCCTCGCGCAGGTGGTTCAACTGCGTCTGCTGCCCGGCCCAGAAGATGCCCAGCGTGAGAAAACTCATCAGGTACGCGATCCACTGCGGAGCCAGCGCCGCGAGCGCCTGCAACAACGCCGCTTCGGAATGCACCGGCTCCGCCGACGGGATATGAATATCCAGCACCAGCAGCGTCATGGCCACAGCAAAAATGCCATCGCTCAATGCCGCCAGCCGCTCCAGACTGCGCCCTTGGATTGCGTTGTAGAGTGTCGCCATTGGCTCAAATCAGGTTACTTCATCAACTCCGCCGTAGGATCAACCTGCGCCCGCCGAATCCGCCAAATCCCCAGCACAATCAGCACCACGCCCGCCCCCAGCTCCAGCCACAAATGCCAGTCCAGCCGCCGCGCCCGGTAAAGCACATAGCTCTGATACAGCGCAAACACCCCCACCAGTATGGCGATCGCGCCTCGAATCTTGTCGCTCATCGATTGCTTCCTCCTCCGTGAAAATGGACTCGGCGGCGCGCAAAAGTACGAAGAATAAGAGCGAGGTAGACCCGTGCGCCCCAAAGAATCCCGTATCCAACTAAGGTACAGGAAGCGCCGCAATCGGCAACCCCGCAAATCCGCTATCCTGATCCAAAGAGGTTTTTCCACGATGTCCACGCCCGCCGTAGCGCCCGCTCTGAAGCAAACCGCCCTCAACGCCGCCCACCGCGCCCTCAAAGCCAAGATGGTCGACTTCGGCGGCTGGGATATGCCCGTCGAATACAGCGGTCTGGTCGCCGAGCACCTCGCCGTCCGCACCGCCGTCGGCCTCTTCGACGTCAGCCACATGGGCGAAATCCAGTTCCGCGGCCCCAACTCGCTCGCCGCCGTGCAGCGCATCACCATGAACGACGCCTCGCGCCTCAAAGACGGCCAGGCGCAGTACTCCGCGCTGCTCACCCCGGAAGGTACCTTCGTCGACGACATCCTCGTCCATCGCCTCAGCGAAAACGACTACCTCCTCGTCGTCAACGCCGGCACCAAAGACAAAGACTACGCCTGGATTCGCAGCCAGGTCGGCGCGATGGCTGGAATCCACATTAGCGACTACTCGCCACACTACTCGCAGTTAGCAATCCAAGGTCCGCGCGCGCTCGAGACGCTCCAGAAGCTCACCACCGTCGACCTCACCGCCATCAAGAACTACTGGTTCACCTTCGGCAAGGTCGCCGGCGTCTATAACACCCTCATCGCCCGCACCGGCTACTCCGGCGAAGACGGCTTCGAAATCTACATCCCCTCCGACGTGGCCACCAGCGAAAAAGTCTGGAACGCCATCCTCGAAGCCGGCCAGCAATTCGGCATCCTGCCCTGCGGCCTGGGCGCGCGCAACACCCTGCGCTTAGAGGCCGGAATGCCCCTCTACGGCCACGAAATCACCGAAGAAACCAACGTCCTCGAAACCGGCCTCGACCGCTGGCTCAAGCTCGAAAAAGACTCGGACTTCCTCGGCCGCGCCGCGCTGCTCGCCCTAAAAGAATCCGGCGGTCCCGCGCGCAAGCTCATCGGTCTCGAAATGGTCGAACGCGGCATCGCCCGCGACAACTACCCCGTCCTCAACCAAGCCGGCGAACCGATCGGCATCGTCACCAGCGGCTCGCCCGCGCCCTTCCTGAAGACCAACATCGCCTACGCCTACGTCCCCACCGCCGTCGCCGAGAGCCAAGCGGACGTCTTCGTCCAGGTCCGCGCCAACCAAGTCCGCGCCAAACAGGTCCCAACCCCGTTCTACAAACGGGCTAAAAAATGAACCCGAATCCCCGGCCGCGCTGTGGGAGCATCTGTCAAGCGCTTGCCGCATCCGAGAGCCGAAACGCCTTGTAACAGGGCACGACTTCAGTCGTGCCGGCCAAACGACCAAATCCATCGGGCTTTAGCCCCTGCTCGACCTCATCCGGCGGCGAACCAACCCAAGAGATTATCGACGAGACCCCATGACCCCAACACCATCTCCAACGCAATCCCACCCCGGCAAGCGCATCAACACCCCCGCCCAGGTCCTCTTCGCCAGCCTCATCGGCACCACCATCGAATTCTTCGACTTCTACATCTACGCCACGGCCGCCGTCATCGTCTTCCCGCGCCTGTTCTTCCCAGGCTCCGACCCCTCATCGGCCGCGCTCGCGTCCCTCGCCACCTTCGCCATCGCCTTCATCGCCCGCCCCATCGGCTCCGCGCTCTTCGGCCACTTCGGCGACCGCATCGGCCGCAAGCGAACCCTGGTCCTCGCCCTTTCGACCATGGGCCTCTCCACCGTCGCCATCGGCGTGCTGCCCACCTACCGCACCATCGGCTTTGCCGCCTCCCTCCTGCTCGCGCTCTGCCGCTTCGGCCAGGGACTCGGCCTCGGCGGCGAGTGGGGCGGAGCCGTCCTGCTCGCCACCGAAAACGCCCCGCCCGGCAAACGCGCCTGGTACGGCATGTTTCCCCAGCTCGGCGCGCCCATCGGCTTCTTCTGTTCGAGCGGAGTCTTCCTCGTCCTCTCCCACTGGCTCACCGACCGCCAGTTCTTCGACTTCGGCTGGCGCCTGCCCTTCCTGGCCAGCGCCGCGCTCGTCTTCCTCGGCCTCTACGTCCGCCTCACCATCACCGAAACCCCCGTCTTTCAGGAAGCCAGCCAGCGCGGCGAGCAGGTCCAGGTGCCCATGATCACCGTCTTTCGCTATCACGGCAAAGCCCTCGTGGCCGGCATCCTCGTCTGCCTCGCCACCTTCGTTCTCTTCTATCTGATGATCGTCTTCGCGCTCTCCTGGGGAACCACCGCGCTCGGCTACAGCCGCAACACCTTCCTGCAAATGCAGCTCTTCGGCGTCCTCTTCTTCGCGGCCACCATCCCCATCTCCGCCGTCCTCGCCGAGCGCGCCGGCCGCCGCCGCACCATGCTCTGGATCACCGCCGGCATCTTCGCCTTCGGCCTCGCGCTCGCGCCCCTGTTCCAGGCCGGGCTCACCGGCGCCGTCCTCATGATGGCCCTCGGACTCACCCTCATGGGCCTCACCTACGGCCCGCTCGGCACCATCCTCTCCGAGCTCTTTCCCACCGCGGTGCGCTACACCGGCAGCTCCCTCGCCTTCAGCTTCGCCGGCATCTTCGGCGCATCGCTCGCCCCCTACATCGCCACCTGGCTGGCCACGCGCTACGGACTCCCCTACGTCGGCTACTACCTCTCCGCCTCAGCCGTCCTTACGTTTGCCGGCCTGCTCTCCATCCGCGAAACCCGCAACGACGACCTCGCCGCAACCCCAGACCAAACGCCGCTTCTCGAGGTATGAATCGAGCCCTCCGCGGCAAAATTCCGGGATTTTGCCGCTCAACGCCGAGAAATCCCCATTCGCTGCAACAAGGCACAAATCGGCATAATTTTACGCAAAGGCAAGCTCCACAAAACAAAGCCACTTCGAACAAAGTTTTCCAAAGCCTTCCCATTCGCCCCAAATTGTTCCACGTGGAACAATTTCCCAGGGCGGATGCCCACCAACTTCGATTTGTTGCGTCGCATTCACCCTGGAAAGCCGGAAGGCAGCCCGCTCCAGCCGGTCGAGCAGGTCGAGCAGGCCAATTGCGCAGCCTGGACGCGCCGAATGTTACATTCGTGTTAAAATCAGGTCTGCCGATCGCGTTCCTCTTCCGATTGCGCACCATCGAGCCTATGAACCTTTACCTAATGCGCCACGCGGACGCGGGCGTTCCCCGCGAAAATCCACTCTTAGACGCCAAGCGCGGCCTTATCAAAGAAGGCAAGCAGCAGTGCATGCTCATGGCCGGCGTTCTCACCGGCCTCAAGGCTCAAATCGACGTGATCGTTTCCAGCCCGCTCAAGCGCGCCCGCCAATCCGCCCAATTCGTCGGCACGGAAATCGGCTTCGACGCGCCCATCCTGACCTCGCCGGCGCTCGCTCCGGACGGCGACTACGCCGCCTTCCAGCAGCTGCTCGCCGAGCACTCGAGCCGCGAGGGCGTTCTGGTCGTCGGCCACAACCCAAACCTGCACCAGTTCATGGCCCGCCTGATCGCGAATGGGAACGGGGGCAACGGCCATCCTCCCAACGGGGGAACGATTCGCCTGCGCAAAGGCGCCATCGCCCGCATCGATCTGGCCAAGCGTCCGGCACAGTTGCAATGGCTGATCGACCCGCGCCTGGCCCGCGTCATCTACGCCAGCGTCACAAAAAGCTCCCGCCCAAAGACTTCGCGGAAGTAATCCGCCTCTTTGCGCAGCGACCAGAGTTCCAGCTCCGCTCCGGTTCGTCCCGGCTCCAATTCGAGCAGCACCCGCTTCGGATACACGCGAGCCGTCACCCGCAATACGCCCGAAGCGCGGTTTCGGTATTGGTTGAGCGCCTGCGCCAGCCGCAGCAGCACCACGCTTTTCGCCACATTGGTGTGCTCTTGCGGCGGGATGTTGCGCATCGCCCGGTCGTCCGGTTGCGGACGCGACTTGCCCAGATAGCGCGCGATCGCCGAAACGATCGTCCGCTGCGGCGCCGTGTACCCATAAATCTCCGAGCTCGAAATCATGTATTGCGTGTGCCGGTGATGGCCCTGGTGGTTGAGAAATTTCCCGATTTCGCTTAGCATCGCTGCCGCGGCCAGCCAGTTTTCGTAGTCGGCCGGCAACTGATGCAGGCTTGCCAGATCGCGAAAAAGCTGTCCGGCGTGTTGCTTGACCGCCTCCGCCTGACGCAGATTGACTCCGTAGCGCTTGGCCGTGGCCAGTACGCTCTCCCAGCGCTCCCGCTCGAACTGTTGGTGTACCGTGGCGCGCTCGTCTTTTTCGGCCAGCATCTGCGCCAGAATGCCGTCGCGCAGGCCCAAATCCGAGTAGCGAAAGCCGGCCAGGTCGAAGATTTCGAGCAGTTCCGAATACACGAACGCGCCGGCGACGATAATCTCCGCCCGCTTCGGCCCAATGCCCGGCACCGCGGATCGCGCCGCCAAATCCATCTTGCGCAGTTTGGCAGCCAGGCGGCGCACCTCGGCTTGCGTGGTGATTTCACCGGCCATGGCAGACGAGGCGGCGGCGCCGGCCTTGCCGCGCGCCGGTTTCGCGGATGGCTGAGGCTTCTTGAGCGCGGTATGCGCCTCGGCCAATGCCGCCGCGGTGCCGGAGGTGGCAATGACCAGAGGCGGCACTCCGCCTTCCATCAACGGCTGAAAGCGGCTGTGCGCCTGCCGCAGTTCCCGCGCGATGAATTGCTTCATGCGCGCCAATCCCTCTTCCGGCGCGGGGTCGGCGGGCAGAAACTCGTGCGTCAGCCGGACCGCGCCGAGCGGCAGGCTTACGGTTTCCTGAATGCGCTTGTGCTCGCTGAGCGTAATCTCGCAACTTCCGCCGCCGACATCGACCAGAATCGCCTTGCCGGCCGCGCCGGGCTCATGGGACAAGTGGAACATGAGGCCGCGATGGATCAGCCGCGCCTCCTCAAGTCCTGAGACGATCTCGATCGTCCAGCCGGTTTCCGCCTTGGCCCAGGCCACGAAGGCTGCCGCGTTGCGCGCGTCGCGCATGGCCGCCGTCGCCACCACGCGAATTTGATCCACGCCATGCTCCTGGACGGCTCGCTGGAAGCGCTTGAGCGCTTTGAGCGTGGTAGCCATCGCGTCCGGCGAGACCAGCCCGGTTTCGAAGACGCTGGTTCCGAGGCGCGTCACTTCGCGGTCCTCGTAGAGCGCCTTGAGGCGGTGCGCCACCACCCGAGCAATCTTCAGCCGGCAGGAGTTCGACCCGATATCGATGGCGGCAAAGGTGACACCGGGCCTGGAGGGTAGCTTGGCGGTGCGCTTGGAGGAGGGCGGCGGCATATCGCTAAGGCAAGCCTACAATACCGGGCGGAGGAAACCGGTTGCGCGGCGGATTGGTTCCAGTTGGCGGCGTTGTGGGCGTTCTTGGGGCAGGCTGACCGCCTGCCGACGACGCGGCTGGTATTCTGGATTGTTCGAAGAAAACCCATGACAGAGACGACAAAACCTGCTGGCCGATCTACCGCTCAAGGTCCTTCCGCGCGCCTGGTTTGGGTGCTGCTTCTGGCGGTGTTTGGGGCGATTTACCTGGCGGCGCTGCGCACGCCGCCCTTGCTGGACGACGCCGACGCGAGCCATGCGCAGGCCGCGGCGCATATGGCGGAGACGGGCGACTGGGTGACGCTCAAGGTGAACGGGGTGCGGTATCTCGAGAAGCCTCCGCTGCCGTACTGGCTGGTGGCTGTTTTGTACCGGGTGCTGGGCGAAAATGCCTTTGCGACGCACCTGCCGGGCGCGCTGGCGGTGCTGGGCTGCGCGTGGCTGGCGTGGCTGTGGTGCCGGCGGGCGTGGGGCGACCGGGCGGCGCTCTATGCGGCATTAGGAGTACTGACCGCATGTGGCCCGTTTCTGTTTACGCGCTTTTATATACCCGAGGCGCTGCTGACCTTTCTGCTGCTCTCGGCGATGTACAGCCTGATGGTCGGCCTCGAAACGCAGACTCCGGGACGGTTTTATGCGGCCTGGGCCCTGCTTGCGCTGGCTACCTTGACCAAGGGGCTGATCGCGCCGGTGTTTTTCTTTGCGGCGGCGTTTCCGCTGCTGCTGTTGAGCGGGCAGTGGCGGCGCTGGCGGTCTCTTAAGCCGGTGACGGGGTTGCTGCTGTATCTGCTGATTGCCGCGCCGTGGCATATTCTGGCCGGGCTGCGCAATCCGGACCAGGGGCATCCGGTGGGCAATATGCCCACGATTGGGAATGTGCATGGCTTTTGGTATTTCTACTTTCTGAACGAGCATGTCTTCCGGTTCCTGGGGATGCGCTATCCGCACGACTACAACCGGCAGAATCCAGTGGCGTACTGGCTGCTGCAACTGGTCTGGATCTTCCCCTGGAGCTTGTTTTTGCCGGCGGCGCTGGTGGTGGCGTGGAAGACGCGCCACTCCTGGCTGAGCCATGTGCGCAAGGAAGCCGGGCTGACGGTGGACTTCTACCTGGACAACGCGGCGCGGCTGGACGCGGCTGGGTATGTGCTGCAGTTGAAGTTCCGGTCGCGGTCGGTGTGGCTGCTGAGCATCTTTGCGGCGTTTACGCTCTTGTTTTTTGCGATTTCAACCAATCAGGAGTACTACACCTGGCCGGCGTGGATTCCGCTGATTATGCTGACGGCCGGGGTGCTGGCCAGCATCGAGCAGGCGCAGGAAAGCGGGCAGCCGTGGGGCGTTTCGCGCGGCTGGACGGTGGGAGCGCAGGTGATCTATGCCGTGGTGGGCGTGGGCGTGGCCGCGACGCTGGGCTGGGGATTGTGGCAGTCGCGGTCGTTGCCGTTTGTGGCCGATATTGGGACGCTGCTGGCGCATCGCGGGGTGGCCGACTACACGCTGTCCATGTCGCACATCTTCGACCTGACCGGGCCGTCGTTTGCGGCGCTGCGGTTGCCGGCGGGGTTGGCGGCGGCAGCGCTGCTGGTGGGGCCGGTGGTGGCTCTCATTCTGCGACTCAGGGGGAAGAACATTGCGGCGACGGTGACGGTGGGGCTGACTTCAGCGGTATTTCTGATGGCGGCGCATATCGCGTTTGCGCGCTTTGAGCCGATGCTGAGTTCGAAGCAGTTGGCGGACACGCTGCTGGCCAAGGCGACGCCGGCGGACGAGTTTGTGATCTACGGCGACCAGTCGGACGCGTCTTCGGTGGTGTTCTATACGCACCGCTTTTTTGGGCGGCCGGCGGATCTGATTCTGGAGCGCTGCTCCCAGCATAACGAGGGGTCGTCGCTGCTGTGGGGGTCGTGTTATCCGGATGCGCCGAAGATTTTTCTTTCGCCGTCGATGCTTTCGGCGGAGTGGGGACATGGGCCGCGGCATTGGGTCTTTGCGCAGGATGTGAACCGGGCCAAGGTGGAGGCGCTGCTGGGGAGCCGGCTGGTGCCGGTCGAGACGATCGCGGATAAGACGCTTTGGACGGATCGGCCGTTGTGAGCGAGATATCCGTTTGGTCGCTCGTGCGCTAACAAGCAAATTTCGGCAAGAGTTCTACCCGAATAGGTCGGAATGGGTTCCGGTTCGCACTAAGTGCAGTGCGTTCGCTTCAATTTTGTAGAGCAAGAGCCAGTCGGGTTCTATATGACTGTCTCTCAGGTCTTTTCGGGTGCCCGATAGGGGATGGTCTTTGTAATTTGCCGGAAGCGGATTTCCGGTTCGCAAGATTCTAACGATCGTCTTCAGTTTTTCCATGTCTTTGCCGCGCTTCTGCATCCGCTTCACATCTTGTTTGAATTGGGTACCGCGGATTACGGCCATTTCGTCGGGCTGAGTTGCGGATTCCGGGAGATTCTTGGCTGGACGGAAGTCGGCGTAGGGTTTCTTATATTTTGGCATCTAAATAGCTCCTGTTACCCTGCGGGCGGTGTATTGGCGTTCGGTTGAGTCTATGGCCGGTGATAGAGATGCGAGTTGCGGCCAGGGGTTACTCCGCCGGTCGAAGAAGTGCATAACATAAATTTCTGCCTCTTTGAGAGGTGAATCGTTGGCAGTAAGGGTACTACTCAAAGTAGGCTGTTTCCTAGATATTGTTCCGGCGAATTCCGTTAGACCTCGATCCTGGATTGATGCGGCCAACCCAGTTCCTTTTGTTAAATACCCAAGTCTTCGAAAAGAGACTCCTCGGAATTGAACCTTTCGCCTTCTCCCCGGTCTGCGGCCTCAATTGCCGCCCTTGTTACGGCGTTTGGAGTGTACAGTTCGAAGGGCAGTTTTTTTTCGGCCGCAACCTTGATCAGAAGCATGCGGAAGGCATCGGAAACGGTCATTCCCATCTCCTGAAGCACTAAAGAAGCTCGTACTTTAACCGAATCGTCGATCCGTGCTCGCACAACAGAATTTGCACTCATTATTCTTTATCCTGAGCTACAATGTAGCCCATTTTGCTTCCCGATGTCAAGCGGCATTTGCGAATTTCGCGCTTGCGGGAAACGGTTGTTTATGATGAAACGGGCGGCGGCGTTGGGAATTGGCGGAAAGACCGGTTGGCGATGACATTGGGTCACATTGTGGGGATTGCTCTTAGCGGGCTGGCGGCTCTGGGAGTGACCACATCGACGATCTACAGTGTGCTGGTGGCGGCTGGGGCGCGGCGGTTCCGGCAGGCGGCGCGGGCGCCGATGCCGCCGTTTACGCCGCCGGTGAGCGTACTGAAGGCGCTGCATGGGGATGAGCCGGATCTCGATCGGAATCTGGCCAGCTTTTTCGAGCAGGAGTATCCGGAGTACGAAATTCTCTTTTGCGCGCGCCACGCTGACGACCTGGGGCTGGCGGCGGCGCGGCGGGTGGCGGCGCGGTACCCGCAGATTCCGAGCAAAATCCTGACCTGCGGCGAGCCGCCGTGGCCGAATGCGCGGACGTGGTCGCTTGAAGTGATGCGGCGCGTGGCGAAACATTCGATTCTGGTGGCGGCGGATAGCGATGTGCGCGTGGGCCGCGATTACCTGGCCGCAGTGGTGGCGCCGATGCGGGATGAGCGGGTGGGGATGGTGACCTGCGTCTACCGGGGCGTGACCCGGCATGGGCTCTGGGCGCAACTGGAGGCGGTGGGCATGTCGATCGAGATGACCGCCGGGGTGCTGGTGGCGAATCTGCTCGAAGGGATGCGGTTCGCGCTGGGGCCGAGCATGACGATGCGGCAGCGGACGGTGGCCAAGATCGGCGGCTATGAGGCGGTGGCGCAGTACTATGCCGACGACTTTGTGCTGGGCAACTGGACGGCGAAGGCGGGCGAGACGGTGGTGCTGTCGCCCTACATCGTGGAGCATCATGTGCTGAATGCCACCTTTGCGAGCAGCATGAGGCACCAGCAGGGGTGGGCGACCAGTACGCGGTTCTCACGGCCGGCGGGGCATTTTGGCGAGGTGCTGACATATGCGATGCCCTTTGGATTGCTGGGGCTGATGGCGTTCGGCTGGATCGGCCATCTTGGGATCGGCCTGGCGCTTTTCGGGGTTGCTGTGCTCGACCGGCTGCTGCTGGGGTTGCTGGTGGCGGGGTGGATTGTGCGCGACGAGGCGGCGCTCAAGCGTCCTTGGCTGTATTTGATCCGGGACTTCATGGGATTTTGCTTCTGGTTGCGCAGCTACGCGGCGGGGAACCGCGTGGGGTATCGCGGCGAGTTGTACGAATTGCTGCCGGAGGGGCGGTTGCGGCGGGTCGGGTGAGAGCTCACTGGTTTTCGAGCAGACGCGCAAGTGTGCGGCGGAGTTGCGCTTCGGGGTCGCCGATACCGGCGGTTGCGGCGAAGGCGCCGTCCAGGTACAGCATCGCGTAGCCGTGGACGGCGGACCAGCAGGCTAGGACGAGATCGCGCTGTTGTTCTGGCGGCGTGTGCGGAGTGAATGCGGCGACGGCTTCGACGAGGAGTTCGTAGCCGGCTGGGGCTGCGGAGTTTGGCCGACGCTCCAGCTTTGCGCCGCCGGTATTGCCGAACATGACGCGGATGTGCGCCGGGTGCTCGAGGGCAAAGCGAAGATAGGCGACGCCGAGTTCGATCAGCCGGGCTTTGGGAGTTGCGGCCGCGTTGCGCGAAGCGGCGAGTGCGGCGTTGAAGGCGGCGAATCCTTCTTCCTGAATCGCCAACAGCAAGGCATCCTTGTCGGCGAAGTGGCGATAGGGAGCGGCGACGCTGACGCCGGCGATGCGGGCCGCGTCCTTGAGGGTGAACGCCTTGACGCCGTGCTCTTCGATCAGCTCGAGCGCCGCGGCTATCAGTGCGGCGCGCAGGCCGCCGTGGTGATAGGGCTGGCTTTCCGGCGATTTCCGTGCTGGTTTCGACGCCAATGGCACCTCTGCGCGGAGGGTTTCAGTCTCAATGTAAATTAGCTTAACATTTCTCTTGCAAATTCCCGCCTGAATGTTATTGTGATTAACATTGAGGTGCTGGCGGCCTTGCTGGGAGGGTTCGATGACTGGAAATTTGCAGCATTCAGGTGGAATCGGCATCTGGCGGACGATGTGGTCGGGCTCGCGTTGGTTGACGGTGGCGGGTTGCGTGATGCTGGTGGATATTGCGGCGAGCGTGGCGGGTTTGGCGCTCGATCCGGCGGAGATTGGCGGGGCGCCGGCGTGGATGAAGCCGTTGAAGTTTGGCGTTTCGACCAGCCTGTTCTGCTTTACGGTGGCGTGGATGCTGAGCCGGATGGAGCGGACGCATCGCTTTGGAGCGGTGCTGGGCGGGTTCCTGGCTGGGGCGCTGACCATGGAGATTGCGCTGATCGACATGCAGGCGGCGCGGCATACGGCGAGCCACTTCAACTATGCGACGGCGTTCGACGCGGCGGTGTTTGCGGCGATGGGGCTGGGGATTGTGGTGGTGTTTCTGAGCACCGGGCTGCTGGTGAGTGCGAGCTTTGTGGAGAGATTTTCGGACGCGGGACTGGGCTGGGCGATCCGGCTGGGGCTGTCGCTGGCGCTGGTGGGGATGGGCGTGGGGCCGCTGATGACCATGCCGACGCCGGAACAGTTGGCGGCGCAGCACGGCAAGCCGGGCCGGATGCCGCACATGGGCGCGCATACGGTGGGCGCTCCGGATGGCGGGCCCGGGATGCCGGTGACGGGGTGGAGCGCCGACCATGGCGACCTGCGGATTGCGCATTTTATTGGGCTGCATGGGATGCAGGTGCTGCTGCTGGTTTGGTGGCTGGCGGGGCGTGGGTTTGGCTGGAGCGGAGGGACGCGGCCGGTGCTTGCGGCGGCGTTGAGCGTGGCGGGGATCTTTGCGGTGGTGCTTTGGCAGGCGCTAAGGGGGTTGCCGCTGTTTCGGCCGGATGGCGCGGTCGGCGCGGGGTATGCGGCGTGGGCGGCGGCTACACTTCTGGTTGGAATTTGGGCGGTACATGCGACGGGGCGTGGCGGCTTGCTGCAACTGGAGGGGAAATGACGGCGGATCAGGTATTTCAACTGTGTGGGCTCTTGGCGGCGATGGGCTGGCTGGGGTTGCTGCTGACGCCAGTTTGGCCGAAGCGGCTGCGGGAACGGATGCCGAGGCTGGTTTGCGGCATTGCGATTCCCGCGACGATTGCGGTTGTGTATACGGCGGTGATCGCGACGCATTGGGCCGGCCATCGGGGTGGGTTTCAGACACTGGACGAGGTGATGGTGCTGTTTACCGACCGTTGGCTGGTGACGGCGGGGTGGATTCATTATCTGAGCTTCGACTTGTTCGTGGGCGGATGGGAACTTGAGGATAGCCGGTCGCGTGGGGTGCCGCATCTGGCGGTGATTCCGTTTTTGTTGCTGACTTTCTTCTTTGGGCCGATGGGGTTGCTTGGGTATTTGGGATTGCGGATGTTTTGGCGCAAGCCAGAATCCCTCAGGGGCTA
>Ga0209208_10006549_pt1 | contig 16039 bp, 10 predicted proteins | sample S1TSphfallax_3_FD_187694 | JGI IMG/M metagenome (GOLD analysis project Ga0209208, IMG submission 187694) | Host-associated microbial communities from peat moss isolated from Minnesota, USA - S1T2_Fd - Sphagnum fallax MG (SPAdes) (version 2) | ecosystem: Host-associated > Plants > Peat moss >...
AGGGGCCAAATAAAGAGTAAAAGATAAGAAAAAATAAAACGTATAAAACTTCACAGTGGCCCAAGGTCACGGGCACCCACGGGGGACTTCAAGGTGGCCTTCGGCCACGGGCACCCACTAGTTTATGTAGAAATCTGGCGGCTACTTTAAGACATAAAAAAAGAGTGCCCACCGACCCGCCTTCTTTTTTTTTGGCGAAGAATCGCCAAAAGGCGACACTGCTTCAAATTTCTCGCCATATTTCTCCTTTTTCTCAAAAAGAATTCATCAAAATCTGCCCTTGGGGGTGGGGGGAACGTGTCGCCACAAGTCTGGCTACTTAAAAACCCAAAAAAACACTGCCCAACCACCAACGAGCTTTCCTTTTATTTTGGCGAGAAATCGACACTGGCTCAAATTTCTGACGAGATTTCTCCTTTTTCTCAACAAGAATTCATCAAAGTTCGTCCTTTGGGTCGGCGGCGGCTATGGCCACAAGTCTGTCTACTGGCTACAGTTTTATAGCACCGCTGTTTTTTTTTCCCTTCGTATTTTTTGGACCCTTTCTTGCCTGAAGATTACCTGTTTTTACAATTCCTCCGAAATTTTTAGCTACGATTTAATTTAATTTTCAATGAAGAAATCATTCAATATTCAAGAACTTCTACACTGCAAGTCCAAACACTTTAAACCAAGCTGATGCACCTCTCCTCCTCAAGAGCTTTCTGAAGAGGCCAAGAACATGATCTCAAGCATCTCGGTTCAGTGGATCTCATAAGTACAAAACAAACAAACAACCTCCCTTCATAGATAGACTAGTGTAGCCTGTGCCATTGGTTCAAGTGTGAACCCATTACAAAATAGGGAAACTCAACACATGAACATTGTTTTGCAATGTATGTATCGATTTTTTGAACAGCCAAATATGAAAGGAAATCATGCTTGAATTGAATGGTAAGCCTTCAAGTGATACCATGTTCTCAACTGATTTTTTCTTCCAAAACCTGGTTTTTGAGAATTTATTTGAATTTTAAGAGGCAGAAATCATTTGAAAATAAAAAATTCCATTACATCCTACTTATCAAGATCTTGCCAACAACACCAAAGGCACACTCCAATTCCTCCAAAATTTTCAGCTACGATTTAATTTAATTTTCAGTGAAATCATTCAATATTAAGAACTTTTACACCACAAGCCCAAACGCCATGAAAACAAGCGATGCACCCCTCCTCCTCAAGAGCTTTCCAGAGAGACAAAGAATGTGACCTGTGGATCTCATTGGAACAAAACAAAACAAAACAAACAAACTACCTTCTTTCATAGATAGATTAGTCTTTTCATTCTTTTGCTTCTTTTTTTTCTCTTAAATAGTAAATCAATACAATCAAAATAAAATTCTAACACAAAGGTAAAGCCTAATTCTTTTATTTATAATAATCAAAAAAATTACAAAATTAAACAAAAGCCCAAGTGAAGGAGTACAAAATTAATCCTATTGTTTTCAAAGTACTCATATATAATTTGAATGATCATAGGCTAGATTGAATAGCTCATTCAACACAAAGGTTTCATCATCTATTGAATTCAATTGTTCATTCATTGAAGACAAAATATTCATACACAAAAACTCACTGAATTCACTTGCACAAAGGATTAATAGAAAACTATGGATCAATATTTTCAATGTTCTCTTGATTGGATTCCACTCACCCAATAAAAATCCCAAACCTTCCCAAAACATAATCAAAACCCAAAGCAATGTTCATAAAAAACCTCCCATTGATCAACCCAACCACAAACCTTGGGCATCCTCATGAAATTTAATGCATTTACTTAAGTTTTCATCCTCTCCACAAGTATCTTTATTATGCATGTGTTACAAGAAGCATGGTCATATGTAATGGAAATGAAAACACAAATGAAAAATTTATAAAAGTTTAAAGCATCCGGCCAATAAAATCAAGAGTTATCTATTAATGATAGTGCTGATAAATCAAGAATGGACTTTGGATCAACAACCTATGTAATATTAATAAGGCAATTCTACAAGTGGTTCAAGATGTGGCATGAAGCACCGTTCAAGTTGGTGGTTTCAAGGAGACAACAAGGGAAAATGGCATCCAATCAATCCTTGTTGGTTGAAAGCTCTTTGTCAAACATATTGTTCCAAAAATCAAATTTAGAATCAATAACAGATCTAAATCCATTCATGCCCAAATTTGGCACTTGTGCATAATGTTGTTTTCTTAATACATGGAAGCAACGTTAGCATTAGATTTGTTGATCATCTTCTCTTGATCTATAGAAACAAGAGCAATGGACACATTGCAACTAGGACAAGGAACATTAAAAGAAGTAAATTTAGAGATAGTAGCAACAAAATCATCATTCAGGCCATTAATGGTAACAATTCCCATGCCATCTAACACAACAACAAAAGTAAAAACATCAAACTTCCATCAACAACTCCATCATTTCCACTAAAATGGAAATCATCCCGTATAAAATTTTAAATGTGAAAAAAAAACCAAAATGAAAAATAAAGCAAAACATAAAATTGAAAAAAACTATTACTTTTGTTTTTTCATAAAAAAAAATTTCCTCATTAAAAACCTCTTCATATTGCAAGAAATGACCAAATTTGAACTCACCAAAAATAATTCATTACATTATTCTATCATGCAAATGTTTATCAATATGATTACACTTATAAATTAAAAAACTCAAACATAAAGCATCTAAACAAAAATCAACACAAATTCAAGAATGATCAAAATGAAAATGAAAAGTTTAAGTACTTACTTGCCATAAGAAAGAAGGTCCATGTGGCCTATTACCTCTATCCCATATTCCCGAGGAACAAGCACCTTTTCCATCTAAGTAATTCCAACACCTTAACTCATCTTTTAAATATGAAAAATTGACAATTAGCTTGTCCACAATCAAACAAAATTGATCATAACCAATTGGAATATCAGTAAATCAACATATTTTTGTTATGTTCATATGATGTTTTGGGGTTTAAACCTAGCACCATAAACCTTATATTTGTATACATCAAGATGAAAAGAAACAGTGAAAAGAAAAAGGCCAAAGGAAAAACTCTATCATGTTTTACATCCTTCTAGACAAATTAATCATTGCAAAGGCAAAAAATGGGTTTAGGGTTTAGGAAGATGAAAAAAAATAAGACCTTACAACAAATTTGGGAAAAAAAAAAACCATGGAATACAAAACATACAAAGGAAACATACCTCCTTGGACGATATAAACTACCATCTTTTTTTGTAACTTGCAAAACAAAAGAAGCTCGCATATCCACTAAATTTTTAGTAGAAAATTCATTTTTTGAAAGATTAACAATCAAGGTTGTCAAAACAAATGTGACATGGTCATTTTGCATCACACATCATGTTGGTGTCTGTTTTAATGCGTTAATCATGTCCATAAGGATTGACACAAAAAAAATATTTTCACTCAAGTTGCCCTCGTTATGATGGGTAATCAAAAATAGATTTTGGTCGTCAACCCTACAGCGACTGAAATGTTTTGGTCACCAACCATGCAACAATTGAAATTTGGTCACCATGTTGTGGTGACAAATGTTTTCGGTCACTAGCTTTCAGTTGCCTTCTTTTTGGTGTGTCATACTAAGGCCTTGTCATTTACATTAAAGAATATCCCAAGGCAAAAGAAGAATTATGGAAATTCCAATATTTCACCATGCAAAAATGTAATTTTTAAAACAAATCCTTAAAGAAAACCAAAATTCTTGAAGATATAACAACTCTATCATTAATCTCAAGTTTCAACACAAATCTACACACAATATCCTATCCTTGGTACGCAATGCCAAAAAAAGAATGAAAACCAAAACAAAAGTCTATAAAGTGAATGTTTCGTATAATTTGCATTAAGAAATGTTGCTTCAATTGAATCTCTATTGATTTTTTTCTCATTACTTGATGTTTATTAATTATATGAGAGCATTTATCGGAACCCATTATCAATGGTAAATCCAATCATCCATAATTCAAAAATATAAGAAATGTATGGGCAATACTTGTGTAAAACTATAAATGATCATTGTATTTTATATTTACAAGAAACCCATCAACACTATAGAGCACAAATTGAATACAAATTTTGAATGTGTAAAGAGGATGAATTCACAAATTTCCAATTTATTGATTCTTTTTCATTATTTGATGTCTATTAATTATATGAGTTCATTTATCAAAACACATTATCAATGGTCAATCCAATCATCCATAATTTAAAAATATAAAAAATAGATGGGCAATATTTGTGTCAAACTATAAACGATCATTATATCTTATATTCTAAAAAACCCATCATCATTATAGGGCATAGATCCAAATACATATTTCAAATGTGTAAAGAGGATGGATTCACAAATCTCCAATTTATTGATTCTTTTTCATTACTTGATGTCTATTAATTATATGAGAACATTTATTGAAGCACATTATCAATGATAAATCCAATCATTCATAATTCAAAAATATAAGAAATAGATAGGGGATATTTGTGTAAAACTATAAATGATCATTGTATTGTATGTTTACAAGAAATCCATTATCATTATAAAGCATAGATCTAGATACAAATTTCAAATATGTAGCGAAGATGGATTCACAAATCTCAAATTTATTACATAGGACAAAATGATTTGTTCACAAAATTGGGTTCTATAAAATCCACAAGTCCAAAACATGTCATTTTTAAAAAACCATGCAAATTACACCATATTCCATATGTAGTAATTATAAACTATCTATGGCTATTTTTTATAACATTTATCAGGTGTAGTCCAATTGTATGGAGGCCCCATCAATGTGTGCACGACATGTTGAACATTTTTTCATGCCTCTAAATTTGGGTTATACATGTCATAGATCATTTTCCCAAATGACATTACTATTGAATTGTCTATGAAAGATTCTACATCCCAATCTTCACCCCATATGGCATTTATTAATTTGCCCATTGAATGTGCTTTAAACCTCAAAGTTGTGGTGTGTTGCTTGGCCATTTGTTGAGGGGAATTTGTAGTTCCCAACTCATAATAAGCAAAAAGAAAATATGGGGCAACCCACCAACACACTTTATTTATGTTGGTGGCATCTTGCTCCTTTGCAAACCCATACAATGATGGCATCGCCTTTTATAAGCACCTAACTTCATCCCAATTGCACACACATATGTACACAACATTGGTTTATTTAGCGAAAAAATTTGGTCTATAAGGTTTGGAGTGCCTTCTTCCATCCATGGTGTTAATCTTGCTTTCTCCTTTGAAAAATTCTTCGAGAATTTGGCCCACCATGAATTTTTTTCCCACAAGCTCACCACCTCCATGGTCTAATGTGCCTTGTCCTTTTGTGGATAAAAGGACACTAAACCATTGCGACAAGTTTGTGGTTGCATCTAAAATTTTGCATTCAAACCACTCTTTAAACCTTTTGGAATTTTGAAATTTGGTGTATTGTGGGGAATTGTTTAATTCTGCCAAAGCTTATTTTCCATAACCTACTTACTTCCCAAGCCAGTTTTTTGCTTGCTCACAAAAGCACTATTGAAGTAGGTCATTGCGTGCTCCATGAAAAATGTCATGACAATTTCCTAGAATTGTCATGTGGCAATTCATTTACAATCATTGTCCTCAAGCATTTGACGTTTTTGAGATTGTGTTGATGAAGTGTTCTTCTTGCTAGATATTTTTGTAACCCTTTGCTTGTGCATGGTTGAAGGTGGGTCACTTAAAGGTCTGGGGGGATGATTATTAGATGATGTGTGGGATAATTTGTTTAGGGTGTTTTGGTCAAATTGTATGTTCGATGACATCGTTGGAATCTTGGATGCCAAAAAATCCAAAGACTTTTCAAGCACTAAATGTTAGTAGCAATTAAAATATTAGAAAATCAAGGTTTAATATGTTCCATAATTTTCACAAAATGTGAAAAAGGTCACCTTTCGCCAAAAAATTGATCACTTTAACTCACCCAAGGTTTCACATAATGATTGTAAGTGGGTAACCAAAGACACAAAACCCAAATGAAAAAAGAGGCATTCAAAAATGAATCAAGAGTTGCAATTTGAAACTCATATACCTTCTAAGATCTTTTGGAAAATTAGTTACCATCAAATGGCCAAAAACAATTTGGTTGCCATTTGACGATTTTTAAATGGTGAACAAAAATGGACTTGATCCATTGATTATGACCGAAATCATAACCAACCATTCGATGGCAACTGAATTTATTCATTACCATCAAACGATGATGTAATTTGGTCACCATTAGACTATGGCGACTAAATTTTTTTTTATCACCAAAGCCCATGTGGTGATTGAAAGGATTTCTGTCACCACAAACCCCCCCCACCTCCAATTATTTTCCCCTCCTCTTTTTATTCCCCTTGATGGCAACCAAAATCTTTTTAGTCTCCATGTAGTGCAATCCCCCTCCCCCTTCCCCCTATTTTTTTTCCTTTTTCACTTTCCCCCCCTAATGATGACCAAAACACTTTTGGTCACCATGTTGCGTGATTCCTTCATATAAAAGTGGGGGTACTTATTTTGTTTCATATTAGGGTCAAAGCAAGATAAAACAAACAAAAATAAATAAATGTTTCCACTTCAACTTTGCGCCACTCATATAATTACCATAAAGTAGCATTAAATTAAGTGAAAATATGTATCAAGTAACATTAATATACTCTATTAAGTTTATAAGAATCTAATTTTTAAAAAATTAAAGCAAATGAATTTTCAAATTAAATAAAAAGTACATTTAAAACCAATTGAAAAATATGTGTTCAAACATACTTTTTGGTTAGAAAATTTATGAAATTGACATGTAATACATTAGGAAATGAAGATCAACATATGTTTTAGCAAATCATCCAAAAAAATATCTATTTTCTTTTTGTAAAAACCTACTTGACACCTACTTGAAACCAAAAGTCCACGTTGAAAAATAGACGTTAAAAACTATTTTTATTTTGAAAAACCTTCTACTTTTACAATTTGAAATATGAAAATCAATACACATTAGAACAAACATATATATTTTTAATCATTGAAATGAAAACATACAATGTTCCACAATTTTATAATGGGTTTTGTTGTTATTTTAAATCTACTTGTTCCAATTTTGACAAAGTAATCAAGTTGTTCACTTTATTTTGTGCTTACACCCATTAATTAGTTAGGGGTAGCGTCACAAGTCCAACCTTTTTTTTTTGCAATAAATCAAATTGCAAGAAAATTGGAAACTATGGAGGCTCCCCAAAAGATGGAATGCTTCCCAATTTGGCCCACCTATATAGGTGAGAAAGGAAGGAATTTGGGCAAAACATATGGCATTAAGTCAAGGTGTTATTGGGAACACCGTTGGGGGAACACATCAAGAACTTAGGGAACATATTGGAAACCTAATGGGAACCCATTGGGAACTTGAAAGCAACATGTTGGGAACGAATGGAAAAATGGGAATAATCTTTCATTGTTGGGAAAAAAAATTGATGCATTTTTGTAACACATTTTTTTAATGGGGGTTAAAAGAAAGGAGAGTTTAATTATAATTATTTAATCAAAAGAAAATGAAAAATTACAAAAACAAGAGTTTTTAATTGATTTGAACACTAAATTGATTACAATATCTATCAAAAGATGAAACCCTAATAATACATTATTAGAATGGTATTTCCAATAGTTTCTAGATAGAGCTTTTTGTGACAAAGACATTTGTTCCTTTTTTTCATGAATTCAATTGAAAATTAACAAATGCCATATTGTGTTGAAATAACATTATGTGTTGTAAACATGAAATTGCATTGGGATGTTTTTGTATAACAAGTCCTCAAGTAAATTTGAAACATCTAAAACATAGACTCCTTCAACCGCACATGGAAGATATTACACATTGATGCCATTGTGATCCTAAGCTATGAACACACTTTCCTTGTCCATTACATTCTTAATTATATTTTTAATTTTGACATGTAATGTTAATCATATGTCCTTGTACAATAAGTCCTTTGGTGACTAAGAAATATCCACATCAAATTTTCCTTTTTCTTAGCCTTGGAAATATATGACATTTGCCCTTTCATAGTCCCAAGTCACAATGGTGTGGTTGTCCCATTTGCAAACTTGTTGGATTATCTTTCTTTCAATTTGATTATTTGACGTATTTCATTTTGTGAAAAATTTGAAATCACAAAAAATAAAATAATGCATGGTGTCGCAACCCTACTTTGGCCAAGTGTGGGGGTGAAGCCCAACACTTGGAGAAAGTGAGGAGTTGGAGTCCTCCGGGACTCCCGAATGTTCAGAGCTCGACAGCAGGACCCAAAACACCTTGCATTGGGGTGTTCTTGGTGTCATTGAAAAGGTCTTGAAGCGTAGATATCGAAAATGGCCTCGCATTGGGCATTTGGACATCTGTCACCCAAGTTATGGGCAAAAGAAGGGCCGGGAGTCAAACTGGCAGTTTGACTCCCGACCACTAAAAGTCGGGAATCGACCTCTGCCCGAAGTCCGAATCGGGAGTGCGACACGTCGTTGGAAAGATCTCGACGAGGGTTACAAGTTTGGTTTAGACCTTGTTGCGATCCGATCTTGTAGTCGGGAGTTATGAGCTCCCAAAGTCCCGGGACTCCACCCGAGACGATTTCGGGACAATTTTGGGACTCCATTTCGGGAGTTCATTTCGGGAGTTCATTTCGGGAGTCCCGGGAATTTGTGCCATTTGGATGTAGCCCCCACGGGGCGTCGCAGAGTCTACTATAAGGAGTATGGTGGTGGCATACTTCCGAGTCCGGGCCGTGGTGTGTCTTGTGGTCCGAAATGCCCGTGGCTTGTCCCAACACCCAAGGGTGTCCCGGAATGTGAACTAACCACGTGGGTGGTTTGTTTTGATGCAGATTCGTGCTTGATCTACTAAGTCCTCTTCCTAGTCTAATCCCTGGGCTCCCAATTCGACCTTCTACAGCTTTCTAGAGTTGGAAGCCGGGAGCGTGCCTCCAAGTCTCAACTTTCCGCAACTTGACTTTGTGAAACCCTCAAGTGCGTTTCACCCCGTGACTTGGGAGCGCGTCAAAAGCCTACAACATACGAATAGAACCACAAATCACAAATACACATATACCTCACTATCATTTCCTTTCACAATGCAATTGCATCATCGAAAGGGAAATTGGACAAGGTGACTTTTTTTTAATTAAACATTTTAACACACAAGTCAATTTGAGTAGCAAGTCAATTTTGCAACTTGTTCTTCATGAACAAAAGATTGCTAAATATTTTTCATCCTCGACAAACCCTAACACTTGAATCATTGAAACCTATGCCAATTTCATGTATTCATTACATTTTCCACCCAAGATGGTACAAGAACTCATCCTCTTCCATAATCTAGATATTAGATTCAAACCATAATGTTTAACCACTATTCCCTTCACATTGTGTGACATAACGAGCTTGAAAAGTGAAAATTATACATCAAGCTAATGTGAATCCAAAATTCAAAAGGCTAAGGACCATAGTCCTTAAAGCAATCCTATGAACAATACAAAAGGTTGACTCAATGCCATTCAAATATAAAAAGAATTAACCTTTTAATATAGTGTAAGATTCAATCAATATTGAAGGTACACAAGCCCAAGGACCATCAACATGCTCATAAAACTATTATTTACAATTTTGAAATTAAGGATTGGGTTGTTTCAACGCATGAATTCTTCATTTAACAACAAACATTTTGAAAGTATCTTGATCAACCTTGATCCAAAACCCATTTGTTAAGCTATGAATGTGGATAAAATAAATTTATCATATAATTTTAAAAACCAAGAAACTTTGGAAGGTCAATAAGATTTGAACACTAAGAGAAATGCAAAACATCACAAAAATTGTGACAATAATTTTGTGAAATTATCAAATGTAAGATCATCAAAATTGAAAATTGGATCAATATAAATGTAGGACAACTTAACCTTAACAAGATTATTTACATCCACAAAGTTGATAATAAAAACATCTCAACATTGAATATACTTGATGAAAGTATGAACCACCTTTAACATATGCATGAAACATGGCATAGCTAAAGTTAATTCTAGGTCACATATTAGCTCTAACATCTCACATGCATATTTGGCCTTCTTTTGATCAAAATGCATTTTCACAATCAAGGCCTTGTACTCAACCATGACATGCTTCCATGGGTTCAACATGGAAATCCACCAAGTCTTCACATTCATCAACAACTTATGACCTTTGGTTTCCAAAATTTTAACAAATTTTGTAAACTAAACAAAAAAATTCTTAAGGTTGTGAATGAAAAAAATGTATTATAACATTAATTCAATGTGAAACTTGAAGGGCAATATGGAAAACACAACAATTACCAAGTTGGTTTGATGTGTCATGCAATGCGCATCAACAAAAACAACTTTAAATTTTGAGTTGTGAAATTACCCCAATCTGATGTCCTTGGAACACAAATTTTTCATCAAAACCAAGGCGCACCCACCTTAAACCTAAATCTTCATCCAAAATTCCTCCATATCTAGATTGCAATAATATTATTTATAGTAGCATCCACTTCCACATGTTCCAAGTTCCAAGGTTAGTAAGATTGGAATTTGATAGTAATCTTTCATGACATACACATGGACACTAATCCATTGTTGGTTGTCCATTATACTAGTGACTTCATTTGCAGTCACTAAGAAAATATTAACATGTTGCACAACATTTATATTGGAGCTAAGAACAACATCATGCATTGCCATAACCAATCTTTTGCAACTACCATTTGTCCAAATTCTTTAAAGGTTGTCTTTTACTTTTAAAATCCAAATCAACACATTAATTGTTTTGAATTTACACATTGGGTGACCTATTGAAAACGTGAAAAATGGTGGTGAATTGAAACATTTTTTGGGGGGATTTAAGATGAACATCAAACTTTAGCAAATTCAAGATTATTTTTGAATGTTTGCCAATATGGATCCTCTTGTCTTTGGCATGTGTAGAATCCTTGTTGAAGAGCCAATCCCCAATAACAACACCAAAGGAAACTGGCATGTTAATGCAAAGTATCTATTTTCAAGCACAAAAGTTTTTATTTTCTTTGAATAATTGAGTAGACCATGCATTTCATGTTAAAAATCAAACAATCATTCTTTATAATAGTTTCAATCCAAGGAAACTTGGTTGCCCAATAATCCCAAAATGCACAAACTTTATTGTAAAGTTGATGTAAGCTAAGGTGTCTCAATATTGGTGTCACAATGTCAATTTTTGTGATACGAGTGTAAACATAATGGTTAATTTGTATTTTACATGTCATAATCTTTCAATAGGGACTTACTTTGAGATTATTAACTTGAATATGCATATGAGGTAAATATTTATAATGCAAAACTTACAAATTTAAAATATTTATAAACTTATAAAATAGTTTAATGGACTATGGATTTCGATAATAAGTTTATTATATACGAGTTTCTAAATGGTCCATTGATTGATATGACGATTTAAAGGATTCCATCTTAATTATAAAATATATCAATAAAACCAAGTTTCAAGGATTTTGTAGCATGTCAATTTTGTAAATTATTTTTAATGGTTCTTCTTTCTGGTCATTGTTTAAAATTTGGGTCTTTTCATAAGTCCATATCATTATAAAAATTATTCATTTTATATTGGGTTTGGGCACACATGTACAAAATTAATAGTAGATAAAACAATCACTTGAATTGAATGTTATTCAACTATTCAATCTTTCTAGGGCTCAAGAAACACACAAAGGAAATGAACTTTGCATGATGTTTTTTTTGTTGCATAATGAAGCACCTTAACCTCACTCACCCTATAATATATATATATATATAATTATTTTTTAAAATTTTATTTCTTTTGGATTGTTCATTCTATGCAATAGAATTATGAAACTTGGAAACAAGTGATAATTCAAAAGGTGTGGATGGTGCGGATGACCTTTTGACATTGTTGTTTTGACTAGAAAAAAAAAACTTGAAACAAAAGTTATTTGGGACTTTCAATTGTGCCATTATGACACAAACAAAAAAATTTAAACATAATTGATTTTGCAAACCTCAAAATAACAAATCCAACCACTATGCCAAAATGTGGCACATATTATTACACATATCATTATGTTTGAAGTAATATAGGTCACATATTGCTAAATCACTATGTAGTAAAATCATACTTGTGGCTTATGCCATTAGTATCGATTTTGGTTATAATAGTTATTGTTATTAGTCATGTGACAATTATTACTACCATGACTTTTATTATTTCAATGGGAAAATGTCATTAAATATTAAATTGTCATGACATGTAATGTTGTGACATATGGTGTCGTAAAGGTGTAAATCCATAGTAAATTCTACTGAACAAAAAGACTAAAACCAATCAAAGGTAGAAACTAATCAACCAAAAATAAATACACACACATATATATACAATCCACAAGAAGAGGTTGAGATGAAATTTCCATGTATTTCCTCCATAGTCAAATTGGATTTCTAGATGTTCACGATGACTATTACACGATCATTGTTTACATACACTACGTTTTCTTTCCTTCTTTTTAATTAATTCTAGAAAAATTAACAAGAGAAGGGAAGAACTTGGCCTTTTATATAATTGCTAACAACCTGAAACCCTAAGCACCTAATAACGTATAATAACCTAAGAACGTACATTAACCCTAAAAGGCATGATTGGCATGCTTGTAACTGATAGTCGTGTATGAGGCCATGGATACGGGCATGACAAAATATTTATTAACTTATGAAATGTAAACACATGTTTAAACATAATAAAACCATGTTGAAAATCTAATTACTTATTTATTAGCATAACTTATGAACCTAGCCTAGGATAAAACCCTAATTAATAACCTAGGCTAACTTCCAAACTAGGTTACTTAAATTAGCCTAAGTAGCTTAAAAACCTAAACATTTAGGTAGGTAAGCCCAAATATGATCCTATTAATTTTTTTGGTCGTAAGTTTTTTTTATTGGCTCACCACAAGTGATACTTACACTTTGAATATATTTAATGTATGTATTGTGTGTGAATTAATATTCTTTCATGTATTTATATAGTTTACAAAGTTGAACTTGTTGACAAAGGATATGGGATAAATTTAATGAAAGGGAAACATTACAACATTATCGCACATCATCATTTGTTTCATACAATAATAGCCAACTTTAACCATTGTTGTCTTTTTCATACTTTGTCCAAATGGGAAAAAAACCTTCATTTTAAAAGAGTTTTCCAAGATGTACACATGTATCCATTTAAATAAATAAATATACCAAATAATTTGATTGAAAATCCATTTGAATCTTCACTATTTCTTACATTTGAACAACAATGACCTCTTGAAGATTTTTTTTTAATAAAATAATTTGTAAATAAACATATTTAAAATCAACATGGATTTTTTATTTTAAGATTAATATATAGAATTAAATATTAAAATTCCCAACCTTTTAAACATATAATGAATCAATAAATGTTGTATAAATGTTGTCTCATATTTCATTACATTTAACTAATAATTTAATTTCAATTTAAAATTAAAATATGTAATTTATTGAACATATAATATCATCTTTTTTATAGAAATGTTATATAAATTATTAACATTATGTAAACTTCATAATTACTAGTTTATACACAATTTGTTAATGTCATGATTTTTACTAAAATTTAATATAAATAAAAAAATCTTCTTATTTTTTAAGGTTATTTTCAGTTCATTAAATGTGATTTAATATAAATTTAAAGATTTTTCCAAGTTGCATGACCAAATATTTTGATCAATTAATAAATATAAAATTTCAATAAACAAATAAATTTGGATCAAACTTTATATTTTTGACTACCTATTATATGGAGACTTGCAAAACAATGCATTTTGGGGCATGTGGATTTTTTAAGAAATCCTTTGGATAAAATTAATAGGATTATAATCATTATTTAATGTCAAAAAGTTCAAAGAGGATATTCATCAAAATAAACCTTTGGGCACAAGAGTCCCAACTTGAGGGGTTTTTGAGTAAATATTCACAATGTAAAACCAATTGCATCCAAATGATGATATATAATATTAATGCATTATGTTTTTAGAATGTGAACAATAGTTTTGCATTTGCAAATATGAACCCCACATGAATTTTTTTTAATTTTGAAAAATTGGTTAAAGAAGGTCAATGGCATACATAGTAATTTCTAAATATGACTATAGTCATGTAGAATCATGTAGTCATGAAAATGACCAAAATAATAAAAATGGCATAGTTGCAAGGCATATATTACAATGTGACTAGATTGGGACACTAGTTGTATATGTTCAAGTCATGGATGCCTTATTTTGGTGTAGTGAACACAATTGCAAACTATAACACAAAGTTCAAGAATTAAGATGCAACAAACTTTTAGAATGACTTTGCAAAAAGGTGAAAATCTTTTAAGGTGTATCACACAGGACGAAAAAGGCCTAGTCCTTACTACATTTTTTTTTACCCTATATTTTGATCTTCATAAAAATTAATGATTCAAAAGTTGTCAAAAATTCTAGGAGGACTATATTTTAGATAATTGTAATTTTACATTCCATCATAATCATCCATAAATGCGACTTAACATGATAAAAAAAGACTAGGTAAAAAAGACATTAAAAAGTGATATTGTGATAAATTTTTGGTACACCTTAAAAAAATTAGACCTAGAAAAATCTCACCCCTTTGTAATTGATTTAAGTCACTATTGCAACAACAAAGTTCCATTGCCAAGTTCACAATGATCTTTAAATAAATCCTTTAAAAAATCACAAATGCTCAAGGTTCAAGTTTTTTAAAACATTCAAGGTGCAAAGACCAATGTTGTTGCCATCTTTAAGTTTTCACAACATAAGCATATGGGACTTGAAAACTGAACATGTGTTAGCTATTAGTTTGGGGGAATGGAAGGTCTTTAGATGAGCTACCAAATTGAATGGTTGAGATTGGGCAATCTACTCTATTGGATGGTCATAGATTAATGATGTTCTAAAACTTTAAAGCACCATAAAGGTGAAACTCTAAAGCTTTAAAAATGTTGTTGGTAGTAGAGCTTCTAAACAACTGAATTAAACTGGGGATGCAAGGAGATAAAGTGATTTGCCTTTTGGTGCACAAGGTGATGTGTGGGGGTGTTTTGGGTGATTTGTAAAAATTAGCTTTTCTTTCCCTTCAAGTCAATTGGCACCCTTGTTTTTTCCAATGCCTTTTGATTATAAATGGCCATAAAAAAAACCTTATTCCTTGACTAGTAAGTGGAATATCCTTTTTTCTCTCAAGGAAAGGTATTATTGAATATAAGGTACTTGACCTGCGCTTTTGCACAAGGGCCAAAAAGGCCAAAAGTGGACTTGCTTAGTTGGGGCCAATGTTAGGAGCACCATGGGGCGCCTCGCATTTTGACATGGGTTGAGTGTCAAGAATGTCAATCTAGGTTTGATTCTCAATGTGATAAGTTGTCACCTTGCACATAGATGTGTTACAGTATGTGGAAGGAAGGTTTAGAGGAGAACTTGGGAGTCCTCTTCGAAATAGTCTAAATGTAGACTTGTGATTGGATTGCAGACATAGTCAAGGGACTTTAAGTGACAAAGCCTCGGATCACTTGGGAAGTTCATATTGAGCTAAGTCCTTCCTAGCTGAGGCAAAAGGGAAAGGCTTGGGTTAACAATGTGTTAGTTGAAGATCGGGATGTCAGATGGAGAATTTATCAATATGTGGTTTGGCTAGTGTTTAGGTGAATTAGGTTTGTCTTAGGAAGTCAAGAAAGATGAGAAGATGCTAAAGGACATTCAAGGACTAAAGTACCCTCCAAGTACAAATTGAAAATTTCTTCATGTGCTTGAGGTTTTTGTGCTAAATAATTGAAGAGATCTAGAAGTATCTTTCATTGTCATATGGGCTAGCTCCAGTGCTTATGTA
>Ga0209208_10006551_pt1 | contig 16035 bp, 7 predicted proteins | sample S1TSphfallax_3_FD_187694 | JGI IMG/M metagenome (GOLD analysis project Ga0209208, IMG submission 187694) | Host-associated microbial communities from peat moss isolated from Minnesota, USA - S1T2_Fd - Sphagnum fallax MG (SPAdes) (version 2) | ecosystem: Host-associated > Plants > Peat moss >...
AGGTGCGTGTTTCCTCCAAACCCTAATTCATTGCCTCACCGTTGGAGGCAGATTGAACCCTAGTTTAGGGGTTCACTGAAGAGCCCGCCCTAACTGGCCCAAATCCAGACCCGCCGGGTACCATACCTTGTCACTATGGTTCCACATTCAATATTTCCCAAAGAAGTGGGTTGGCCCCCAAAAACATTTTTAAAAAATAATTGGCCTGACCAATGTTAACCTTCGTCTACCAAGCCTACCTATCTTAAGGTTGATTAACACCAACATATAATAACAATGTTAAATTGTCGTGAACATAATAGTGTTCATACATCTTAATGTCTATCGATAGATAGTTGACATGTATTGCCTACGCAACGTATTAACATGTTTATCAATGAATGATAGTTTGTTGTTAGGACAAAAGTGTGAAATTTTTTAAAAATTCAAATTCTTAGATTCTTGCTTGATCAAAAACTAACAATCTTGAAACAAGGATGTTAAAAGTAGCATCATTACAACTTTATCATTCAATTGTGAAGAAGTGTTTGTTGTGACAAAGTGTTGTGTTATGAAAAAAAATTGTTGGGAAGAAGTTATGCTATGAAGTTTTGGTGTTGTTGTGATGGCATCAATCTCTGGTGGTAGTTCGTAAACAAACATTTGATCACAAGCAAGAGTGCACTCATAGGCAACAACAACAAATTTGCAAGCATTGATAACAAAATTGTAAGCAATCTCTAGTTGTAATTCATAAGTAGGTGTTTCATCACAAGTAAAAGTGCACTTGCGAGCATCAACAACAAATTCACAAGCACCCAAAACAAATTTGCATGGTGCACAAATGCAAACAAGACTTGGATCTTTATAAAAAGGATTTTCATCAATAGGAAGTAGACTAACAAATGGTCAAGGAAGGGGTCATGGCAACAACACAATAGCTTGTAATGGTAGTGATGAAAAATTTCCAACTCCTCGTCAAAAGCATGACAACTTGGAACATACAAAAATGTTAACACTCATTTATTGTAACCATGCAAAGCACACAACTTTGAGGGAATTCATTGATCCATGAATACAACTTATGATCCCCTTTACATAACATTGGGACAAGATTGTTGAAAAGCTACAACAAAGAACCAAGAACAAGTTTCCAAGAAATGGAACAATGTGTAAAGATAAGTGGAATTCCTTAAACTTTAATTGCAAAAAAATTAAATTAAATTAAATTATCACAAGGGAACTAGGAGTCATACTTGTTTTTGGGATCTATTGTTTGAAGGAAAAAAATATCATTTACTTCATCAATTTAGCAAAAAAATTATGAATCCATTGAAACATTTCAAGGAAAAAGGAACATCATTGTTCCCTTGCATATTAAGGAATTTGAAATTACACAAATTGAGATTATATTTCGTTACATATTTTGAACCTATTCACACCTAAATCGATTCAAAATAAAAACCCAAACAACTAAACTAACTTAGTTTATTTTTAATTAATTGTGATTTATCCAAGGAAATTAACACACCTAACAACCCGTAAGGTAATGGACAAGTTAAATCTATTGAAAAAATGATTAGTACATTATTGATCAAACTTATTTATGATAAATGTATTGATTGGGATGAATTTTTTTCACAATATTGTTTTCTTATCGAACTGCCTATAAGGTAGTTATGGGTTATATTCCCTTTAGGTTGGTACATGGACTACATCCATTATTACTTATTGAAAACATGTTGCTTACTTACCCAAGTACATAGATTGACTCAACATCAACTAGGGTTTTAACCAATAGACTCATAAATTTGGAAAAGTTACAAGAATCAAGATTTAAAACATAGGAAATTATTGCTTCTAATTGGTGGAATCATGTGTTGGGTCCAAATTCTTTAAGGAGTACAAAAATAATGTCACATTGTCACCCTTTATGCACTCCTTTACATAGTCCTATTTAACCATGTAAAAACACAAAATGAATGAAATTGATGGAATCTAGAGTTATAGTGGTTTAAAATATGGTACTTATAAAATATTTGACACATTTTGATTCATTAATATTGCTGGGGATCAAAATATAATACAAAAAATGACTTCATTAAAGACTAGGTCCTTTTTGTCCTTACTAGTACACCTTAAAGAATTTGGACCCCAATATGCTTTCATAATTGAATAGCTTAGAAACCATTTTAGTTTGGGGATTTTATATTATGGTTTCCCAAATTTGTGGATGATTTTTTAAGGAAATTTGTACATTGTCGGTTTGGTTCCTACCAAATTCAATATCTTTTATCAAACAACATTATTTTACTAATCATAGTGGATAAATTTGATCTTAACCCTATTGTTATTAATATTAACAAGTTAATATCATATAAAACACCTAATAACACATTTTTTTGTAACTAGTTTACCGTATTGATTCAACAAATTTACATGGGAAAGAAATACCCTTGGGATTAACCATTTTTATGACATTGATATAACCAATTTATCTTCTTGATTTATTTTTGACTAATTTTTTCATTGATTTACTTAATGAGAACTTACTTGACATTTTAACTTTTACAACTCAATATTATTTGCATAAATTTTTATTCATCATTACTGAATTAAAGTTTAGTATGGATATCTCACGACAATGATTTAATTGTTGATTATTAACTATCGATGTCAATTTGCATGAACCATCATCTAGTTAATGAATGTGTGAAAAAGGAAATTTAATACATCATTTTGTGTATTGTTACATTTTGTCATTTTCAAAATTTTCTCAAGAAATATTAAAGGCATAATTGTTTTATCACCAGTGGACAAAATGGACATAATTGTATGATCACTATTGGATAAAGTGGACAAGAGGAAATGTCATTATAAGATAAAGTGGCAACATAGGATTGAGTGGTTAAGACTAGTTCATAATTTGAATTCATGTTCATGGCGAATTTATTAAAGACTTATGGGAATAGTTTTGAATTTGTTATCATTAAAAAATTAAATAGTTTTGAAGATGAAGAAAAGCTCACGATAGGATCTAAAGAGGATTTTTGATGGAGAAGAACATTTGTGCTGCATTGTATTTGGTTTTATATTTCCTACTTCCCAAAACTTCAGAGTTCGATTACAAAGGTCAAAACACCTTGCCTTGAAGCGTTCTTCATATCATTAGAAAACTATCAAAGTGTAAATGTCGAAAATGGCCTCACATGAGCCATTTGGACATTTGCAGCACAAGTTATGGTAAAAAGAAGGGCCGGGAATCAAACTGCCAGTTTGACTTTCGACCACTAAAAGTCGGGAATCGACCCGACCTCGGTGTGTGCAGGTGGAGTGTGAGACACCGTTAGAAAGCTCTCAAGGAGAGCTACAAGTTTGCTTCAGACCTCACCCCAATCGGAGGTTTGAGCAAAGAGTTATGAACTCATAAAGTCCCGGGAGTCCAAACCGGGACAATTTCAAGACTCCTCCTTGGGAGTCCTATGACAAAAAGCCATTCGGATATAGGTGTTGCGGAGTAACGCAGAGAATACTATATGGGGGAAGGTGGTGGCTTCCCCCGAGTTCGGGCTGTGGAGAGTCTTATGAGTCTAGAGTTGCCCGTGGCTTGTCCTAGCACTAAAGGTGCTCCGGAAGTTGAAATAACCAACTTGTTGGTTGTTTTGATGCAGGTTCGAGTAAGTAACTAAAGTTTGTCCCTCTTCCTAATCCTATTCCGGAGCTTTAGCACGCCCCTCTAACCCCTTTAGTGCTGAGAGCTGGGAGTGTGCCCTCAAGTCCCCACAATTCCACTATTTTAAAAACCAAGGCCCATCTGGGGTCTAACTTGGGATTTGGGAGTGCGTCATGTAATGTACATATATGGATTTTGAAATGGATTTTGTTGAAGTTTACTCTTTGATTTTTTGTGGTTGGTTAATATTACACATTTTGAACACTACATATTAATATGTTGACCCATATAATTAGAAAATAAATTAATGACAAAATATTAACATTTACCATTGGTAGTTGTCCCCTAATAATGAATTGGGGTAGAATATTCAAGATTTTATGGATTATTTTCATTTTGGCTGTTTTTTTATATAAACACATAAAAGTTATGTAATTTGTTTTATTTTCTTTAAATCTAAAGATTCGACATTAGTTAAAAATTTACCAGGATTCAAATTTGAGCAAAACAAATGTTGTAAATTTTTAGACTTGTAACAATGTTTTTCCAAGAAGAGTAATAGCATGGGGATGAACATGAATCACATGGTGATTCGAAGCTTACAAAAACAACTATAACAACTCATAATCCAATAGGATGAAGAAGAAAACATAACAGAAATGGAACTGTAGATGTTGAATGAAGCATCATAGTTTCATACTCTAGAAATAATATAATACACTATGTCAAGAACATCTAGGACAAGGAGCGACCTACAAGGTACAATACACTATCTATAATAATTACGGCACCTCAAAACACATTACTTGTAGAGCAATGAGGCAACCCAATAACTAAGGGAAGATGTTGTTGAAGGTAATACCTTTGGAAGTTGAACCAAAAAGATGGGGAAATAATGCAAACATGGTTAGCCTTACGATCTACAACAAAGGGTACATGAAAGAACGAAAATGATTATGTCATTCCGAAAACATGGTAATTTGTATAGATTTGAAAAAATACTACATGTACATGAATAGGTACAAGAAAGGTTGGAAATAAAATGCACAAATAGAAGCTCTATTTTGCAATCTAGTTCACTTCTATATTAACCCCATGAAGAGTGGGAGGAAGACCTAGACATTGATGAAATTGAATAGGTAATGTTCACAATATGTCAAAACTATACTTTAGGTAGAATATTTGAAGGAACGAGATTGCAATTGAAATAATGTACCGATCAAAATTAAATGCAACATTCCATTAATAACAATAAATAATGCAGGAATGAAGGCAGTAACCAATTCCAATTTCTTGCAAACTAATGAATATAAGGTTAAGCAAAATTGGCAAGTCATACTTTTACTTAGAGAACAAGTATGGAGTAGGTATGATCCAAGTGCATATCAAGAATCCAAACTTACACGCAATCCTTATAATTTTTGTAGAAAAGAAGGCCATGCCCTTACAAAATGTATTTTCATGGAAAAAGATGTATACGATGCAACCATCAACCAATTCCAAACCAGAGTATAAATTGAATTGTATCTAAAGGAAGAACAAAACCTAATGATCATATGTCGAAATGTTGGATACCTAATACGACAATGGAATTACAAAGAAATTGACCACCTTATAGAAAGGTGTGAAATATGGAAGATTCTTTTCAATTTGAAGGTACTTCGATCAATCAGATAACTACATTCTACTTTAAAGATAATTTGAATGATTGTAACCCATCTTGCTCTAAGTGCTGTAAAAATTGCAACCTTTAATGTAATGGATATATGTTTGGAATGTGGAACAAACAAGTGGTAGACACTACAACCAAGTAGTATGACAATGTATCATTTCATGATGAATAATTGATATAATTCCATAACTTTTTACAGTAATTGGTAATGTATGGTACAACTACAAAATTTACAAACAAAAATATGTTTGTGCATGCTAATGAAAAAGGATATCCATTATCTATAGGGAACAAAAAAACCCTTACAATACTAATGGAAAAAAAATATTCACACAATTTAATATATATTGAACCTATTATGACAACATAAGGGAATCATTCACATGTCACTAAAATTGTACCAATTAACTTTGCACCAAGGAGATATGTAATAAACCCTTGTGTAAATGTGGGTGTATTCATGATTGGGGTACCAAAAATGAATGACCTATATTTAAAGGATTGCAAAGGACAACTTTGGATTTTTGTTTAACTTACATTATTATAGTTGTAATGGATTATTGTATGTTGATAGATAAAATGATGTTTCATTAAATTAATAAAAATACTTAAAAATAATTTGGATATCATGTAAATGTCATTTTGAGTCATGTAGCCTAACTATATCAAATGTTTAAATTGCATTTTTTTAAAAAGAATCAAAAGGAATGCATAAAGTCATACAATTGATTTCAAACTTTTCTTACAAGAAAAACATGCCCCCTTCTATGAAAGTACATGTTCATTATATGAACTTGATGAAAAATCAAATTATACAAAAATTTCAAAGTCTTCAAATTTTCAAAAAAAAGGCTACAAGGGGGAAATCTTTTTTTAAAAAAACCATTGGAATTTTTTTTTTATGTTCAATGGGTTCAAAATGTCTAGCTTGAGGTGTAGGTTACATGTGCAAGAAAAAATCTTGCCAGAAAACATGTTTGGTTGTCCATTGAAACTCATTTTTGAAATTTATGGGAATTTTTACATTTATAGTTATAAACTAAAATATTCATACACAATTATGTAGGAATGTGAAAATTCACCATTGACACATGAATTATTTTAAATTAAACAATTCAATTTTTGTCACTTAAATTTGTTTCAAATAAATGTTATTTGCAAAAAGTAGCCCCATAAAAGTCCTTGAGTTAAATGTACAAATACATGGGCTTATTCATAAAAATATCAAAATATTCTTTAAATGTTTTTGTCACAACTTTTTAGAAAGTTGGAGGACCATTCTTCACTTTAAAAGGCATATATGTGATGAACGTTGTCTTACATCTATACTTCAAAGTTATAAAAATTTAATGATATCCAAAATATCCATCCAGAAATGAATATGTTTCACATATAGGGGAATGGGCAGGTAATGTTCCCTCTAGAACATTCACTTGTGCATCATCATACACAAAAACATTCACCTGCAACATTTTTTTCCTATAAAATAGTTTATAAGGAGCCATACCTGATATACTCTATATGAGTTAATCTACATATTACATCCTTTAATGCCCACAAAATATGTTCTATTAGCATTTAATGGGGACCATAAATTTATGTAAATTCTTCTTACCCAATGTATGATAGTTATCAACCAAGGTAAAATAAATCAAGAGAATGGTAAGGATTAAAAAAAGTAGCGGGAGCTAAATAGGATTAAAACTGTTGGTCAAATTTGATTTTGAATTACTTTTGGAAGGAATAGAACTTAGGATGTAATTCTAGAATTTGTTGGAGTTTGGGATAATTTGTTTTACACATAGTTAGATTTAAAGAATTGCTACAATTAAACAAAAACACACACCATGATTTCATAGTTCTATTGGTATTTGAAATTACCACATATTTTTCATGTTTTCAATTTTGATTTCTCCATTTAAGAGTACAAATATTTGATATGATCAATTCTAAGTGAATAAAGAAGTATGGATTTGATGAAGAAGCATGGATTTTATTTAGTATATATTGTGTTTTGGTTTTTTAATAATATAATTGTATTTTAACCATAACATATGTTTTAAAGAGGAAATCAAATTGGAGTAGAATGACTAGTAGTTGTAAAAAGAAAATTGTGTAAGAAAAATCTACCATAATTATTTTGAATATTAAAACCATAGATCTAAAGTTATTAAAATGAGTAATTGAAGTGAGATTTGTATTGTTAAAGTAGGCATAGAATAATTCTAGGATAGAATATGTGCTTACCAATTTTGTTAGGGTATTCATTAGTAGAATAACAAATTTGGAAAAACTGCATATTAACAAACTCTAACACAAGAAACCACTAACGATTGGTGGTGGAATTGTGCATTTTGGAGTTAGTAGTGATATCTAAAGAATAAGTCTAAAAATTTGGGGATCATGTGTTATGGTTCCCAAAAATATAAAAAATACATATTGGAAAATTCATAGGGAAGTGGTTTGGCCCTTATAGAGTACATTTTTATTTACTAAATAATAATAATATTTTAATCATAGTGAACAAGTTTAATTCAAATGTTGTACTTATTAATGTGAACAAGTGGAAACCTTACTAGTTTTTGGATGATGAAACATAAAATACAGAAGCTCCTACACTATTAGGAAAGACAAGTGATGGTGCAATTAATGACAAAAAGGACAATCATGACAAAATAATACATATTGTACGTATTCAATATATCGAATGACAAAACAAAAATCTTGTTTTAGACTTTTTTTTGTTATAATGGAATTGGATGAATTGTGTTTTCATCTAGTGTCAAATGGTAGTAAAAGTGCAACATTTCAAACATGGAAATCATAAAAGTTGAAGTGATAAATTAGAAAAGGCGAGAGGTAGGAGCACTAATTTCTAATGACCATGTTTGTGAACAATCATTATCCCATACTTACATCATTTTTCATTTCTTTGAATTAAGTAGCATAAATGACAAGAATTTTCTTGAAAAGTTGAAGAGAATTGTGAAAAAAAAGGAAGAAACTAGAAAAAATGTTGTACATGAACAAGTGAATAAGAAACATAAAAAAAAAACAATTGTTACAAAAGACAAAATAAAAAAAGAAACACAAGTTCCACTTTCAAGAATTGCAAATCCGTAATCTCTTTAAGTCTATTCTCCATCCTCTTTTCCATATTACGACCTAGGAAGACAAATTGAGGATCGTTTGTAACATTTAGTAAAAATAAGGAGTGAAGTTGAAAAATAGTTGCATATACTTTGAGAACAAGGACTTTTTTTGCTCAAGCTACACCTAAAATAATGGTGTTAACGATATAAATGTTGATACTCTATCACCATCATATACAAACACATTATTATTGTTGTTCTAAATTAGTATCTATTATGAGGCCATGAATTGATTTTGAGTCGATATCCATTGTTCAAACATGATGGTGCACATTTAGATGATTAGGTGAAACACATCATTTATTATTATTGGTTTGCTTAAAAATCCATAGTGAGATTATCAATTGAAACTTGGGATGATAGGACAAACATAACTTCAAGTTATTAAAGTGGCATATATTCATTGAAATGATCGAAAACCTTTGAAAGTTACTATAATTGAAATATTTTACCATTGCCTTAAACAACCTTGTGAGCTTGCTTTGGAATAAATGTAGGCGTGTGATTTAATGTCCACGCCTTGTTTTATTTAATTGAAACATGAAGTCAAATAAAATTATTAAAAAATTATTATTTTTATATGAAAACATTTTTTCCCATATAATAAGTCTTCCCATTTGAATTTGCTTATGCATTAGATATTGAAGATATGTTAATTGGTGTCATCAACATCACTACACTATTAGAAAATGCGTGGACAAACCATTACAATGAACGACTTAATTTGACTTCAAGTGGTCTTCACATTACACAAACCATTCATGATTTTGTTGAGTGGGCAAATCCCACTAGAAACTCACCAAAGTGGTTGTGCAATGAGAGGCAATGGTGGTTTAAGAATTTTTTGCTTGAAATGCCTTTGGGCATGGTTGAAATTTGTTTGTTTCACTTTTCAAACCACTTGCATGGTTTTTTCTAATGGTCATTTTAGGCATTGTGTAGAAGGTTAACCACCTTACAAGGTAGGTAGGTAGGTAGCCACCATATAAATTAAATGCCACATACCTTAGCTCGGGTGGCCAATGTCTAAATGCCACATGTTTGTACTTAAGTTTGATGTAGCCATTGGGTAACATAAAAATGAATATTAAGTACATATAGTTAGAAGTATACCTAGGCTAAACTAAATATACTTATGTTATGCTTTGTTGACGTAACATATGTATGACCTAGTTAAATATAATTAAGTTATACCTCGATTAATGTAATCAATCTTTACTTAGGTTAGGTAGAATAGGATATGTATTTACAGTATGTTTATTGTAGCCTACTATAGTCAATTTAAATATATTATAATTTATACATAGGCTAAATATATCATAGCCTATGTACCAAAATTAGATACTAATATATTTCCTATGTACCTACTTAGGTATATAATGAGCTATATTTATGTTTAGGTGGGCTAGGCCCATTTAATTACATGTAGCTAGGCTAGGTATAACCTAGCTTATATGTACTTGGTCTATACATACTTAGGCTATATGTGCTTAATTTATATGTACGTAGCCTTTACATACATGCTCTATATATACCTAACCTTACATATAAGTTACATTACCTAAATATTTTACTTTACTTTGCTTATACCCTACATATACCAGTACGCCAAAACTTGACATTTTTTATTAAGACAAATATGACTAGTGCCCATTTTCTAATCATACATTCATACATGCCATGTTTTGTGTCTCATTGTATTGATGTAACTGTGAATATGATTACATGACTAAAAGTCTTCATGGATATGATTATGTGATTAAAAATCTTCTTCATGAACACCATATAATTATTTAATAATATACAATTTGAAACATTAAAAACTTGTGAATTAAAAAGGAAAAAATAAGAAGGTAAACATATGTATATACCTAATAAGCGTATTATAAGCTTGCACATGATCAAACAAATAATTAGTGCATAAATAAATAACTAACACCTTATAGTTTCTATTTTTTTCGGCCTTAGAATCACTAATCATTTAATGTGAATTTATGGATAGTGGCTAAAAAAATATTTGGGGGCAAAATTTTCGTTTTTGAAAAAATTCACAAAAAATGATAAACAAATTGCCAAAGGTTTTGAAACCATAAAAAAATCAAAAAAATGATGCTTAAAATATGATTAAAACATTCAAGTTGAAATTCTTGCTCAAAGGTTTATTTTAATGAATATGTATTTTGAGTTTTTTGACATTAAATAATGAAGTATATTCTTATTAATAATATCCAAAAAGTTTTAGAAGAAATCCACATGTTCCAAAATGGCATTGTTTTTAATGTTTCCATGTGATGGGTAGCAAATAATATAAAATTTGATCTTTATTCATTTATCAAAATATTTGATCATACAACTTCGGAATTTTTTAGTAATTTCCATTAAAAATTATTAATGAACGAAAAAGAACACTAAAAATAAGATTAAACTTTATTATTCACAATAAATTTTGATAAAAATTCTGAATTAAAAAATACATATTTTATTTAAATATATTTTCTATAATTATAAATCATTATAACACAACATTTATACTATTTTTATTGTATCATTATATTTTTAAAAGGTGGGGAAATATTGTGCATATATATATATAACCATGATTTAAAATATGTTTATTTACAAATTGTTTTAAAAAATTGTTTTAAAAAAATCTTCAAGATTCATTGTTATTCAAATGTATGAAATAGTGAAGATTCAAATGAATTTTTGGTCAAATTACTTGATATTTTGGTTTTTAATTTTCTATAAATGTGTAGATATTCAAAAATATTAAAAAATGAAATTTATTTATTTTCATTTGGACAAAGTATGAAGAAGGTAATAATGGTCAAAATTGGGTACTCTAGTATGGGACAAAGGAAATGTGAGAATATGTTGTAAATTTATCTCATATCATTGGTCAACAAATTGAACTTTGTAAATTACATAACTAGAGGAAAAAAATTAGTTTACACACAATAGATGCATTAAATATACTCAAAGTGCAAATATTACTTATGATGAATTAATAAAAAAAGTGTGTGAGCAAAAAAAAAAAAGGGATTATACTTACCTACTTACTTCCACCTGCCAAGATGGTGTATATCTAGGCCTACTTCAGTGGCCTAGCTTTAGGTGCAACCTAGGAAAGGACATAGTGTAGGTTTTTAGGGTAAGCTTAAGTGGCCAATGTTTAATTGCAACATGACGTAACTTAGGTGGCCAATGTTTAAATGTCATGCGACATAACTTGGGTGGCCAATGTCTAAATTCCAGATGATATTTGATTAATCAAAACTATGTTTGACCAATCAATCAAGGTTTGACTTGTCACCTTGATGACAAAATCACGAAATCACCCATAGAACCATTAATTATACACTTGTTGCCCAAACACCCTAAAATAACCATACAAAAAAATTGAACCAAACCACCCAATTGCCTATTTAGTGGTTTCTTTATCCCATTACGGACCAACCATTACTCTAAACTACTAAGCCTACTGAAAATTTATTATAGTGGTATCATTGCAAAATGAGTGGTTTGCATAATGGTTTAACCACATGTTTTCTAGTAATACAACTAGTTTTGATATTTCCTACCCACGTATGTTACATAACAACCAAGTTAAGCTAGTCCTATAATTACCACATTGTGGTTTTGAAATATTTCATTAATAATATGACCATAACAAATTGGACTATTTAAGGATCAATATCATAGTAAATATGAAATTAAGAAATGGGAATTTTTTATAGACAAATTGATTAAAATGAAGTTGGGAAAACTTGCAATTTGATTTTATATCATGTTATAATGATTGTGGTACAATGATAATAAATGATGGAAATATATTTTGTCAATATGCCATGAAAATGCACATAGGTGAAGTCATTTTATTTAGATCTAAAAAAAAATACATGTTGTAAGAATTTATAGACAAGTTACCAAAATGCACTTAAGAAGTTTTTTCATCATATTGAATAGGTGATTCCAATTGTTTTAAAATATAAGGACATCATATGCAAATTTTTTTATAGAAATTACTATTTATATAAATATATGGAATACTTTAAGTCAAATAAATAATTACATATGGATTAATGTAATTGTGAATGGTTATTGATGAAAATACATAAAAACATATTTGACATATCATAAACTTGCATACATCACATTAAAAAGGTGAAAGCACATTACGATGACCCCTTTTGGGGCGCTTTTGGATTTAGTATTATAGTACATATAATATAATTGTTCCAAAAGTATGGTATAATTAATTTTGGGTATCAATTTTGGTTTTTGGGCCTTATAGTGATTATTTCTGCAAAATTAATGTTATGAAATATTATTTTAATAATAATAATAATAATAATAATAATAATATTCATTATTTATATTGAAGGATCCATGGGTATATTCATAATATACATTGGTATAATGGGGCCATTATCTCATTTGATTGCAATAATTTGAAGGTTTCATTATTCATTAAAATAATAAATTTTAATGGAATTAAAAATATTTCCCATCTAACTATGCTTGTGAATATGATTACTTGTCAAAATTTTAATTTATCATACATTTATTGCATCTTTGTTGAAAAAAAAAGTTTTTTTGTCATGAAAAATTTCAAATCAATCACATCGTATCCAAACATGGTTCAAATTATGTGAAATGGCATGATTCAATATACCTTCATTGACTTACATGAAGATTATAAATCATTTAAATTATTTTTGGAGTATAATTGTGTTTTTGGATACATAGGTACATTACATTCGTTTTCACAAATATATTTCAATCTTCCACTTTATAAAATGAAATGAAATAATTTTTTTTTCTAATCTCTTGCTTCAATTGTATTCTAACATAATTTGCAAAAATATTGTGAAAATCTTTCAATAGTTTGAGGTTGGATAAACTCAAACATGCACATCCTTAGAAAGTAATAAAATGTGCACCCCAAAGGGGTCCACCATAAAGTGCTTTCACATTAAATTACATGTAGCATCTCCCCATATTTCATTTCCTTGGCACCAATCCTTTAGTAACCATTACAACAAAATAATTAATACACAAGTTATAATTTATGAAATAAATAAGATATACTTTTTTTCTAGAGAGAATACCCCCCCTTGCCCCCCCCCCCTTCCCAAATTGCAAAAAGACTCAACACCAACCTCTTTGTATGCTATCTACTTCCACTTTGATTCATGGTAATTTGTATGTGCAACTTTATTTTCCTTTTGTATTTTAGGAAAATAAGAATAAATTAATTTACATGGTTTTGCAAATTTCATTTCTAAAACCTAAAGTATCTTTGTAGCTACAAATGACATGGGAGGTGGATAACAAAAACCTAGTTAAAAGTATGGAAATGGAGTTTGATTAACCTCCTTAAACAATTCAATATCATTTTTTAATCTCCTTATTATCAACCATATAAGTAAGCATTCGTGTGGCCCCATTTGGTTCAAAGCTTCAACGTCCAAAGCCATCATGTTGTGAAGTTGAGTTGGTTTTCTCATCAAAATGTTTAATTTTACATTGATTGGCCAATAATTTTGCTAACAAAATTTTCACCATCAAAACATTTGAAACATTATATATAATCATACTTCAAGAAACCTTTCTATCATGTGTTTTTTATAATATTTTTGTTGCAACTTTGTGCAAACTTATGACCACATACTAATATATCCACCTTATAGTTGGATTTGTCTTGATAATAATACATGTTATTTTGGATTTCTAAGTTGCATGCATGAATATAATTGGAATTACTAATAATAGTCTTGATAATAATATTTTAGCAACAATTATGAAATTTATCAAAATTTAGAGATCTAAATTTTCTTTACTAGTGGGAAATTGAAAATTTTGTTAATGATATTTTTTTGAAAATATTTGCTTCATTTTTTATACTTTTGACTTTTGTGAAATAGGAAAATAATTAGTGTTTATTTTTCCAATTTGTGAAGTAGAAAGGTTGGTTGTCATGCACAAGAGGATTTAAACAAACTTGGCAAGAGGTGACCTACGGAAGTTCAAAAACTTAGTTTAAAATAAGCTATTCCATCAAAGGTCTAGACAAGATAACTTTGGCCGTTGAAAGGAATATTTTTAAAAGCCCAAGCTATTTGATGTCTAACCACGTGAATTTTCTCATGGCCATGGACTTAGTTTAGAGCACAAGTTTGAAATATTCTTTTAATTCCAAGGTCAATAAAATTAGGCTTTTAGAGAAGAGTTTTATCAATATAATGTCATAGGATATCTCCACATTGCAAGATAACTAGGCTTTTAGAAAGAATATTATCAAAAGCTTGATCTAGTTAGCATTGGCCAAGGTTAAGAAGTTTGGACAAGTTTAAAGAATAGTTTAAGAAGCCCAAACTATCTAACCTTGGCATAGGTTTAAAGCCCTGGGCTAAACCCTACCCTTGGCCAGGGTTAAAAAACTGGGACTATCCAATCTTAACAATCCCAAGCTATTTAAGCCCTGGCCATGGTGAAGAACAAGCCCAGACTATGAAACCTTGGTCAAGGTTAAGAAGCTCAGACTTCCTAGTCCTAGCAAAGGTTAGAAAATCCCAAGTTATTTAACCTTGTCCATGGTTTTAAAAACTTGAGCTATCTAACCATGGTCAGGGTTAAATAGCCCATGATATCAAGTTCTAACAAGGGTTTTAAAACCCAAGCTATTTAACCTTGGCCATGGTTAAGAAACCTAGGCTATTTAACCTTGGCAAGGGTTGAAAAGCCCAAGCTATTTAACCATGGCCAAGGTTAAGAAGCCCCGGCTATCTAACCTTGACTCGAGTTTTAAAAAGAAAACTTGAGCTATGTAACCCTAACCAAGGTTATAATGAAAGATATACATGAAAAGCCTAGGCTTCTTAAGCTTGGACATAGGAATACTCCCATAACCAAGGGGCTAGGCTAGGCATCCTCAAACAAAGGATGGAAATAAAACTATGTACATGGATGAAATAGTATGCCATACATATTTAAAAACAAAAAAGAAAAAGAAAAAAAAACACGGGCTCCTTAAATACAAAAAAAATACTTGATCTATAATGTATCACTACCTATTTGGCAACTCTAAATTTTACATATTTGCCCTCAAATTTTACACATAAGCAAAAAAAATTTAATTGGTTTTGGTACATATGAGACAATTTCATGGGTTTTGTTACATTACTAGTGTAGGAAGTTCGGTAGTTTAATGCCAAATGTTTTTATATATAATCTTTTTTACATTTTCACACAATCATTGAAACATGTAACTTTTTTTTCCTCAAAATTTATAATCTATTTTGTTAACTAACCATCAATATGGTTTTAATAAAATTTCAAAAGTTCAAAAATGTTTTTGTTTCGGGTCCAAATGTAATTTAATGAGTCTTGATATATATATTAGATAATTTGATGGGTAGACTTCGATAGATAATTTGATAGGTGAGCTTTGGATTACATATTATTAGGTAGATAATTTGGTGAGTGGGCTTTGGATACATATTAGGTAGATAATTTGATGGGTGGGCTTTGATTACATACCTATTAGGTAGATAATT
>Ga0209208_10006552_pt1 | contig 16035 bp, 16 predicted proteins | sample S1TSphfallax_3_FD_187694 | JGI IMG/M metagenome (GOLD analysis project Ga0209208, IMG submission 187694) | Host-associated microbial communities from peat moss isolated from Minnesota, USA - S1T2_Fd - Sphagnum fallax MG (SPAdes) (version 2) | ecosystem: Host-associated > Plants > Peat moss >...
ATGTCCTTTTCTGACTAAATGGGTGAAATGACATGGCTTAAGCAACTCATGAATGACTAGTTGCATATGTCCTTCCTGACTGGGATGTAGTTGCAAAACCCAAGATGTGTTATTGTGATTGGTTACCTTCCATAATTGCCAATCACACTCACATGTGCAATGGACCTTTCAAGAGATGTTTCAAAATTGAAAAGAATGACCAAAATGTGTAACATGTGCTTCAACAAAAAAAGGCAAAATTTTATACCTACATTTATCCATGTGTGCAATTCACATAGCATAGTTCACAAGCTAGAATTATCCCCAAGAAATATGACTTCAACATAGGTCTAACATCCCCTATTACAAAACAATGTTGGTTCACATAACATTTAGAACCAAAAAACTTAATAACAAGGTAGTCGAGTTCCTCGCCACTTAGGTCTACACACCAATTCATTGGGACATACTTGTTATTGAATGTTTCAAAAACATTCAACTCATCAAATGCAATATCATCATATTTATTGTAAGGATCATTGTACAATGTTGAGTAAAACTTTAGTTGGAAATATTTCACTACATCTATAAAATTACACATGAACACATCACAAGATTATACAAACTTGATCAAAGTATGCAAACAATTCAAAAGTGGAAAATCATTTTCAAACTCAAAACCAACTCCAAGTTGAAAAGGAAACTCAAATTTTCACTAATAATGCTGCTCCTACAAGCATCATCATGCATCTTTATAATTAAAAATTAAAAATGTTTCACAATGTGTTTCACATGAGACAACATGTTGATCCATCTTGTTTTCACATTTCCTTAGTAATTTATCTAATTTCTCTATGAGCACATCACACAACCTTTAATATTCAAGGTATTTCTTTTGTGAGAAAAAAAAAACCAATACAAAAGCTTGAAGGAGGGTTTCAATTGAATGACCAAACTTAGCTTTTATAAAAACCAATATGGCCAAGTTGTTCAATGAATAAAGCAATGTACTTCCATAAAAAATGAAGCCACATTCTCCTTCATTTGGGTGGTCACACCAACTCTTACATTTTGAAACACATAGCTACCATTGCAACCCATTGAAATTAGTTTTGCTCTCGATTCTTCAACATTTAGACCCCCAAAGGTGACTATGGTAGTGAGCATCAAATGAAAAATATTCTCATTTTCCCCTACACACCAAAATTATCCACAAAAACTATAAATGGGATCGATTTTCATCCCTAAACAACATACAAATGCATAGAAATCTAGGATGTCCAATGACAAGTCATTCATAGATTTAACTATGCCCCATCCTACAAAATCACTCCAATATTTTTTAAGAATGTGCTTGACCTTAAGCATATTGAATAGATCCTTCAAGCCTTTGAAATTTGTCATTGTCAAATTTGTAAACAACAAATGACAGACCAAAGGAAACAAAATAAATTTCATATTCTTCTTTTACAACATTTTAAAAAGAACCAAATCTAGAATAGAAGACCACTCAAAGGTATTGTAGATATGTTCATTAGGCGCATACTAACAATTACCATTAAAATAGAAAAATACCTCCTTCAACCTTAGGAGTTGCAACTTTTGCTTTACAATGCCCTACATGCTTTAACAAATTGTGAAGCTTATGTACAAAAATATTTTCTTTGCATTTTACTTTCAAGCAAATTGCACAACATACCTAGTGCACATTCCATGTTTTATGTAATATATATTCTACCCAAGGAAGGCATTTGGCCCATTTGCCTTAGAAATGCCACACAACTTCATGATCACATTTTTTTCTTTTTCATTATTTGGGTTGAACTCATAGGCTCTTCTAGGTCTTTTGGATGTGCAATAGCATATTGAAAAACACCTAACTCAGTATCAACTTCAATTTCAACGTTAGGAATAAAGGAAATGGGCCTAGACTTCAAGTCTTCCAATATTGACAAAGCAAGAAGTGTCATAAAGGAAAAAAACACAATGTTGGACCCACACAATGCAAATGACTTAATGACTCATTAGTGTTGCAACATTCACAATAATGCACATAACTTGAAAATAAACAAGATCACATAAAAAGAACTCATTTTTTAAATTTGAAATAGGAATTTAAATTTTAAAAATAATTTACAAAATCCTAATTCCCAATTTGAAGCCTGTAATTTGCACCTTTACCTCCTCCCATATAACATCAAACTCTTCATTGCTTAATCACAAGCTCTTGGAATCAATGCCACCCTCAAAATTTGAATAACAATATATATATATATACCATAAGTTGTAACTTGTTCACCAAATCAATGACTTCCACAATATAAACTTGAAAGCACCAACTTTTCCACCAAAAGACAAATTGCACAAACTTCATAAAATTTGAATGACAAAATTTTTATTTTACAAATCCATAGAACCATAAAGACCATTGGCTACAAGGGTCCATAATGTTCTATGCACAATGGCTACACACAATAATAGAGTTGTCACATTACATCATGCATGACAAAGTTAGGAAAACAAAATCTTCTTTTGATTTATGAGCAAAAACAACAATGCTGAATGTGATAGGCTAGGTCACATTGTTATGTTGTTGTTCAAAGCCCTAGCTCTTGGCAAAATAATAATAATTCATTTTTTTCCAATCTTACAAGTTGCAAGGTCAAATCCCAAGTTGTGTTTTGGTGGATTTTAGGGCCCAAAAAAATGTTGTTCACCACAAAAGTATGATAATTGAACAAATTATTGTTCACTATCATTGTTAAAAAGTATTCAAGTTAATTGCTATTTTTATTTAGGTTGATTGATAATGATAATGGAGTTGAGGTCAAGGCATCTTTACATACTTTCAAACATAGTTTATCCCTGGGCATATTCACAATCAAGGTACCCCTTTTTGGAGACAAGACTCAAGGACTTTGTTTTTGCTATCTTCCAAATATAAAATCTAAATGGAATAAGTTTAAGTGACAAATATTGGATAATTCAAATTATGATAATTTCATGGTGGTGGTGATTTTTCACATGCATATATAATTATGCATAAATATTTTGGTATAAAAACAAAAATGCAAAAAATGAATACATAAATTTTTATGTACAACTTAACATGTTTCTTGCATGAAATTTTCCTTCACATTTTTTCAATATTCAGGGCCACAAATTCTAAGCCTAGTGAATACAAAAAATCAACCAAATGGGAAAAAAAATAATCATTTTCCTTGTTGCTTTTTCAAAATGGATTTTATGACCTTCAAAAAAATTTATATTGTATATTATTTAACCAAATGCATTATATGAACATTGCCAAATATAAATGTATGCATTATTTATCCATGAAAGAAAATTGAAATCAATTGCATTGTTTAATACATTCCTTTTGATTCCTTTCAAAAAGAAAATTATAGTTAAAACAAAGACTCTAATTATTTAAAAGGACTCAAAAGGACATCTATATCATATCCAATCTATTATTTGATTTTTTTATTAGATTAACATGACATCATTTTAGTTATAATTATATACCAATCCATTATAATCATGAAATAATAAATGCAATAAAAATCCAAAATAATCTTTTACATTTTTATTTTTTGTTAAATTGTCTTTTTGGGTACCCTAATTGAGAATATGCCCCCCCTATTTTTCAAATTTGTAAATGATCACAATTGGCCTTTTTTGTGGTGAATCAGTGCAAAATTGCACCCAAAAATGTTTTCTAAAAATATTGTTTTCAGGTTTTTCAATATTTTGTCAAATTTTATCGCACCCCAAAAAAAAGTTGGCCACATTTGGACAAGTTCATAATGCTAAGCTATATTTTTACATTAGATTTTCTACAATTTTGAAAGTTTTCAAATAACTTGTCACCATCAACATTAAATCATTTTTGAAATGATCACCACTAATGCACCATCAACAAAATGAAAACAATGATGATAACTACAAATAGGATTAATTTAAAATGGGAATTTTACATAATTTTATCACATTGTCTATGCTTAAATGATAGGCTTAAGGTACGTTCCCATGATCTCCCACTTGAGCCCATTATTTGTATTACCTCCAATTTAAATAGTTGGCATTTTTATGTAAAATGTTGAAACATTAATTGTTTCACTATTCTAGCTAATTTCTCACTAGGTACATTCACAATTGGGGTACACAAAAGGAATATCTTGCCCCGAAAATTACTTTCAAATTACTACTTTGAATGACCATTACACTTACAAAATAATTTATTTGGTAGATTTTCTTTTTTCATTAGATACTCACATACTTCTTGATTAAATTGGTGGTGATTTTTTGTGATTTGAATTATAAAACGTCCTTAAGTGTCCTAAAAGATGGCTCAAGAACTATGTCCCACTACGTAGTTTTATCAAAAAGGACTCAACATGACTAGCAATATTTGTTCAAATTGCCCCATATTTTGACCACAAATAAAATACATTATGTTTTATATGATGGCACGGATCTTGAATATGATAAATCACCAGATTTTGTAGAGTTGATGTTAAAATCTTGGAATTTTTCATTAAATGGATGCATTGATAAGGACAATCAAATCAATTTTGTTAATTACAATTTTACATTCCAAAGGTTTGGAAAGAGGTATGAGAGATTTGGGTGCAAAAAAAAAGACATTATTTAATGTTTTTAATAGGGTTTTGGCATTTCAAATGAAAGTATGTCATTCTGGAATATCAAAATAGTCTTGCATTCCTTTTTGGTTTATATTTGAACATGACATTCAAAATTTGTTCAATTGATTTGAATCATTCATTATAACATTTATTAGTTGAAAACATAAACATATATTTCCCTAGCCTCTTTCATTGTTTAGCATCTCAAAACATTCATTTTGTTAAGTCTTTGCTTTAGACTTAAGACATAAAACAAATGGATGTCATGATTCTTGTTATGGTACCCCAACCATGAATGCACCCTATTATTTTTCCATTCCTTTCCCCTCCCTAGCCTAACACCCCATTATTTGGTGATACCCACCAAACCAACAAATGTTAATCACCCTACCTCAAAAATACATTGTAGAAATGCACAATTATTCTAACTTGGTTGGGGTTGCATTAATTTTACATGTTAGGTGTGGGTTCTTTTAAAGTGGGTTGAAAACAATGAGATGAACATACAAATTCTTTTGTCATAATTTGACCAAATTAATTGTGGTTTTATAGTGTGTGGGTGGAAGACATGGAAACATACCAAGGTTTTTTTTCTAGCTATTTATCACCAGAAGGTGACACAAAATCCACACATGTGATTTGATACGAAGGAAATAGAAAATAAAATAAGTGGATATTGTTGAAAACAACCCCACTGTAACACCATGTGCGTCGAAATTTCAACCTCCCATCTTTGTCCATTGTCAACAAAAACCGCATGGTTGTAAGCAACCATTGTCATTCACACTTTAAGGTTTTGCAATTTCACTTTTAAGGCACTTTAAGCGTTTTGTCTATTGCCAAATCTTGGCCATCCCTTTTTGGAGATCACCAACTACGACCATAAGATTTGTTAAATCACCTTTAGGGATTAGTAGTTAACTTAGTATTGCTCTTTTTAAAAAATTCTAGTGGTTGCCATTCATTATTATGAAGATCAATTTTAAAAAAAGAAAAGTTTAAGCAATGGATTATTGGAGATGGTGGTGTGAAACTATCATTATTTACTTTGAATATGCAATGTGCTTTGTGCAAAGAAACTTAATGGCAACAGGATCTTGTTGTTGCAAGAGTTGTTGTTCATGATACGCAAGGATGGAGCCATCAACAAATGTGAGGGAATTTTTTCAAGCTTTCTATAGCTCTTTTCTTCTAGAGTCCACACGATTCTTGAAATCATCTATCAAGGTCAAAACCTTCAATCTTCAAGGTGATGAACTCGAGTTCCAAAACCAAGCTTTTGATTCTTGAAGTTATATAATCCATAATGATTGTTGATTTGACTTTCTCTTTCCTCTTTTTGGTTCATATTATAGTTTGAGGTTTTTTTATTGTGTGTTTCTAATTCATTTGCATTCTCCAGTCTTTGATCTTCTTCGATTTGTTTTTTTGTTCAAGTTTCTTGTCGTAATGGCACAATTGAAGCTTCTTGCAAATTTTCAATTCAAACTTTTTTTTCCTCTAGAAAAGGTCAATCAAGTACTAGCATGGCAAGCTCATCAACATCTCATGTTCCACCACTTGCATTGTCAGTTGTCTTTAAGCCTTCCAATCCTAATGTGCATGAACGTCCAACCAAGAAACCTAAAAGGTCGTATGACAAGTCTTAGATTTTCCAAGATTCTTGGGCAACCAAGTTTCCTTGGGCAAAATCAATCTTGGGGAGGATTCTTAGGTATGGCTAGTGAAATACATGATATGTCAGTTGTAGAAGGAAAGGAGAAGTTCTTATCATCGAAGTTGAATAATTTGTAAACACATTTCAATCAGAAAAAATATAGTTATTGCTTCTAATATAATTGTTGTTGGGGATTAGTATTACAACAAGGAGTCTACACCTACAAAAAATGAAAGGCTTTATGTTGGTAGACGTACTAACACAATTTTAAGTCAACTACAATTTGACGTTCATCTTCATCTTAAAAAAAAATATTGTAACTTGCAATAATTTTCCACCTTATGAGCCATGGTCATCCAATTTCCAAATATGAAGCTCTCAAGGAGTTTTTTTCCATCTTGAAAGTAAAAAATAACCCTAGAAAACATTGGATAGATGGGAGTGGGTGGGGAATGGCTGAAACAATGCATGATGTTGTCCTTACATCCATTAAGGCTGTTACACAAGCTACTAACTATTTTTCTATGAGTGTAGATGAGGCGACTACATTGGACAACCAATAATGGATTAGTGTCCTTGTTTATGTCATGAAGGATTGGGGTCGATTTCCAATCTTACTTACTTTGAACGTGTGGAAATGAATGTTATTACAAATAACAATAATTCAAACCTTTCAAAATGCATGGTTAAGTATGGAGGTGTTTCAATTTAAGAGTTTGCTTCATAATGGGTATGCATTGGTTGTGATGGAAATTATATGTTCCATAGACATTAGATTGAGGTAATTTTTCAAATGAAATTTCATACTACTCCTTTTCTTATTGGTGTGCATTGCACGACACATAAAACTAATCTAACAATTGTTATTTTGTCCAAATTGCCTTTGGTGTCTTGCATTGAGTTCATGATACAATCATTGTATTCATTTTTTGCACACAACCCTAAAAAGTTTTTGGAGTTCATTAAGCTAGTAGAAACTTTGGAAACCAAAGAGCTAAAATTGTTGAGGAATGTGAAGATCCATTGGATCTCCATGTTGAGCCCTTTGAAACGTGTACTAACCTAGTACAAGTCTTTGGTTGTGAAGATGCATTCTAATTATGAAAAGAACAAATATGTTCGTGAACTTTGAATTATTCTATGACCCATACCTAATCCTAGGTCTACCATGTGTTATGCCAATCTTGTAGGTTGTCCATTCTCTCATAAAATATGCCCAACATGGGGATGTTTATCATGGACTTTCTAGATGTGATAAATCTTGTCAAGGCTAAACTTTTCCACCTCTATATTGACCCATTTTCTAGTTTTGATGATCCATTGTTTAATGATTTCACCAAACTATTTCAACAATCTAGTGGTGTTTTGTTGATCCAATGGTGCTTGGATTTGGTTGAACCCCAAGCTTTTCTTGGTTTTAATATTGGTGGACAAATCTTTGTTGTCTAAACTTGGAACCTAGTTGATGGGTTTCATATGAAGGTTCATGAAAAAGATTTTAACAAAACCATTATTATTGTGAAAAATTGTTGAAGCAACCCAAACCTTAATTTTTGAACTACAATGGCAATTTCTAGAGCAAGAAGTTATGATGGTTCTTATAATCATGTACCCCCAATACCAGCTGAATCTTTTGTTGTAGAAGGATCAATTTGTTTACATTTGAATGTTATCAAATCTACATTTTGTGTTGTTTGCAAGATTATTGATGGAATTATGGTCTCCCCTCTCTTGGATTCACATATGCTTGATGTGCAATCCTTTTGTTTTAGGTTCATTATGTCCCACAATGTTGAAGGGGCAATGATTAAACATTCAAAGTTGAATCCAGTGACCAAATTATGGATGGGAATAATTCTTTTTCCATTTTGAGTGAAAAAACTTAATGAGTACAACAAATTGGTAGATATTGCAATGGTTCAAGTGTTGGGGTTTGTTGAGGATGAAAGAACATTCAACAATCTTTCTTTCATGAAGAGTAAGCTCTGAAATTAGTTGACAACTCACTTGGACTTGTGTGTTAGGATGTTTAATCATAATTTTTTTGCATTGTCTAACTTCCCATATGATGATGCAATTGCATTATGGAAGGAAGTGACAATGAGGTATCAAGTTCAATTGTAGATTTGATTTCTAGTTTTGGAGGTTTTTGCTTAGGTTACATAATTGTGTATGTCAAGAGTCTTGCTAATTTGGTTTGGATGTTGGGATTGGTTGTTTAAAACTTGGGAGGGGGATTTCAAGGTTGTGCAATGTGTGGGTGCAAGACTCTCTTGTTTCAGTAGGCAAGACCCTTTGTGGGCAGGGTTCAATTCCCCCGAGGGAGATTTGTTTCAATCGGCAAGACCCTTTGTGGTTAGGGTGCAATTCCCCATAGGGAGATTTGTTTCATTGAAGTAGATAGACAAACACAATTTAGCAATCACCAAAATTGCTTCATGGGAATATAGGTAGTCACCAAATGTATGATAAACATGAAATCTAAGTAGCCAATTAGGCTTCATTTGAAAAAAAATCAGTTGCCCAAATGCTATTTTTTTTAAAAACATGTAGGCTAATTTTTTTCCCTTCAAAATATATTTATAGCAAAATATGCTCCACTGTCCCATTAGAGGCAGCCTTTCTGGCACTCTCCATATTTTGAAAAAAAACCCTGAAACATACCATTAGTCTTAAATATGCCACGTCAGCATTACATGTCAGCAACCTATCAATGAAGGCAAGCATATGTGCAAAGATACATTATTGTCATGTCACCAACTATGCTACCCCAAGTGTGAACTAAACTATAGGTCGAGTTATTTGCAGTAGCAACACAGGGGAGGGAGGGAGAGGGGAGCGTGGGGTGGAGGGGGACTAGGTGACTTGGGGCTTTAGGTGTGGAGGGCTTTGGGACTTTACATGTAAGGTCAAGGCTGAGGGCTACAGCATAACTGAAATAAGGACACACGAGGCAAGAGCTGAGAAGAAGCCTGATTTAAATAATGCTCCCACCCACGGGCTTTATGAAGCATAAAAATGGATGCAACCTTGGTCAAAGCCCGAAGAGTATGGGGCTTTATGTTTTTTCTATTAAAGCATAAAACCCACCGTGAAAAACAGCATAATTGCTCAGAGTTGCACAGGAATAATTGTGCACAATAACTAACATTCCTCCAGTTACACTACAAAAAATCTACAAGCTTTTGATGGAAGTAAGAACGTGGGAGCAGGTTCACCCCATACTGTAAACCATGCACCTTTTGTTTTAGTTAATTCGTCCCCTATGATAGGCCAAGCTTAGTGACATATTAGGAAGAAGAATGTGTCTCACAAGGTGCATTCCTGAGTGTAAAGGTCCAGAGACAAGTCATAAACTAGTGTAAGTAGGTCCCTATGTCACATAGGTAGGTACGAAACGACCGAATTTGACTGATTCTGCAATTTAAGACGGCGTGAAAACCTGCAGAATAAGTGGGTGTGGACCTTTATATTGGCATTCAAATGTAGTGCATATCTAACCTATGTGTGTGTATGGTTATTTATTTATTTATTTATTTATGTGTGTACATGTACGAGAGCCTTGAGATGAAATCAAATAAGTACCCCCAGTTTATAATGGGGGTATTAGCTCAGGCCAAAAATGGTGATGAACAGTTTTGAAACATAGAAATTTCATGCAGCCAATGGGAAGGCTCAGCATGCACTCAAAGTGCCTTGATTTTTTTCTTTCAAGTTTGGGGGGGGGGACAAAAGGATTTTTTAAAAAAATTCCTTTGTTCCCAAACATGTTCCCTTCAAGTTCCCAATGGGTTCCCATCAGGTTCCCAATGTTTTCTCCAAGGGTGTTTCCAGTAGCACCTCACTTTAATCCCATGGGTTTTGCCCAAAGTCCTCCCCTTCTCACCTATATAGGTGGGCCAAAGGGGGAGGCACTCCATCTTTCCATAGAATCTTCTATTTTGGGGAGTCTCCATAGTTTTAACTTTTTTTTGCAATGGGCCAATCAAAGTGGCTCATTGGGAAAAACAAAAACAAAAATAAATAAATAAAGTTCAACTTGTGAGGCACCCCCAACTAATTAATATGAAACAGAATAAGTACCCCAGAATAAGGTATGACATTCTTGTGACATATGGTAGGCGACATACCAAGGGTAGAATCTTGTACCTAATACCTTTGCCAAGGTTTGCAACTTGTACTATACACAATTTGGAACAGTTTGGGCGTGCACAATGTGCATGTTTTGTGGACATGGTGGACCTGTAATTGAGTCAGCAGCATGTGCCAGTTAGGAACCATTTTATATTTGAGAAATGGGCTGCTTCTGGTTTGTTTTTTTAGACTCCTCGGCTTGTTTTGTGCACAACTTCTTCATATCTCAATAGATTTGTGTGTATCCAAATGCTATTGTGTTGTAGCCCTTGGCATCTATGTCCCTTGGGTGAATTGGAATGCCATTAGAAAAAATGCAAGGACCTACTTTGCTTAAGTGTTCCATCAAAACCCACTTACTTTATCATAAAAACCTCAGAATTTTTTTCTAGTGTATTTGTAGGGTAGATTCCAATGCAGAATTGCACCTTGCCATGCCTTATGTTTTACACCCTAGGGAGAGCTGTAAATTCCTTGGGAATTGGCATAAGATCCCTGGACGATACCCACATCTTTTCAAGGCGCTTCTTTTCTTTCAACCCACTGGAATTATTTTTTGGATACTGAACTCTTGATTTCTTTCAGGATTGAACATGCAAATGAAAATGAGAAACACGGGAAACAAGCTGAAAGAGCACCACTGATTAGATAGCAGAGAAAGATTGAGTAACCATTGATTACTAAAGAAAAGAAAAATAGCTGAAAAAATAATTCCTAGGTTTTTACAGACCATATACAAGAGGAGGACTTCCCCTATACAATTGGTTGTCTTCAAAATTCAGGTTGTGCAATTTACCAACTCATGTCAATCCGGTAATAGGTCGAATGTCCTTGAAATGTGAAACGCTATAACAACCATAATTAGTTACAAATTGGCCAAATGTACTGAGGACAACTAATGGAATTGGGTAATGAGTTGTCATTTGCATTGTTAGACAAATACGTCTGTAAGGCTTATCACATCCTGTATACTCATAAGGACATCAACTTTCCCATGTTATATTGTAATCATTTCTTTATTGAATTAATAGCTGCCTTCCCAAGTATTTCAATTTTTGTCCTGGGCGAATGTCATTGGAGGTCAAGAGGAAATTTATGATTCATGAGGTTCCAGCCAGTGTTGGGCGGGCATTAGAAAAGAGGTGAGATTCGGCCCAGGTTTCAAGTTGATTCTCACCTTGAATATTTCAGGGTATCATTAAAGGTGATGCCCTGTTTGAAACCCGTCCAAAGGTTCCCACTGGGCGGAGAACTGTGCATTTGAAACCTTTCCATTTTTATTAAAAAAATTTGATACCATATCCATGTATTAAAACCCACCAAGGTCAAGGTGTCAATAGATATACTATTGGTAGTTGGTGGTGGTAGTCAGGGTTAAAAATAGAAAAGAAAAAGAAAATTAGGTTTGTGATTTGCAAGATGTGATGCAGAACAATTGCCTCTTTGGAGCTGTCGCAGAATAAACAATCTCTATGGAGCCCCTTGTTACCCATTACCCCTTCTTTTTCCTCTTCTTATAAATAAGGAGAGAGTTAAGTATTTAAAGTGTGATTAAGTGTTTTCTTTTTCTTAATGTCATTTGCTTTGGTTTTGTTATTAATCTTCTTGTGCTTTTGTTGCTATTAATCTTTTGTGTTTTTTGTGGTGCTCTTTTGGTGTTGGTTGGTGCATAATAAATCAAACATTTCATGACTTGAAAGTTTCTATGATGAACTTTGTTGTCATCATTTACACAAAAAAGCTTAACAAATTGCATTTTTATTATGATTCCTCCATATTTTTAAATGAACATGCAATTTTTGAAGGTACATTTTCATTTTATTTCTTTCATTTGTTTTATTTTGTTCTATTTGTAAACTTCTATTCAAAGTTTCATCTTGCATATTCCATTCATTGACACAAATTTCATTTTCACCATAATTAAGATTACATTTTCATTTTGACTTGTTTCCATTTTTCTACAAATATTAAATAGGTTGGAGGAAATTTTTTAAATAAGTATAAATTTACCAAAATTATGGGTTTTGGTTTTAGTTGCTTAATGTTTGCAAAGAATATCAATTGTCAAAAATTATTACAAGCAAATGGGACAATTATAAGCATTTACAAGATTGTGGAGGTTAAAGATGTGAATTTGTTTTTTTCATGTGTGCATTTTTTGTGCAAATGGGATTCTAGTCCTACACATGACAAAACATATACAATATGTTAGATAATTAACATGGATAATTAAAATTTCAAAAATATATCTAATGAAGAATTTTTAACAATGGAAAAAAAAACTTGAAAAAAAACCTTTGAAAACAAAATATGACAACAAAAAATGAGAAAAAATTTATAAAAAGAAAAAAAACCATTTAAAAAAAAACCACAAAAAATATTTTTTTAAATGTTGGAGTTGAAAAAAAAGTTGAAAATTGTCTTCTTCCACACCTAGAAATAAAAATGCAAGGGGGAAATAATAATTTGAAAAGGGACCCAAAAAAAAAAAGTGCATTGACAAGGAACCATTGACAAGCAACAAGAGCGCACAACAAAGAGGTGATGAAAAACACCAAGGGGTTAGAGAGGAACCTAGACTAAAGGCATTGATGAATAAGGAGGCACATAGGTGACAACAAGGAAATGTCAACAAACACCAAGAATGCACAACACAACAAGGAGGTGTTGACAAGTGCCAAAAGCACATAGCCATGAGGCATGGTGACCAACAAAAGCACACAACAAGGAGGTGTTAATGAACCACAAGAGCACATAGCACATAGCACAACAATGAGGTGCTAACAAACAACAAGAACACACAACAATAAAGTGCCAATGAACAACAAGAGCACACAACAAAAAGGCACATTCATGTGCATGCTCCTAATCCAAGCACAAAAGAAATAAAATGACTTATAACATATTATAAGACATATGAAATAATGACCTTGAAAAACAATGTGGATGGGGATCATGCTATAATTGTCAATTACATTGAAAAGGAAGTAAATTGTCTAATAAAAGGGGTTCTTGAAGGACAAACAACAATAACAAGGCTTAATGTGTCCAATTTTGCAATATTTAAGTTTTTTTTATTGTCAAAGATCCTTTTAAAAAGGATGATGAGCAGCAAAATGACTTTTTGCAAAACCTTGGCCTTTTAATCATGTAAAATCAATTATCATTACAATTTGTGGAGGTATTTGGTTCAAATGCCCAATTTTACATTTGTGTCTTTGAATTATCTTCCCTTTTTAAGAATAAAATTTTCATGGGATATCATATAAATTGGTGGAAAAAATGAAACATGCATATGTTTTACCAAAATTGGTAGACTATTTATTTACAACAACTTTTGACTTATGGATGTCCAAAGGGGCACATGATATTTTTGTTCTTATGATTTTTTTTGGGGATTTAATTAGTAGCCTAAACAAGTGACTATTGGGCTAATTGAAGCAACAAAGACTACTAGTCAAGCCTTGGTGTTAAGGCCACTCAATGAACTACTGAGTTTTGAAAAGAATAAAATAAGGGAGTAGAAGATAAAATCTTCATACTTTCTTTAGGTAAACAAAAAGCTTCAACACAAAAGGGATTGTTAAATTTTAGTAAGATAACTTCATAACCTTTTTATAGAAACAAACTTGAAGTAAATACAAGGAAGAACACCTGCATACAAAAAGATAGAATACTCACAACATACAAAAAAAGAACATCACATAAAGTTTTGCATATAAAAATATGGCAAAAAAAAGTTAATTTATTTTAGAAAATATTCCCCTATCTCCAACATACATGGCCTTAAATACCTCCAAGAAAGATAATAATAAATGATGGAACTAGTAATTGGCCCGACCCAAAAGAATCGATCTTAAATATAATTTATTTTAAATTGGTAATAAATTTGATTTTAATAGCAAGGTTTTCAGTAGAAATTTTTTGGTAAATCACTTTTGATGAGAAAATTCTGGTTTCAATAAAAACCCCAAAAAACTTTGGTTTTCGTAAAATTTACTTCTAACATCATCCTACTTTCTAATTGGGATTATGTCCTCATAATTATAGTTTATAGTTGTCTATGTTATTCTTCCATAGTTGTAGTTTTTGTCACATCTATAACTTCTACCCTAACTATTAATCCTACATATTTTGATGTGATAGAAAAACTTGGTGTAATATCAACAAGGACAATAGTTGATTCTAGTTGTACTAAAATCGAAGCCTTAGCCTTCATACTAGTTCCAATTATTGGAATCTTAAATTCATTTGACTATTACACTAGAAAATGTCGAATTAGTTGTGTCATTGAAAAGTGCCCTAACTCTTACAAGGTTAGGGGCTTGAACAGGTCCAAATCCCTTTGCACCACTAGAAAGGTTTATAGCATCAGAAATAGTTCCAATACTAGAAGCCACCTCCAACTCAGTAAAGTGTGATTTTAATGCAACAACTAAATCCACCTCCATTTGCCCACCTTCACTCTACTCCTCACTCCTAGGTGTGTCAGATTCGGATGCAAATTTAGATTGAGTTTGTGCTTTGCCAAAATTGAAAGGTGGCATTACCAAACGAAACATTACCTTTGAGTAAATCTCGAAGTGCAATTAGTACAATTCTTCATATTTTTGGTAAGACTCAAACGCCTTTCAAATGACCTCACCAACCTACTCCTTATGTAGTTCCCATTGTTCTCCTTAGCTTTTTGTGCTCTTTTATTGATAAATTAGGAATTTTGCCTTCATGAAAACATACTCCATCCTAAGATTGTCAAACTCCTCCATTCAATTGTGGTAGAGATCAGCGAGTTTAACCCTTTGTCTCAATGTCCTCATTTCCTTCTCTAAAGCCTTTAGCTCCTCGATCATGAATCATGCTTAAGTTATGCTTCACATCCTCCAAATCTTGCTACAACAATTGGACTTTTTTGGTGGACTATTGCAATTCTAGTTATTATATATTTTTGTATTTTTTTGGTAAGTGTTTTCTTCTGGCCCTCCAATCATTCCACCTTAACCTTTTTTACTTTAAGCATCTTGTCAATCAAGCTCAAAGATTGTTTAACAACCTTCTAATTGGCCTACTCCTACTTGAAAAGTCCACTTCAGTGTAACCGGTTCTGAATCAATGGAGTTCAAAGTCTTACCGGTTTTGGTAAATTACTTGTGCAATTCTAGTAATTCATCCTAGAAGTTGGAGTTTTTGGTTTCCAACTCATGCACCCTCTTATGTGATCCCTAGCTCTAATTGTAGCCAAAATATGTCAAGGCATCCAGCTAGTTGGTAGTTTATAGCTACTACAACTATCCTTTCAAATTGGCCACCTCTTATAGGCTTTTCTATAACACTTCCTCTACTATTTCCTTTTTATTATGGCCAACTAAAAAGCCTTCAAAATGTTGCCCATAGTCTAGGCAAAGTCCTTAGAATGGAACAAATGTTCCTCCAAAGATTTTAGTGACGTCGTTGTCGAAGGGGCCATTGCCATTTCAATTATGGTAGGAGGAGGAAAAAGCCCACTCCATATCAAAAAAGAAGTGTCAAGGGGGTGATGATTTTTGGATGCCTCTCTTGAACTATGTGGAAGAGTTCCATCAAAAAACTAATCCAGTGGAGTATCCAATTATGGTATCTCCC
>Ga0209208_10006553_pt1 | contig 16033 bp, 14 predicted proteins | sample S1TSphfallax_3_FD_187694 | JGI IMG/M metagenome (GOLD analysis project Ga0209208, IMG submission 187694) | Host-associated microbial communities from peat moss isolated from Minnesota, USA - S1T2_Fd - Sphagnum fallax MG (SPAdes) (version 2) | ecosystem: Host-associated > Plants > Peat moss >...
GGAAGTGAGACTAAGGCAAGTCTGATATTTTGTATGCCTAAGGTGAGAGAGATACTGAAATGTAAGGAATTTTTTTTCATTGAAAATGAATTTAAAAATTAAAATGGGCTTTTCACAATTGAGCTCTATTTTCAAGGTCCTATTCATACTTGTGCCAACGGGCACATGCCACACCAGTTAGTATTATTTAGTGGGGGAGACTGTGGAGAACAATTAATCAAAACATTATATCCTTGGTCATTTTTTTGGTGATGGACTTCTTTGATTGGTCCAGCATTCCAAAAAATACCCACTTTAAGATACTTAAAAAATAGAATGTGCCGACATGGCCTAGTGACATTAGTCTAGTGAGCAAACTTTTGCCACTCTGAAAACAGACATGTAATATATATCTTTTCTTTTGGGCTATGATTATAGCTTACAAGAGGATGTTGGGCAAAACATATGGGATGAAGTGTGCTACTATTGGGAATCTATTGAGAATTTGGGGAATAAATTGGGAACATCACAAATAACCTTTGGGCACTTAATGGGAACATGAAGGAATCATCTAGAATACATTTGGGAACACCAAATTCTAAAACAAATCTCCCTCTCTGCCGCCTCCCTTTTTCACCAAAAGAAAAAAACTGGTTCTCTTGGGTGCATGTTGCCTTACCTGATTGACTGGAAGGGATTTCTACTTCTAATTGTTTTGGTCACCATTTTTGGTGTATGGTAATGGCAGGGGCATGAATTGCAGGGACACAGTTCATGGAGACAACCAGGCCAAGGCTTTCCTTGAAAACCGACTTCATTCCGTACATGGCAGAACACATGAGAGCTCCGATTCTGCCAGGAGCAACAGAAAAGCACGTGAGAAAACTCCCAATCACAAGCAGACAGCCTCGCATTGTAAGAAGTTGAAGACAACAATAATTCGCCAATAAGATTATAGAGGTCTCCGGCTGTAGATTCACTCAACCGGTGTACTCCATGGAAGGCTCATGAACTGCTTCTAGCTGGAGCCTTGGCGACGAAATTCACTCGTCCACACTCAGTGCACGGAAGGCCTCCGTGAACTGCATGTCGCTGAAGACTTAGTGACCAAGGTTTCTTTTATTGCGTGACCCGGGCATCCTGGGTCCATGCTGGAAAGTTGAGCTGTACAATGTAGTAGTACTGGACCCACATTGGGGCCTAGGGGCTGACGTATCCCTTCATGAATCATGACACCAACCATGTTCTTCATTGGTACCACATAAATAAGAAAACGACTGGTCAGGTACTTCTTGCATTGGACAGAGCTGATCATTAGGGTGTGTTCAGCGTGTTCAGTAGCAAGGTGTCTGCAGATTTCAAAATGGACTTCACTTGTCCACATTCATAAGCTCATGTGCCAAATGTGTTATGCTGCAGTTTGATATGTGTAGCACCTGAGGCTCGAATTTCTCCAATAGGAGCGGACTTGTCTTGTGACAAGTAAGTTAGTTTGCTTGCATGATGAAGATGTACATGTTTTGTGGTGTTTTTGGATCATGCTTTAGTGTTAGGAGCAGAGGACTCACAACGCTAGTGGTGAGTTTGGTGTTGCTTACTTTTAGCTGCACTAGAAAAGTGCAAGGGGTACCCTTTCCTGCACCCGATTTCAAGAATTGTAATAACTCACAAGGGTGCTGCCCACCTCCCTACAATGGGGCATTAATTCAGGACTTTTATGTATTTGACCCAACGCTCCCAATGCGTATAAGGCAACCCGCCCACCTCTTGGACGATGCTTACATTGCCAAGTATCAAAGGGCTTACCAGCTTCTGAGGGAGCTACCAGACTCAGATGGGCGGTCATGGAAGAATCAAGGTAAACTCCATTGCGCATATTGTAACGCAGCCTTCTATTTTCCCGACAAAACTAGGCTTGAGATTCACTACGGTTGGCTGTTTTTTGCATGGCACCGATTCTTCCTCTACTTTCACGAACGCATTCTTGCAAAGCTTCTGGATGATGACACATTTGCACTCCCCTTTTGGAACTGGGATAACCAATCACCTGATCCACCTCTTGCTAATGTGCTACCTTATGCTTTTGCATATAAAGAGTACCAAAACAAGTCTTCATCGTTGTATGATGTGAATCGGAATGTATGCACAAAACGGCCAAACATCATTGATCTTCAAACTACCCTTGAGTGTGTGAATCAAACCGCAACATTCAAAGCATCATTACGGGAGGCAAACAACCGGATCATGTATAATCAAATGGTCTCAGGTGCACCAATTCGTCGTCTGTTTTTCGGGGAATCATATGAGTTGGGAGGTGTGGCCGGTCTTGGAGCAGGAACGATGGAGGCTATTCCTCATGGCCCAGTGCATTTCTGGGTTGGAAACCCAAAAGCAACAGTCGAATACGCAGACATGGGGATTTTTCAGTTTTCTGCATATGATCCTACCTTTTTTGCACATCATGGCAATGTAGATCGCTTGTGGGAGGTTTGGAAGGCGTTGCCTGGAGGGAATCGCAAGGACATCACAGACTCTGATTATCTGAACACTGAGTTTTTGTTTTATGACGAGAATGCAAATTTGGTGAAGGTCAAAATATCACAAGCTTTGAACCATATCAGCACCTTGAGGTAATTATTAAACTTGACGTAATTTGGAATTGTCTACTAAGTTTTTGAATCCTAACTTGAGCTAATTTGGAATTGTCAACCAAGTTTTTGAATCCTAACTTGAGCTAATTTGGAATTGTCTACCAAGTTCTTGAATCCTAATTTGACCCAATTTGGAATTCTCTAGCAAGTTTTTGAATCCACACTTGACATGTCAATCTACCCAATTTATGAAAATAGGGGACCCCAGGCTTTTTGAATATAAATGTTTCATGAAAGTCATTACATTGCTTGAAGACAAAGAAAGATATATGTTATGTATTTTAGTAATCTTGTGAAACAAAACATTTAAATTTTTCTAAGGATTTGTATCAAGTAGGCCACCATATCCTGTGTATATTTTCCACAATTTTTTTGGGCTCTTTAATATAATTAAAGCCTTTTTTTTTACGTTATAGAAAATAATTTTTTTATTAGTAAGTTTGTGAAATTTTTGAATATTTGAAAACTTTGCCTAAAAGAAGAAGAGTTACAATTGTATGAGTTGCAAAGCCCTAAGGTTATGAGGGGTGAATATGTTAAGAATATTCTTCTGTTAGGATTCCATGATTATTCTATATGTTAATTGTAATTTTTTCTTTCTTCTCCGAATATGTATGAATTGTGCCAATATGCAACTGAACAAATTGTGTTCCCTTTGTGTTGCTAGATACAAATATGCAAACGTCCCCAACTTGTGGATTCATAGTGGCTCTGATGCAGCTTATAAATCATGTTTTCCTGCTTCGACTTCAGAAATCAACAAAATGATCCTCAACACACCTGCATTAAACACAAGCACCGTGAATACTTTTGCAAATTCCACTATCACATTTAGTGTGCAAAGACCTGCCAAAAAACAACTTCATGCTGAAGAGGTCTTAGTGATTGGGGGTTTGAATGTTACTGCCGGTGAATTCAAATTTTTAATTAATGCCTTTCTTTACTTCCCAACTGCTAATGTCACTACCTCCATTACTTGTCCCCAATTTTTTGGGGTTATTAGCAATACTGCTTTAATGTTTGGTGACACTGTACCCGAATCAAAAAAGGATTGGCGATTAGCACTCACAAGTAAACTACAAAGTTTAAGCGTGGATCAGTTTTCTCATGTTGTTGTCACTTTGGTGGAGGCAACAGGAGATTTCCCTAAATTTGTGCCACTCAAACTTACTGCAAAAATTGAATATTTTGAATATTGAAATGCTACTTGAATCAACCCATCCGCTCCATGATAATGTGACATGGTTGGAGCTCATGAATAACATTCAGTTATTTGTGCAAGGGTTGAGTTTGATTTGGACAATTAACTTGTTTAGATTCGATCAATTTATTATAATTAGTACTAGGCGATGAAAAAAGTTATACATTCTTGTGTTGGATAAACATGTGAATGAAAGCACATTACAGTGATCCCATTGCGGGTTTCAGATTGTATCTCAAGATAAATGATATTTATCATCAAGTTAATTTGAAAATGAAAAGTTTCCTTTTATTAGTCTCACATATTAATTTTTTGAATTTGTGAAGTTATTTTTCATGGTCCATTCTTCACCATCAACCATGATTGTTGGTTGGCAATGCACTTGTTAGCTAATTGTATGAAATAAAAACAACTTATCAATATAGTTTGTGTTATTGATGCACAACCCTTGAAATACAACTTAGATAACAAATGAAAAGATTTTAGAATGTGTGTGAAGGTAGACTTGTATTAATAAAATAAATTTAAGTTAAAAAATAACTTCTAGTGCCTTCTAGAAGTTGGGTTGATCTTATTTGGCTTATTAGACTATTAATATTTTGTTTGTTGTCTTCATGTGAATTCAATGATTTTTCTAACTGAGTACACTCAAGCTAATAAGAGTCAACAAATGTGTAACATGAAAATATTTTTCATGTTTTAATATTAAAATTTATATTGATGTTATAAAAAAAAATTATGTGTTTACATAACAATGTTTCAAAATATTATGAAAACAAGTGGAATGATTTGAAATGAATTTAATGAAGATAATTTACTCAAAACACTCTTAAAGCATTATAACCAATGTTTGTCATTACTTAATGGATTCTTAAATAAAATTTAAATAATTTGAAAATGAAACATTTTTTAGGAAATTTTTAAATTTTATCTTTGTATAATAATATAATTCAACATTTATTTAGGTCATAAGATTTTTATTTTTTTAAATTTCAATTCACAAATGGAATATTTTGAAAATATTTTATTCCAGAAATATTTTGAAAATAAGCAGTCATTTTCTGGTGTATCTAAAGGATGCCTTGCAAAGTGTAAAAAGCTAGTGGGCTTCACAGAAAAAAAGAAAGTAATATCCAAAACTGGCTTTACATAAGCCTGGCTTTTTCTAGTGTATCTAGAGGATGCCTTGCGAAATGTAAAAAGCTAGTGGGCTTTATGGAACAAAGTAATGCCCAAAACTGGCCTTCTTTTTCTCATGATACTCACCAGGTAAACCATTGGTGGAAAACCTTTAGGCAAATTTGGGATTTTTTTGGCTCCCACCTTAAGTAGGTACCTTATTTCCGCTAAAGCGGGTCCTAGGGCTTTACCCTACACCAATGTACTCAACTTGACCCTTGATTTGGGTCTCGCTCCTGGCTACCACAACACTAGAATTCTACAAAATCACAAGATGGCTAGAGAGTTGGGCCCTCTCTTTCCCCAACCGATAGAAGGAATATACTTAACATTGTTTTTCATATTTAGACTTGGACATGTGTGTTGTATGCAATGATTTTTTTCAATTTTTTGTATGTTGCATCATTGATTAACATTTCAAGAGGGATGGATGCTCGCATTAAATGATGACAAGTTTTTAGGACATGTCTAGATGGTTTTTAAAACTAGTTTTATAAATGCTACCATACTAATGTTAGTCACTTTACCTCTAAAAACCTACAATTCAAATGTATGCTATCATGCATATGTCAGTCCAAATGTGGTGAAATTTTTTCAAAATTTTAAAAAAAATTATTTAAAAAAAAATGAGAATATTTGTGATAAAGTTTTTTTTACTTTTGATTTTCACATTTTGGAAAAAATTTGCACCAAAAAAACCCTTGGTCATGCTATGTCTTTTTTTGGTTTCCTTTTGAAGAACATTGTCACCATTAAGGAGTGAAAACATAATATAATAAGCTAGTGATACCAAGGTTGAAGACTTTTTTCAAGGATTACATTTGACTATGTGACATTTGTGTGTTAGTTTATTATTTTAAATTTTTTATTTTTTATACTTAGTTTACAATTGTTAGCTACACATAAATATTTTTTTATTACATCTTGATTTTATATCATATGAATAAAATATCCATGTTTTTTTATCATTTAAAAATGATTAACATCCTCAAAATTGATAATTTTGAAAGCTAAAACACATTTGAACCAAAAGCATATTTGATCATTGAAACTTTATAATTAGTGGAGGTTACTTCAAAAAAAAACTGACAATTCAAATTATTGTGCTCCCTTTGTGATTTTTCAAAAATTCAAAATTGCAATTATAAACTTGAGCACACCCCCTTGATAATTCTTTATCCTATCTTTGCACCCTAAGATGACTTGTGAAAATCCTTTGAAAAATCACTAAGCCTGCATTTGTGACATGCAATTACTAGCCTCACAAATTCTGTTAAATATGAAGATGGAAAGAATAATGTGATGATCATATTGAGAATGTTTTGAGTTGACAACAATTTTTCAAAATCTTCATGCGGGGTCACATTCTCATTGAAAATGCCACAATCTGTATGTTTTGATTTCTTGGTTGTAACCTACAAACATGCAAGCCTTGCTCTTTGACTCAAGTTTCTTCCTAGGTTATTTTTTAAGGTGTATGGGCAAATATCCCAATGCAAAAAACTCTCAAATGGCTCACATCAAGTTTCTTCCCACACCAAGGCTCAAATGGTGTTTCCTCAATTAGTGTTTTACTCCTGCAATTATAAATACCAATAACATTTTTTGTTGCATCTGCCCAAAATTGGAGATTAATCTCTTCTATGTATCCTATTTTTCCTCGATCTCCACAACAGTGCATTTGACACATTCTAAATAACCATTTTCCTCAGGAGTATGGGGAGTTGTTAGTTCTTGACAAACTTTAGTTTCTTGCAAATGTTTTTGGAACGTGTCACCTTCAATCACCTTCAAGGGTTTTACCAGTTGTAACACAGGCCTATCTTCCATAACATTAGCATAACTCTTATTCTCATGCCTCTTCCAGCAATTAGGACACATACATTCTCAAGTATTGATTGTTAGATAGTCTACTGCATTTTGTCCATAAGATAATAAGTCATAGTAGATACAAATGCCAACAAGATGAATAAAATATATTCATCCAACTCAATCTCACCTTAGATTTTGCCACATTCTGAACATAAGATTGGAATGAAAATAACCTATTCTATAGGGTACGCAGTACCTTCTGTTAGTGTGATCTGTAGTCATCCATAACAAAATATACTTGCCTTGTTAAGCAGGGTCAATAAATACACTCTTAGAGACATAATTCTCATGTTCATATACACATAATCTCTGTGTTCTCATCTCTTCCACCATGGAATGAAGAAAGTTCATAAAAAAGAAAGGTTTCAACCTCCTCTCCTCTTTCTGATCCCCTTCAAATAAAAGCATATAAGTCATGTTCTCAATAAAACAATCTCATTATTCCAATACATGTACCTAAACTGGCACCTTGCTTGGGCTCCATGGAGTTGAATACCAATTTATAGGAAAATGCAATAGCTTAGACAACACTCTGTTTCAATACACCCTGAACCCTGCACTGTCATCTGTAGGTCATAAGACAAAAATCTTTAGAAACTAAGACAAAACACTTCAGCTCCTAAGAGCTAAACTTGAGCCCCTAGGTGCATGATCTGAAAACTTCAATTGACTCTTGAATGTTGCAACAACAGCAGCATTAAGGATTTCCAGAGTCGCTGAAGGTGACTTGATGCATCGAGGTATCTTGTACTGCATTGCAGATGCACCTTTACTCACAGCTGAAGTCACAACCTTGTTGAATGCTCCCCTCTTTACAATGTGCAGCTCTAAAGGCCCAATTCGCCCTGCTGCTCTCCACTCTTGGTAGATCTCATTAAAACCACCATCAATTGTGTTGGCACACATTTGCAACACTTCCGCATCCAAAGGTTTGTTGTCCCTGGATCAAGCATTTGGAACACTTACCCCAGTCATGACCTGCATCATTTGATAAAAACAACAGTACAACAAACTGGACTACCAAACCTTGCATTTGGTTCTTAACAGCAAGAGAACATTGACTTTGCTGCTACATCACACAAAACACCATATTTGTCTGTGCAGATTACCAAAGAAAGGATATTTAAGATTAGTACCCTCTTGTTGTGATCTCCCAAAACAGTACATAGCACCCTGGTGAAGACACAATATCTACAGTGCTGCTGAAGTCTTCGAGCTCCATAGATGTTCCTGCAAGCTGTTGAGTAGCCTTCTTCACCACAGCTTGCAGTTCTTCTTCCTCTATCTTCTCTGAATGAATGCTCAGATTAACATTCTTTCTTTGGATGATTTCAACAATTGGTGCTGTTTTTCTGAAACCCTTCACCTTCAGAATATCCCCAAGTCGGTATCGATATAGCCCTGAAGAAATTTTACAAAGGCACAATGGGTAAGAAAATTTTACTTGTGCGCACTATCTGTGCAGTTCTAAATTACTTTCTTCTGCCTCTGGATCTACAAGTGGTTTGTATTAGGCAGTACTTAAATTATAAATAAAATATTCACTGAACATTACTTCTTAGCACATCAATTCCCTTTCTGGAATCCCTATCCTAGACAAGTTCAAAGGAATCTAGCAAAATCTTGTACTTTGAATGTTCAAAGGAACCTACCTGAAACATTTGTGACCACAATCTCGTACTTTTTCTCCAGCTCAAGGTCAGCTAGATCAACTAATTGCAAGATATCCCCTGTGTTATTGTTGGTGAGATCAGCATCATGCAAAGCATCTGCAACAGGAATGAACTCATAGTAGGCTGTCTCTGGCCAAATCATGTATACAACCTTTTCAGGTGCGCAATCAAGTTGCACATTAAGACCAGCAACAGAGCATTCACTGGCAGAGTAGCCAAAGGAGATCAATGGTACATCCCCTGCAAAGTATTTCAGAATGGGCACATACTGTTTCATGCTTCCACTCAGTACACCGGCAACATACATTGTGTTTGGCCAGATGCGTGAAATAACACCTGCCCAGTCATTTTTAGGACACTCCCTTTCTATCATGCTTGCAAGGTCAGGGTCTGGTTTCAGTAGCTTTTCCACAGCCTTTCTAGCTTCAGGGTCAGTAATTCTATCATTCAGCCTTCCCTGTCGAATATCCTCACATATGTCATGCAAAGAACTTTGAAGCATCCGTATAGCTGAAACCACTGTTGATGCAAAAGTGGCATGCACTTTCACAATTTCAGGTGCCTGAACTAGGGCACAAACAAGATGGCAGTACATACTCTGATTGAGGTCACCACAAAGAACCACCTCATCAGGGCTGCAGGAAACATTGCTTGGATCAAATGGCCGCCGTCTGAACATTGGACTCCTGAAATAATTAGTGCTTGAAGCCCCTGCTTTCAACCCACTAGGAGTTTCAATCTGCTGTCCCACAACTATGAAATCCAATGTCTTGCCATCACGCCATATTTTGATCACCCTGTTACAATGAAATGAAGACTTGCTTAGGCATTGAGCACCTCACCACCAAAAGACTCATGTAAACAATACAAAAACTCTGTTTATGGAGAATGGCAATTCAACTATCACTTCATAATAAGGTGCCTGTCTCTGAGTGCAGTTGAGAAAATGAGCCCCATGCAGAGGAGAAATCCACATACTTTCTAAGCATTGCAGATACCAATCTCTTGCCAAAAAAGTAAATTTCTCGTGCTCCCCCAGTGACAGGTATGAATTTCGATTTTCCATCTGTTGTCCCTGAGCTGCACAATAAACCCCACAGGATCACATTCAGTTCACACAGAGCAAGAAAATTCTACTGAATGACATGGACAATTTTTATTGCAAATATTCACACATTGAGTAACTTTTCAAGAAGCAGAGGAACATTTTCAGATTCATAGCCAATTAGGGTTAACCCTCTCATTAATACACACATGAGGAGTCCACAAGCTCAACATGGTGAAATCTGTATGAGCTCCCTTTTGTCTCAAGGTGGTCATGAGTTGTAAGCACTCTGCTACTGGCTTGATGTTTAGAATAGTGCGCTCAGAAAGAATGGAAGAAACTGAGACAGACCTTAGAGAAAACTCGCTGATAGGATCAGCTGTGAGGATGGGAGCAGTCTCCCCATTCACCAAGCGCAAAATGTCAGGCTGCATATCTGCATAGCTGACAACAGGCACACATTTCTTGAAGCTTGCTGCATCAGTGCGACCATTCAGCCCATGTCGCTGCAAGTACTCAACATTGCCATTGTGTGACAAAATCTCCTGCAGCTTCATCCGCTGGATCAGTCCCACATCCTCTGCAACCAAATCCACAAACCCTTGTGGATCGAAATCCGGTGCTTCACAATTGATTCCCCGTTTCATCGGCATCACAAAAGGGCTGTTGCTATGCCCCTTCATTGAACCATTCATCCTATCATCAGTCGCACAACTCTCTTTGCCAGCTGATGATGATCCATTGCTCTCTGCCACTGTTGTGGTTGCCATCTTGGATCAGTCTCTTCCCACTTCAAATGCTCATGAAGCTCTGACCCTGGAGAGAAATCTTTCACCACTGGCACCAAATTACATACAATTTTCAACTCAGTGTCTTTTTCATGAATAAGAATTGCCTTCGAGATGTGAATCAGAAGCAGATTGTGACACAATAGACATACGACAGATAGAGCATTTATGTACTATACTCTGCTAGAGGTATCTGAATGGCTACAAATGCCTGAACTGGTCCTGGGATTTCACTTACAGCGTGGCATTATTGTACGATTTCCATTGCATCTATGGCATTCAAAAGCAGATAAAAGAATTTCAAGAGCCTCATTGCTAAATCTAACTTGCTAAAGCTTCAATTCATGGAAGACCAAGATGCTGCAATGCTAAAAAAATCACTGCGCATGCATGTGACGAAATGGTGGTAGCTCATGTACCCAGTTCAGCTGAGTTTGTTGGCCACGAAGAAAGTTGAACTGGGAGGACAGTCCACACTGTCCTCTATTCCAGAAACAAGATGTGTGCACCTTGCTTTCGAAACCTTCACAACCTGCCAAATCGTCAAATACTGCTACACCTTTCTCAATCTGCATTTGCTTCGTCTTCTCTAACTGCTCCTACTGCTCCTACCCTATCTTCTCAATCAAATAAGCTCCATGAAAACCACCCCTTTCAGCTAACGAGCTCTTCATAAACCCGAGAAGCTCGACCCACAAATCAGAAAACGTCACAGCAAAAACAAAACACTCACAGGAACACGATCATTGACTTCCAGTTACAGATCAATGCAAAGAAGAACCTCCCGATAACCCGCCATGGTCAACAAACAACCTCTCCTCCCGCCTAAATTTTTATTTTGTTAAATTAAAAATCAAAACAACAACAAAAACAAAAACAAACAAACACACACCCCAGACACCCAAAAAAACGAAAAACGAAAACGAAACAGCAACCAAGCAAAATAGTAAGACAAAAGAGCTTCGTACCTTCCAAGCTTCAGTCAGGAGGAGCCCAAGACTGCAGCTCTTTTCGATAATATAAATTCACATTCTTCTTTAGACTTTTGGCTAGCGCACTACGAACTCCTCCAGGACGACTCCTGCTTCTTCTTCTTCTCTTGGCTATTCCCTATGCCTGAGAAGGTTTCCGTAAAGAGCCTGTGCATTGTTTAGTTCAAGCAGCCGCCAGCAGATCTGCTACCTGGGCGGATTATCTTATCGTAGATGTCTGCCGCTGTTTGGCTATGAGTGTTGAGAACACGTCCATACTACAGACGTGTTACTCGCTACTTACATCAGCACGCGTGTGAAATGCAGTTCATCATATCATCTTACGCTTGACACTACGCTGACATACTTGTTGCTATTGTTGGGAAATTTCCATTTGGGGATGTTGTTGGATGTTTCCATTGTCCATTTTTGGTCAGATATTGACCCCGTGTTATCAGGGGATTTCATTTTTGGTGCATAAATCCCCCCCCCCTACCCCCGCCCCTTTTCCAGTTTTTTGAAAAGAGAAATACCATCAAACTACCCTAGTACCTTTTACCATTCCTTCATTTTCTTGCTGAATATTTTATTTATTTCTTGTTTTTTTCACTCCTGCAATAACAAAAAGACTTTCCTAAAATTCCCAACACTTTCAAATGCGTGACCATTTAGACTTGCAATGAACAACAACGTAATTTTTAGAAACTTTCTGGCATTGTGGACAGCTAATTTTGAAAAAAAAATCAGTATTTATTGAAGAAGATAATTTAATTATTGCCGGTATTGTAAAGGTATTAGGGTACTTCCAGTTCCTGTTTCTGACCCCAACATATATATATATATGAATGAAAAAACCGCCGGTTCTGTGTGGTGTTTAAACTCTAGGGATCAATGATTTCCATAAAAGAACTGCAGTTTTTGGATGTTTTTGTTTTTGCGTGATGGATTATTTATATATATATATATATATATCAGGACCAGTTCTGTCATTTCCTCCCTCAGATCAGTAGTATGAATGAAAGATGATGATAATAGGGTGTTTGATACGCACACGACACTAGTATTGCCTTTAGTACGTGTAAAGCTCAAGACAAACATTATGATAAGTGTAGACAAAACTTTAGTCATCCTTCTATTTCTGTGGTCTACACAATCATTCACATTTTTTTATTTTTTTATTTTTTTATTTTTATTTTTACTTATTTATTTTAAATTTGGTGGTTTTACTATTTTCTCCCCTGGCTTATGGCAATTGAAAACTTCCAAAATCACTTCATTTTCTATTTTTATTTTTATTTTATTTCGCTTTTTGACGAAATTGTTCCATTAAAAGAAAAGGCTGACAGTTCAATTACAATTGGCCTAAAGAGTGAGAGGCACCTGTCCCCCACTTATCACACCCATGGGTATTTATCCCTTGCAAGGCATGAGATGAATATCACAAGCCTAAACATAGGTAGATGACCCTGGTGAGAGGCACCTGTGCCCCACATCATAAGAGCATGACTTGAATGTCATGGTAAGCCCAAACATAGGTAAAGGTGTGCATTCACACCTAATAGTTAAGTCAGTGTTAATTGAAAATTTAGGTGGCATCTTAGGTGGCACATAATGTTAAAAATGAGTGATTGTTTAATATTAAGTGAATGTTTAATTAACATAAAATGTTCAGTGTAAATAGGTTTAGGTCCTAAATGATTAGCTTGGTGTCAGGGGACTTAATACTAGGGTCCGTAACATCAATTGTGAATACACCTTAAGTGGGAGGAGTGAGAGGCACATTAGTAGGTGTAACATGTCTCTCGTAAGCATAAGGTGTCTGATTTTTTTAAATTTTAAATATATATATTTTTAGGGCACAAATGAAATGAATTTCATTGCAAAGAAGAAGGGAACACAAAGAGACCACCTAGAGGCTACTGAGTGAAAGACCGCACACACAACCACCAACCAGACAGGGACCAACAACCGACCAAAGACAATGCAAAGAAACCCAACAAGGGGCAGGCTATAGCACCAGCTATCTCCTGTTTTTGGAGGAGGCGTTATTATTGTGTGTATGGTGGCCTCCGAATACCCTTAAGAAATTTGTCTTAGATGCTTATGAGCATATTGGCCTTCAGATCCTGGCAATGCATGATCACTTAAGAAACTTGCTTCACAGCAATGGCCAGGTATTGAACAGTGTGGGGGCATGTATATGGCTTATGGCTTATAATTCATGTAAGGGCCACTTTAGATGTGGGTGCCAAACCAAAAAGTAGCAAATCAATGCTAAACTTACATGGCACCATTTTGGAGGGAAAATCAATTGGCTTGAACCAAAAAAAAAGTTTAAAAGGAGAGCTCATCATTTGCATAACCAAGCTCAAGGATTCCAACCTAAACCTATTAGGCGGTCCAACTCAAGGATTCAATCGATGATGAAACCTTGCCAATCATAAATAAACGAAAGCACCCAATAAAGGGGGAATATGGGGAACAAAATGGATGGACCCACGTCCAAGAAGACAAAAGAACCACCTAAGAGGAAGGGTGAACCACAATCGAAACATCAAGTTCTCGACCCCCCTCTTGTCATGAAAAGCATATTAAATAGAGAAAGGGGAGGACCTCTTGAAAGGACGCAAAGCTTAGAAGAACCTTCACTTACGACAACATCATGTTTCAAAATAAAGACTACTTGCACACGTTGTAATGCCATTAACACCTTCTACTTATAAAATATGCACAAAACTGAAAAAGGAGGGCCTCTAATGACCTTTGCACCCCATGCCATGTTGGCACATTGATGAAGGAACTCGTCTGCCTACTAGTGTAAACATCCAAAAATCTCCATAGCTAGAACGGAAAACATGTTCGTTGGAAACCAATCGTAATAAAAACCATCCTTTGCTTGAGCCACAACTATCACCACAACCCCATGAAAATTAGCAACCCATGAAATCAAATCAACTCAAATGTGGTTGGTTGGCGATGACAACATCTGCCAATGTGCAGACACCATTAATTAATAACAAAATGCCAATTTGACAACGTGAAGATTATAGGGCAAAGGGTGGAAGGAGATGGGTCTATTAATAACAAAATGTCAATTTGACAACGTGAAGATTGTAAGGCAAGGGGTGGAAGGACATGGGTCTACTTTCGCAAAACATGAAATCTTGCATCTCTCACAATGGATGTAAAAATATCTTCCACAACATCATGTGAGGTCATCCTCTCCCCACCATGCACACAACAAAAAAGGTGAATCCCCATAGGATCCAAAGGTTAACTACAAATGCAATGTGATACTCCAAGGAAGACTAAGGATGGGAAATACCCAACTTAGTGTGCAATGCAATGGAAAAAACATATGAAGATAGGTGGAAGAAAAGATTCATTGAGAACCATATAACCCCACTAAAAACGGGGAGAATCACATGTCAATGGACAATAAGGGCCTTGGGGCACTCCAATAAACCCAAACCCAATAGCTTTTCAAAAACTCCCATTAGGTTGGAATTAAAAATTATAAGCTAACTCCAAAAGGTTGGAAGGGCGGGGCACAGGGGGGGAGTAACAAAGCAAAAAAAATTCTTTTAGGCGAAACATTGAAAAAGAATACCAAAAGCCACATGGACATCCCCTAACCTCAAAAACACATTTACTTATCGAACAACCTTGCTTAGAACCTTTTGTAAAAAAAAAGATGTGAAAGAAGCAAAAGCAAAGGGGACACCAAGGATCTTCATGCCACCAAAGGGGCAACAAAACTCAGTAGGAAGGACAAACCTAGGATGTAAGCCAAATAGAGCCCAAGCCGAACATTTGTGAAATTGAATAAACAACCTCATAGTAGCCAATTGATAAGCAAAATGATCAAAAATGAAGGAAACGACATGGGCAAGGCTAAGGATATGGGTGTCATTGGTTAGAGAAAGGAACAAACATGAAGGGAAAACCCATGAAGAACAACACAAAGTGCAAAAATGGGCAAGGGCAAATAGAAGCCTTGCTAGAAGGTTGCCCTACCATGTGCCCATACACAAGAGAATGATTGACAAGACCTTGAGAAATACTGATGAATTATAGACAAAGGACTCAAAGGCCATAAAAAGAACGAACAAAGGGGAAAATCTAAGAAAATTGCCCCTTGGTACCCAAAGTTCTTAAAAAACGGCCTTACATGAAATGATGTTGAAAGCATTTACAATGTCAACCTAAAACACCACCCAATTAAGATGGGCATCCAAATTGGCTTTAATAACATGGACCACAACCTCATGACGTCTTCTAACTGCCACCTTGAACTAATATGGTGACAAATGAAAAGCAAACACATCATGAAACTACAAACATAAAGCCTTACACACCAACCTTTCCCATTGCAATTGGATGAATGCCACCAAAAAGCTTAGCCAAATCCAAAAGCCGATTAACCCCAAGAATTTAAACCATGGACCCAAGGATGCAAATAATAGCCACATGGGAACACAACTAGTGGAGTTGAATGAAGCCACTTGTTGGATTTTCAAAGCCAAAAAAATATCAAATATTTGAAGAACATGCTAAAAGGACCACTAATCGACAAAGCAACCATGTGTAAAAATTTCAATCTAAAAAATTTCACGAAGAGCTCAAGGTCTACTTTAGGTCGAAAGTCCAATAAGGAATTTGAACAAAAGGAAT
>Ga0209208_10006554_pt1 | contig 16032 bp, 13 predicted proteins | sample S1TSphfallax_3_FD_187694 | JGI IMG/M metagenome (GOLD analysis project Ga0209208, IMG submission 187694) | Host-associated microbial communities from peat moss isolated from Minnesota, USA - S1T2_Fd - Sphagnum fallax MG (SPAdes) (version 2) | ecosystem: Host-associated > Plants > Peat moss >...
AATTGATACCCCCCCCCCCAAGCAAAAAAATATGAACCCACTTGGGTGTATGCTAAATCTCTCATTGGCTGCATGCATATTCTATTTTTAGACATGGCTACCACTATATTTTTGCCTCAGTTAATAACCATTCTACAAAGAACACCATACTTGCAACCTATTGGCTCAAGATTGATAATTGTAATCTACCATGAGTTTTGTGTCATAAAACATTTAGCTTCCGATCACTTCAAAACAATATGGCAAAGGTCACCCTGAAAATGTGCTTGGGAACTTTAGACTTGCACCCCAAAACAAAAATAAAATCTTCATCCAATATTTTCAATATTTCATCCTTTGATTGGATGAATTCTTGCTAGGTGGCAAGGGTAAGAGTCTTGTTAGTTGTAGGATCATATAATATGGATTCCCCAACATAAGATGATCACCACGTTTCGATGGCAAAATCCTACCAAGTGCCTACATTTGTACCTTTTTGAAGTCAATGGACATCTTGCCCCAAGTTGAAAATATGTGCACATGAGTAAAAATTGTGAAATCATTAGTAAAAATATTTTCCATCTAACAATAAATATTGTAAGTAGCAACGATAATTTTTATTTTACTTTGTAATGTGTTAAAATCACAATGTATCAATGCATCATCCCATAATGCATTATGTCGGGTTGCCATCATGAATCCCACGAAACAAATGTATTTTGTAAATAAGGGTGGGAAAATTCTCAAAATTTTCTCAACAAGAGGCTCCCACATTTTGGGGTTTATGGTTCATTAGGGTAGTCATTAATGTATCAAAAAAATTTAAATACACCATTCATGGGTGAATGGTAAATTGATATTTTTAAAATTGGCACCTAACATTCAATTCAATGTCAACACATGACTTGAGTCCTCATGTGGCACTCTATACAAGAATAACCTACGAAATCATATTGTAAACTTGCTCCAATTGTTATATGTCATATGTTTCTTGATACACTAAGGATTAGTTGATACATGAACAATTTTTTCAATTGAAAGCCACGTACTATGCATGTCTAAATATAACAAGGGCAAAAAAAAAAATTCAAAATACATGGACAAGGGGTTGCCATGTTTGTATGTCCATGGTTATTGTAAGATAGTTAATGTATCAAAAAATATTAATTTACACTGCTAACAAGTTGTGTGATTGGAATGCACTCCATGTATGATTATTTTTTCAAACGATAAATTGATGGCTACATATAAAAAATTGACACCTAGTTTACAGTTCTTACCACTTTTTAATTATAATCGATTGTTATTCGTCATGTGTTTTTTTTATACATTAAGGATTTATTGATACATTAAAAAAAATTATTGAAAGTTGTTTTGCATGTTTAAACATAACAAGGGTGGATTTTTTTTCCAAAGACATGACAAGAGGTTGTCATGTAAAAATGTTTATAATTATTGTAAGATAGTCATTAATGTATAAAAAAATAACAACACATTACTCACACATTTTTTAACAAACATTCCGTATATCACCATTTGGTCTCCACACATGACAAATGGATGGTTACATATAAAAATTTGACATTTAGTCCATGTTTCCCTTCGCTTTTCAATCACATGTCCATAAAATACATGTTAATAATTCCTACAATTGTGTGCAAGAGTTCAAGTAGTAGGACACAAAATGGACATTTGACGATCTAACCTCCATAACTATGGTTAATATTAGGTATGTGCAAAGGATTGATCTTTGGAAGTTTACGCACTAACTAGCATAATTTTAAGTTGGTGAGTTTTTTTAGATTAGAAGGTTTTGTTGGTTCTAAACTTTGAAATTTAGCTTATAGCCAATGTAATTGATGATGGGAAGCTATATCTAAGTCTACCTCCATAATAAAATGCTACTACCAATAAAAATATCTCCTGAGGGGAATGGCATTTTAAATGAACCTTTTGAATTTAAGCATTTCAAACCAATACTATGTGTATGGTAACATTACAACTATACATGGAACCTAAGCTTTGAATTGTCTATGATGCAAAATAACAACATTGAATTACACTAACCTTCAACCTTCAATTGAGTGCTCATCTAATTTTGAACTCTCTAATTGCATGGTTACATAATTTTTTTCTAGTTGGTTGATGTGAACTAAATTTATAGAGTTCCACAAACAATGGACTAACAACCTCCAAAAACTAATAATCAAATCGCACTATGAGAGAAATCATAAAACCTTGCTTTTATTTCCTCCAAAAAGGCCTCCACGTTAACAAATTTTCTTTGCCTTCCAAAAAGCAGAGTTGTTTTTTAAATATGTCACATGGTGAAAGAGACCCAATGTCATTCTAGTAAGTTTATAACTATTTCATGTAGAGTTACAATAGCTTACAATATTTCTATGGGTCAATTTTGGAATGCTTCTAGATATGTCTTGAAGGGAAGACTAAAGTTGATGCTATAGTATTCAAGGTACACTTTTGTATACATCGAGCATGAATATTCAAAAATATCGTGGTAGCTAGAAATATTGTGATAGCTTATAGCTATGTACATTTGGTCTTTTTAAATCCAAATCCTAATAGATATAGGTTAGCAAGAATGCAAATTGTATCCAAAATCCTTTGGAGTAAAATTGCTCTCTAGAAATTTTTTTAAAACCTTTGGAAAAAAATTTAGGAAAGGACCTAACTCCTAAAAGGATAAATTTGTTTTAAGCATGTTGAAAATGTATAATATAAATGAGTATAGTTTATGTGGGTATTTGCTGGGTATGACCTTGATATCAAAAAATGATGATGGCAAAAAGTTCAATGCACCATTTACAAAGGAGGAAAACACCAAACCGATGAAAGTTGATAAAAACTTTGACATTGGGATGGTGTATTGCAAGGGGTATGCCACACTTATGGCCCAAGATGGCATTCCCCTTCCACTTGATCCTTTTGAACCTTCTAATGAACATCTTTTGTGCATTGGACGATACGTTAAACAAATTGTGTTTTTTTGTTGATGACAAGCTTATATTATCTTTTGTGCATTAGATGATAGACTTACATCATTTGTTCATATTCACATAAATGTGAGAAGTTAATATCTTTTCTGGATTGGATGACGAGCTAATACCTTTCTATGATGGTATCATGATCGCAATTATTAAAGGATATATCCTACAACCAAGTCTTGGAAACTTGTTTCAACCATGTAGAATTTGTATGTCAATAAAAATTATAGGATGTATAAATAGCCTCTTGAAAAAATTCAATCACACATAGTTTCATCCAATTAAATCTTATAATTGGAATTGAAATCCCTTGTATCCACAACCTTGGTGTTGAACAAATAAAAGACATTTGTGCTTTGGGTTGATTTGTTTGCCTTCCACCGAGGCCCTAGAACTATAGAACAAGGCAGGTTGCCTCTAAGGGTGAAGACTAGATTTCATGATTAAAATTTTAAAAATGGAATGGGGAATTTTGTTATGGTACATGAGCACATTTTATTAATTATATTGGAGTTGTATGCAATAGAAAGCCAATAAGATTCAAACATGGACTTGCGAAACATTTGCCTTTAAAACTTTATGTAAATAATAAAGATCTAGCCAACATTGGATATATGATTAAATTGTGTACTCCTTGTTTCTTGTATGGTTTTGTTGTATGTTTGTCTATTTCGATTTAAAGTTATTTTTATTACTTTTCTTTCACCTATATTGTTTTCAACCAATTATTGGACATTCATGAACTTCATCTAACTTTGTTACAAGGTCAATAGTGTAACATGTTTTGGGGGCTATTAATTGTATAATAGGAAATGTACTATATACATAACATAATTAACATAATTAATGTGTGTCCTAATTAGTCTCATGAGTCCTTGAAATGGATTTTAATCCCTTCTATAATTGATTTCATTAATCCTCTTTCATGGATTCCAATCTACTCTCGTGGACTATAATGCATTGCAATCCACAAATTGCACAACTAATAGGTTAAGTCTATAAGATTGCACTACAGTTGCAAAAGAAAGCATGGAGAAGGAAAATGTAATCTAGAATTAGATTGTAATTTGCAACTATATTTTTTTTGTGGCCAAATCAATCTCCCTATATTCACATATGACCATACATATTGAATGCAAATTACATCCATTAACACAAATGGCAAATTCAGTTCACAAAATTAAAATGAACAAACAATGCTAAATTTGTGGGATAAATTTGTATTTATGAGCAAATCCATGCATACCCAAACCTATACAACTCATTGATAAACCCTTGTTTGCCCCAATCAACTTGTGCACATGTCCACTTCTATGCCAAGTCTAAGTGATGCTCTAAACTCTAACATGGTGATGAACTTCACAACCATCTACATCCTAAAAATAACACCAAACCAAAATCCGATTAAATTCAATACTAAAACATGATGATCTTCGTTTGCATAAATTTGAAATATTTTTAAATGTGTTTTCCAATTACCAATCTTAATTGTAACAACATTAAAACAAAACAAAATCCAAGAGCAAAAAACATGGAATTGGTTGCCTTTATGTTCACCATTGTCATAAACAAGATACAAATCATGCCTTTCTCCTTGAAATTAGTTACACAAAATATACATCCAAACTTCCTTTCAATTCAAAAAAATCCAAAAGGCAACAACCTTGCACCAATTAGATTCCATCAAATTTTTTATGTGGTGCCAAACACATCAATGAAGAAGCATTAATGGAATGGACAACCCAAGCAAACATATAAATGCACAAAATTTTCCAATATTTTTTAAATGTATAATTTAATCATATGCAAGTTTGAACATGTGTTTTACATTCTTTGCCCAATTAGAAAATTAACTTATTTCTAGAAACTCAATGAGGAGTTGAATTCATACACAACCCATTGTTGTTAATTGCACTTCATGTCACACATAGGTTGGTATAAACATCATGTTTCCCAAAAACCATTTGATAATTCCACTTCCAACAAATTAAGATCAATCATCAACATAAATAAGACAACCAAAACAAACCTTATGCCATCTAATGCATAAATAGGCAACTCATATACAAGATCATTACCACTCACATGATGGTGTTTTGGGAGCATTGGGAATTTAATAGCCCGTACCAAATAAAAGTAAAAAACATAGTCTAACATGTATTTAATAAAACATAAGAAAAGTTAATTGTGCCCCACTTTTGGTAATAAGTACATGCAATTATGTTATCACCAGCCTCACGTGAAAAACCCCACGCATCAATCAAGTATTTATTAATTAAATATGAAGAGGCTTTGAGCATTTGATAATCCAAAATTCTTGGTCTTCATCATTATTAGTAGCAACATTGACAACGAAAATATCTCCTATTTCCAAACAAGCAACAAGTGCATCTCCATCCTCACCATAATCCCAATGCGCATCTTCTTATTCCATGATAGATCACACTAAATGAGTGTTAGCAGGCTTTAATGTTTCTAACGTCCATTCCCTTGTCCACTAAACATATAAACATGCAAAACATTCTCTCTCCATGCAAAAACAACAAAAGCATGCAAAGTTTTAAACCATTAATTTAGTCACATCATATCAATTCAAGGCACATACAAAATGCATTGAATTTGGGTGATAGGAATTGGATCACAAGCATAAACAATGTTTCAATTGGCATCATCAACACCTAGGAGCTAGAACATCCTTTTTATTGGCTTATGGTGTCTAGTGTAAAAGCTTTTTGGCCATTCAAATAATCATTTGTGTAAAAAAATTACAACATCTACTACATTTTATAAAGGCACCCCATGAACATTCAAGTTGTTATTGCCACAAGAATTGCTTGATGACAGCCCTAGCTCCATCATGAGCTCCTTTCCCATGTCCAATTCCAAAAAATGACCAAATCATTGCACACCCATTTATCAAATTAGGATAACATCCCACAAAATACCAAGGCTTTTGTGATTTAAATTGGCATGTGTAACTATTTGACCAAACAAAATGAATAGAAGGGGCATATCCTTCTTCAACCATGTAAGTCCAATCCTTTTGCAAGAAATATTGCACGAAATATGAATCATGTTTGTGGTCATCACTTATGTAAACGTGATACTAAATTATCAAAGAAAAATTGCATCATCCATGTCAAAATTGGGGTTAGGATGATAGGTAATGTGGACCAAAATTGAGATTTGATAGGAATGTTAGTGCATGGATTGTACTTCATTTTGAATTGCAAAAGAATATTTCTCTACAAAGTCAATCACCGATATAACATATCCAAGCTGGAAAAATTTCAAAGACAATTTAAATTACATGTTTTACCAATTAACAATAAAGTTATGACGCACAAAAAATTGAAGCTTGAACTTCAAGTATGTAATAAGTTCATCAATAGGAGTTATTTTGTGTATAAGGTTGAATTTATTTGGCTCACCCTGGTTTGATTAATCCGCCAAGATATAAGACAATTGCGAACCTTTGTGGACATTACATTGACCCGCACCTTCCATACCCTTAATGTCCAGAATTCCTTCCCCTCCTTGTTAACTACTTGTCACCAAACCTTGGCAGTTTTTATCAATCTTGGATGTATTCCAAAAAAATTAACAACATTTTGAGTGTTTCCCTCATTAACATTAAGTATAGCTGCAATCAACAAGGCATTCTTGTTCACCAATGACATCTTCGATTACAGTAATTTGTTTGCATTTATAGACATATTCAAACCTAACAAAACCTCTTGTTGCGTATTAGGAAGATGTGAAGGCAAAACTTTATTTGGAAAGCAATGGTTCAACCTTGGGTTCGATAACCTTTTCCATTATCTTTCTCATGCATTTTGGCCCAAGACAAGGATGCAAAGTAATGAGAATATAATTGACTATATGAAGTGTCATCTTTCAAGCCTCTCTATTTAACATCACTTGCTCAAAGTCATTGGGTGCATCCAACATAAATTGCATATGTAGTTCTTCTTATTTTGTTCTAGCATGGCACTTTGCTTGTCGTGCATTCTGGGTAGACTTCCTTGTTGCACTTCCATCATCAATTATATGCTACAAAGTAACAACTATTTGATGCAAATCAACAACTTCAAGTTGCAATGCAACAACTTTTGGCTCCAATGTGTTTATTGCCCTTTCAACATGACCTAGTTCACTTATCCCCCTTCTTCGTTATTAATTTTCCCCATTACTTTCAAATGAGAACTTTTCTTTTCTTATCTATAAAACAAAGGTTTTAATTCGTGCAATATTATGATGATACAAAAAGGAAACAACAAAATGTTTGGCAAATGGTCAAATAAGTTACAAAATGAAGACATAAAAATTATTATAAATGTAGCACACTTGCAAATTTAATGTAAAGTGGAACTCAAGCAGAAAGAAAGCAATGCCATTGCAAATGACCAAAAACAATGCAAAACAAAAAAAATGCCTTAGAACCCTAAACCTATGACAAATGAACAAAACGAGCACTAAACCTCAAACCTATCAACTAGTTCAAAAAAGTGACACCTTTATGATGTCATTTAGTTAGTATGATATCACACCAAGTTGAATCGATTAAACAAGTGCCCAATTTTGATACAAAGTTGGAATGGATTTGGGGAGCTTGAACAATCCATCCAACCTACATTTTGGCTATGTTTCATCCAGAAATAATGATAGACAATTCTAGATCTATTTATCCTCATGTGTTTTGTCAAAAAAACCATTTCAAAAGATGGATTTTTCTATGAGATATGGACTCTTAATGACTCAAATGAGACAACATTGAACCTCAAAAAATCAAAATTTCAATGCACATCACTTTTAAACACTTCATTTGATTTTGTCCTATGTTTTATTTTTAAAATGACACTATTTCATTACACTTTTTAGGTCCACATGTCAAATATGTTTGTGTGATTAAAGTAATGTTACAACTTCAAAAATCCACTATGGCGTCCATTTAAAGAAAAAGTCATCCATATTTTTCTCTATGATTCCCATTGATGTCTATTATAACACGGTTAATTTAAAATTTTAAATTATTAATCTTAAATGTGATTTTACATGGCACTTTCATGTTCCAATGCATAGGAACTACAACTATGACAGTTCATTTAATCCCCCTAACTATGCTTTCACCCTAAAATTAGGGAGCTTTAATCCAAGCATGGTAAAATCTACTAGAAAATATTCCCAATTGTGCAAAAAATGAAAATGCATGAAAATCCCATTTGAAAATATGTCATGGTTTTGAAATTCAATGTTAAAAGATATACATATGAACTTGAAATTTTTCTTATCTATTGTTAAAGAATAAAGGAGCAACTGTTAATCTATTTCATTAAAGACTATCACAATGGAAATAATTTTGCAATCAATTATTTGGTTTCTACCAATGTTGGGATTTAATTCTCAAATGATCACTAAGTTTTTGACCAAGTTTTTAACTCAGTTTTTGCAATGAGAATTGATTGGCAACATTACATGTGAGAATTTGAGAGATAATTGGTCTTAAATTTTCACATGAATGAGAATTAGTTATGAGAATCAATTCTTTTTTTAACTTCATTTTTAAAAAACTAGACATGTTCTTTCATAGAACCTACATCCAAATATTAGGGTCATATGGTAAATTAGGGTCCCTAAATAATAGTTGTTGACTAGGGAGGGAAAAGTGTTATTTAGGGTTAGATTTAGGGGAACAATTATAAAAAGAGCATGAACAATTTTTTTCTCAACTTTCTTTGTTGTTTTTGCTTTTCTTGCATTGTTTTTCTCATGTTGTTTAAACTTTGTGTTCATCGTGTGTTGGCAATGTTGCTTCCTGCATTAGTGGTGGTGTTGTTACTTCTTGTTGGTGATAGTGTTAATGCTTCGTGCATTAGTGTTGCCATTCTCAAGTACCTTCAAGCCTAAAACTTGTTGTTATTCTCATGTTGGTGCTACTATTTGCATTGGTGCTATTTTTGTTTCCTTGGTTAGTTTGGTACTTCCCCCTTTCTTGCCATGTGCAAATTGCACCAAACTAATCCATAAATTTGAGGTGAATTTTTTTTCTCATTTTTTTGGTTTTTTTTTATTTTAAAATTTAGTTTGTTAATGTTTGTTTTATTAATGTTTTTTTTTCTAAAATATAATTAGCTATTGTCTTTTTTGAAGGATTTTCCTATACTTTCAATCTTTCTCAATTTGTGAAAGTTATAAAAGGAGTCATAGTGCAATGTTGTGTTTAAGTTTCCTTGAAATTGTGATTTAATGTTGTGATTTGGGTGTAGAATTTATCTAAGTTTAACAAAATTCACATGAATTACTTTCAATTTAGCTTTTCAATTTCTTGTTGAATTATACATGTGTACATCTAGATAGTCATCATTGAAGGTTGGTGAATTCATGGTTGTCATGAATATGTGTTAAAAATGTTTGCAAATTCCAATATTGCCACCAATCAAATGTCCTTTTAATGCATTGTGGTTTGTGTGTGGACGGAGAACATGGTAGTTTCATGATCTATGTAAATACACTTGGAAATTTATAAATAGTGATTCTTGGTATGGTGCATGTATGTACCAATTAGGTGTTTGAATGTATAGATTTGTGAATGGATGGAAAACATGGTACTAGAATAGTATATGTAAGGACATAGATTGTGTAAATGATGCTTCTCAATCTAGTCTATATAATCATGTCATTTCAATGTAGTGGTTTGTGAATGGATGGAGAACATGGTACTAGACTAGTCAATGTGATACATTGAGTTTGTAGATAATGCTTTTCAAATTGGTCTATGTATGTATTCATGGAGTTTGAATGTATTGGTTTGTGAATGGATGGAGGGCATGGTACTCCCAAAATCTATGTGAATATAAAAACTTTGTAGAAAGTGTTTTTTATGTAGCCATGTATTCAAGCATGGAGTTAAATGTAATTATGATATCTTGAGTCCTTGTAGAGTGATTTTTTTAACATATTGTACAATAACTATGTATTTAGTAATTTAATTATATTTCAATTGTCATTGGATTATGCACAATCATCATTAAAATATATATGTCATCACTTGATTATACATACATGTTTCTAAATTGTATTTTTTGCACAACTAAAATGCATATATCTATTGGGAGACTTGTTGTGCAAGGTTTTCTACCATGAACCAACAAGAATGTTGCTCCATTTTGTACGTAAGGACACATCTAGCTAGGTTATAAATTACTCATGGTTTTTGACATCTAGGGTAGCTCTTAAAGTTGGCAAGATAAATTTCAATCCAAGCGTGGGAAATTTTCACATTAAGTCTTTGCCAAACAAGGATGTAGCTCAAACACTTATGATGTCATATGTTTAGCAATGGCAAGAAACAAGAAGGCTACAAAGTTTAATCAAAGTCCAAGGAGAAAGGGGAACCATGTGTAAAACTTTCAGGTGCAAATAAGGCTTTGTTAAAAGGTTTGTTTACTATAACCAACCATGAAGATGACAAGGATGGAAGTGGTGACTATGAAAAGGAACATACATCATAATCAAGCAAGGGTGAGGTCCTGAGGAGGAGGAAGAGGGGGAGGATGCCAATGTAGAAATAGATGCACCTTTCAAAAATAAAAAATTGTTGCATTTGGCAAACAAAAAAATGTTCAAGTGGCAAATCTAGGGCACATAAACTTGTATCACCATCAAAGAGGGGAGCCCATTAAAAAAATTATATCAATAAAAAATGCCTACAACAAATATCATTATACATTAGTGTGCACAAGTTCAAATTCAAAGCAATGAAAAGATAAAGAATAAAAGTTTGGATTAAAACAAACTATATGGTAATTTCAAGTTAGGAGGTATTGTGGCAACCACATATTGAGCTATTGTTTTTCAGTTTGCAAGTTGCTTGTGATATTTTTGTTAAATTGTTTTGAATGGTACATGGGTGTAGTTCACATTTGTTTTGTCTTTTGATTTCAAGGCTATGGTGTGTCCATGTAGGTGAATTCCTTGTTATTCAAATGTGATTGTGGACTCATGAATTAATTTTTTGTAGAATAAATGTGAACTATAGAAGTGAACTGAACTTAAATTGTATTCTATTTTTCTAAAATTGGCTTGGGATTTTAGGTCTTTTTTTTTTCCATGTAGGTGATTTAAAGTAATCTTTGGCTATTAGATGTAAACTTGGATTTATAATCTTCGAGTGGTCATAATTAAATCTTCCCATTTTTTATACTTGGCAATGCAAATTTGGGAATGGGATATTTTATATCTTCATTATTATTATTATTATTAATTATTTATTTTACTACTTTTTATGTAGCTTGCATAGAAAAAAAAATTTCAAGTTTGTTTCAAGATTTTAAAATTTTTGGCCAATTAGATAACTGCATTTTGCTTTGGATAGAATTAGGAAGACTATATTTCATCCACCTTTGAGGTGTGCAAAAACCACATTTCTTAGATGTAATGGATCAATGCCATGATTGTGGAACAAACAAATTGCAAACATTATAGTAGAACAATATGGGAATGTATCATTGCATGTTGGAATAGTTGATACAATTCCACAATTTCATGTAGTAATAGAAAACTTGGTGTATGAAACAATTATAGAAGTTGCATACCAAAATAGGTCTATGCATGTTCATGAAGAATATTATTTAGTATCCATAGGAAATTAAATAATTCTTGTAGTACTAGTAAAAAATTTCCTTTGCATAATCTGGTATATATTGAACTTATTGTGACAATTCAAAGGAATCATTCACATATGTCATCATAATAGTACCAACTAATTCTTCACCAAGGAGATTTGTAATAGCAAAACCTTAAGTAGATGTACCTATACATTTAACCACATGAATACCATCACATACATAGTGACTATTAAACCAGTACCACTATATCTAGGAATATACCTTCTAGAACCCCTAGGAGGTATTATAGTAACTTTTGTGCAACCTATAGTACCCTATTATAGGGCTTACATGAGACCTTTTAACTATCATAAATACAAAAAAAGAAATTTGATATAGATGTTAATGTACAAATTTTCAAAATTGTTATCAAAGTTAATGGTGAAATGGTAAATGAAGAAATAACTAATATGTTCAATTTCACACTGAAAGTCAATGCATTAGACTAGTGAAATAATTATATGAAAGATCATCAAAACTAGAATTTGAAAATCTAAAACAAGATTTTTGTAAACGTTAGAAAACAATGAACAAATGTATATGTAGTTCAAGATCTAAAGCAAGAATCAACAAAATGGGTGGAGGTGTATTACCAAAGATTATTAAAACTAGCAAAGTATTTATAGATTCCTATAATCAATAGTTTTTTTACGACCATATTCAAATTTGGACAACAATCTTATATGGGGATTACTACAACATGGATGAAAAGAAACACTTTACAACAACACAAGGAATCTACATTTATGTGTGTATATGTATTTTTATGCATTAAACACAAAGTTCATTATTTGTACCACAAACATTAAGAACAAGGATTGTGGTTATGAAAACTAGATCATTGCAAAATTGAATATGTATTGTACAAATTGTCATCGACATATGAACCATAACATGGAGATGTGCAAAAGCAAAAAGGAGGAACCTAATGTATTTGTTGCTAAAGTTAGTGCATAGGCTAGTAAACCTTCAAAACCATTAAACTATCCTTGTCATATTTGTGGGACAATGGGCCATAAATTAACAAATTATTTAAAGTTTGTCAAAATGCAAACTATGTTTAAGGACAAAGGTGGCAAAACCATAAAAAACAAACCTATAGCTAAGGTAAAAGTTGTTAATGCTTCAATTAACATGGTTGATGTTCATGTAACCACTCAAAGTATGGCCATTGAAGAACAAAACTACAATGGACTCATAATTATAGGATAATTTTTTTTAAGTCCATGGTGGAAACCATACAATAGATGTAGATAGCTAATCCACCACCCAACATACCTTCTACTCCAACAAAAAAATGGACTACCAATTGGGCATGGATGTCAACTTTAACAAAACCTGCACAACCAACCAAATCGCGGGAAGTATTTTTTATTTCTCCAAGCAAGTTCATATATGTAGAATAGATCTTTTAAAACATCAATAAATAGACACTAGAAACCAATTATACACAAAACCTTGGATAATTTTTCAAAATTATGCCAAACCTGAAAAAATATTTGTGGCAAAAATTAAAAACATATAAACCATATATTAGCACTAAGCCCATTACTAACAAGTTAATTACGTTTGTAATACTTGATATTTGCATGACAATAATTGCTATATATAATCAAATGGTTATTATATAAGTGCAAATAAGGAAGAACATAATTGATGATGTATTCTTGGATGGTGGGTCAAGGGTTAATATCATCACTAAACAACCGAAAACTAGGTTAGGATTACGTAAACCTAAACTAACACCCTATAATCTGCAGATGGAAAATCAAATCACAACAAAACCAATAGGATTGATTAGAGATCTGAATATGTATGTGCATGGTATACCATATATAGCCACATTCACAGACATATAAAACATTATTGTAGATTTTAGTTATTCCATGTTATTAGGTAGACCATGGTTCAAAGATACCAAAGTGGCACATGATAGGGGGAATAACATGATTATAATATAAGGAAATGGTATTATTAAAACCATAGTAGTGACAAAACATTTGGGTACTAATTTGAAAATAACATGTCTTATAATGTTTTGATTATCAAAATGGCATCACAAATGAAGAAAAATATCTAATGTTTGTAAGTGAACCTAAGTTATTTTCTATTGGTACAATCAATTTACCCTTAGAACCAATAAGTTTAATTATAACAAACACAATTTAGAATGAGAGAATTATAATCACCTCAAATTTTGGTGTAGTTTTAAAGCTTGAAGTAAACCACAAAGTTGTTCCTAAGACAATAATTGACCAAGAACTTGAAGTAGCTCTTGAAGACAATGTGTATTTTGAGACTTACTATCACCACAAAGTAGGTCAAATACGGATAGACAAAACACCAACAAAGATCAAAGTGCAGGAACTATAGATTATTAATGCAATATTCTTCTTTGGAATATAATCGATAACTATCAACAATGCTAGAGCTTGATAAAAACATAAAAAGGTTCAACATCCAAGGCTAGTGTTTCAAAATCAAAAGACATGCTACGAAAAATAAATGCCCTTTAAAATCATTTAGTAGATTTTGAAAAATGAATCTAGAAATTAGAGAAGCATTGACAAAGGACATGTGCCCAACAAACTATATTGGAGTTTGATGAGGAGGAAAATGAAGAGACTCCTTTCACCTTCAAGAAAAGACAACATATGAAAAGAGTTTTGCATCAAATTCGAGAAATAACAACCTTTACTATTCCAAGGCAACAACAAACCCCAAGAACAATAGAAAGACCAAGATCACCGAAGATTGCTCCTAGGGCAAAGTTACATGCCAAGCAAGAGACAAATGTTCCAAGCCGTAATGGACAACATGTTTCATAGCTTGAATTTCTAATGGAACCATAGTAGGAGTATAGGAGCCAATCTCCATTTCTAGAACTAGACCTTGGTGGGTGGTCCGCACTTAGATCACAATCTCCAAACTGCAACAATGAATACATCCTAAAACTATGCATGTTACATAGTAGGAAGACATGCCATCATCAACATGCTTCTATGAAGTAAGAGTTCAATATGGAACCTATAGAAATGTAGTGCCATTTGTTGAAACATCCAAAGGAGGTACTATAGTCTTTCAGACATCACAAATCCATATATTTTTAAGTCAAGAGGTGAAGGAACATTTAAACATTATTGGAATGTTCCGTCACCTTGCACATTATAATAAGATGGAGCAAATGATGATTTAGTTGTTAGTATTCAAGTTGTAGTAGGATAAACATGAGTAGAATAGTTGGAATTAGAGAATAAACTTGAATTTGCAGTATAAGAATTGGAATATTTGAAACAAAGAGTTATGATTTAGGAGGTTCAAACAAAAATAAAATTATAGGCCAAGGAACAACAACTTAACAAAATAAATATGGACTTATTTTAGATGAATCAAAGGAAGCACAACGTGGAACAATGGCTCTTGTCTATGGATAGAATAAAAGAGGAGAAAGTTATATTGAAATATAATCAAGAAAAGGAGGATCAATGGTAATGGGCTTTAAAGAAACATGTAGATGAGTTTGAAGCTCAATTTGCAACATTGCAAGGAAACAACAATAGTTTAGAGCAAACTATAAAGGAACATCACGTGGAGATTTTGAAGTTTAAACATGAAATTTAAATTGATGTACACCATAACAATGAAGTAATATTTATAAAGGAACAGATTTAGGTTGCTTGTAACACAATGATATAGTCATTTCAACATGATGCATTGCGTGTATAGATCATTATGGACAAGCTAATGAACATGGAGCCATACCTTTCCAAGCATCAACTTTAAGAATATGACAATTTGTTCATGCAAAATACCATCTTTAGGACTAAAGATAATTTCATAAAATCATACATGGACTAGTTTCAGGTAGGCACAAATAAAGAAATAAATGATGACGCACCCCCAAGCTCCTTGATAGACTCAATTGCGAGTCCAAGGTGAAAACAATAAGGATAAGGAGTCGGGGTATGCTCCTTACCTTGCAACACTTCAGGGGTAGAGGGGCGTGTTAGAGCTCTGGGATGGGGATTAGATGAATGACAAGCAGATCAATTTTTCACATAGACATGCACAAATTAAACAACAAGTTGGTTAGTGCATAATTGGAGCACTTTTGGTGCACGGACGAGCCATGGGCAAACACAAACTCACAAAATTCACCACGACCCATACTTGGGGGAAGCCACCACCTTTTTCTTTATAATATTCTTTATGTTTGGCCATGGACCTTACACCCAAATGTCATTTTGTCCCGGGACTCCCAAAGTAGGAATCATGAAATTCCTGAAATGGGGACTCTCACGACTTTGGAAGCCCATAACTTTGAAGTGAGATGAAGTCTGAAGCAAAGTTATAGCCCTTGTCGAAATCTTTCCAATGATATT
>Ga0209208_10006555_pt1 | contig 16031 bp, 13 predicted proteins | sample S1TSphfallax_3_FD_187694 | JGI IMG/M metagenome (GOLD analysis project Ga0209208, IMG submission 187694) | Host-associated microbial communities from peat moss isolated from Minnesota, USA - S1T2_Fd - Sphagnum fallax MG (SPAdes) (version 2) | ecosystem: Host-associated > Plants > Peat moss >...
TTTACCATTCTGATGCTAATCACATTTGATGTAACGTAAGTCAGACTTCAACATTTGTATCCTGTTTATTCACCTTTTTCCCCAACTCCTGCTTTTAGGTTCATGTATCTGTGGATGAGAATTAGACAAAATACAACTGATTAGTGTTACAATCCTTGGAGGTTTTAGATGCCAGTCATCTGTTTTGGTCTTGATATGCACAGTACACCCAGCATTCAGTACCTTCAATGGGTATGTGAAGATTTGTGGGTTCTCAGAAATGGTGTTTTCGATTATGGGTCAAATAGCAAATGACAAAAAACTAATCAGCAAGTTTGGCTAGGATTCAATGGGAATAGGTTCTGTTTGCGTGTCAGGCTACAGTGTGAAGAAGGTGTCTCTTTCTTAAGTCATGAGTAGGGTGTGTGCATGATACTGTACATCCGGGGTCTGAGTTTTGTGATCCCATGGATAGAAGTTGCTCAAAGCCATGGACAGGGGTGTGCAGAACAGCAAGGAAGGCAGAACAGCTGCAGAACTCTCTCCTACAGATTGAAGGTCTTCAGGTTGGTGGTCCTTGAGTTCAATCACTTAACATATCAGATTTCATGGCAGGTTCTGAGTGTAGAGTATTGAAGCATTTCCAATGATTATAAACATTGGCTGTATTAGTTGGCCATGTAGGGCAGTCATCTGTTGCTGATGATTGCCATCAGTTTGATGCTGTCAAGAGTGCTGAGGCATTTGGACAATTTGCAGTTCAGCTTCGCAAAAGCCAGAAATCAGTAACATTAGAAAGGACCAGAGCTATGCTTAGTTCACAGCAATCTTAGGGAAGGTGGTGATGGTTTTTCCAGGTCAGCACAAGATGGACGTCTGATGAGCGCGGGAGAGAGACACAGCCACTTCGCAAATTTCGAAGGATTTCATTGCATGGTGCAGACAACCCAGGTATGTTATGTCTAAACTCTTGAATATGCTGTCAAGCAGCAGTTGTCACTCTGTCAAAGATGATATCTTTTGCAGACCAGTCAGATCATGTGTCATGGGTGAGTCAAAGTACCAATGAAGCAGCGTGGCCAGTTGTATCTGGAAACATTGGGTGTGAAAAAGCCTGCCAACAGCTGCTTGCATTAAAATCCTGATTATTGACCCAGACAGCTATGTTTTTGCTTTCTATTTCTTCTCTTTATTGTGTTTCAATGCGGAGAACCTATTTACGCCAAACGGGCACAACAACTTCATTTAGTAGCATTGTCAAGTTACTCACAATTTTCTAGTTAAAATGCTGAACAGGAAGCCATGGGAGATTCACTTGGTACTTATGTCCAGCATGTGGGAGGTGCAGGTCTGGTGTACAATGTGACTGAGTATCTTTTTGGACATGGTATCAACATTGAGAACTTGGAAACCCATACTGAAGAGGTGCTTGCAAGTCTCCACTTCCAACATTTGTCTTCTAACATGTGACACTTGTTTACTTTTCAGATATCTGGTCATTCTCAGTTGAGTTACATTAATCTCTTCTTGCATCTTCATCAGAGAGTATAGAGAATGCTGGGGTTTGTCTCTTCTTTATAACATCCTCATTGGTTAGTGTTTCCATGGGTTGTCTCTCTTTTATAACATCTTCATGGATTAGTGTTTCCATGTGTCTATGATAAAACACAGGCACCTTTTGGAGGAACAACACTGTTTATGATGGAGGGATTGATAGCAATGCCAGTGAAATTGTCGACGAGCAAGCTTATCCACAACTTGGATACATTGCAGACTACTCTTGGCGTGGATATCACTATTTCCAACATTCCCATTCCTGCCCATCATAAGTTCCATACTGCCTCCCCAGCTCAGAGCGTTGTGTAGTGAATGCATCTTCAGAGTTGTGATGACATGAAGGGGTCAACAATACAGAGCTTCAGAACCAGATGGTGAAGAAGATGATTCCACACAATGTCTCTTGTGGACACATGGAATGATGGATATTATTTCAACTAGTGATGAGTTGGGTTGTCTGAATAGATGGCAAGAAGAATGGAAATCTATGACAGTACCAACTGACAGACATCCACAGGTGAAAGGTGTGTTGTACTCAACAGGAGAAATGCAGAACTGCATTCAAGATGGATGATGTATTGCTGAGGCAGATATTACAGATTCCAACTCATTTCTGCAAAATAGTAGACATTTGGATTTTGTAGGCCTCAGGGGCATGAACTGCACTAGAGCTTGTTTCCTTGAATTTGTTGACTTGTATCCACATGCGGGAGTGATATTGATGTGATTAAGTGACAGCTCATTTCCAAGTTTTGGGAATAAATTGCATGAGTGACAGCACAGATTTTTCCACTGTTCCTTGTGGGTCTGCAATGTACACTAGTTGGTGGGCTTATCTAAGAGTTGGTCAATGATGAGGGGGAGAATGTTTTCCTTGATAATTTGATGGCCATGGATGACACTGGCATATGTATGGTGTTCAACCCAACCACCTATTCCCACACTTTTAGGCAAGTATTCCTGTTGGGTGTTGCCATAAGATTCTGTTACTCTTAAGCTTGAAACCCATTTTCAAGTCCAAATGAGTTGGATACTGTCTCACCAAGAGGATGGAATCTGCTGTGAACAAGAAGGAAATGTCTTCATTTCAAAGCCAACCATCAACCCATATTCAACCCTAAATCCCCTCACTTTCTAGCCATCACTACAGAAGCAATGTGATAGCTCAAAATTTTTCTAGGACCTTCGTGTATGATTGCCGCTCTCATTGAGTTCAATCAGAGATTGCAGAAGCTGATTTTTGGGGACCAGTACACCAGGCCTTCAAGAAAGAAATTTCACAATTTCTATCGAGAGCCAAGTTGCATAGATATTACAATCATCCATTCTGTGACCATTTCAACTAAGGATGGCTTGTTGGAGAAAGCTTGAGTTTCTTGCATTCACTTGTACATATGCAAACACAGTAAAATCCATGAACATGGATTGCTTTTAAATTCATTTAAAACCATTAGTAACATGACCTCCAAACTAGGGAGACAAATTCCGCAAAAGACACAAAGCAGATTGAGAATGCAACAGACAAAGAAAGCAGAAAGAAAAAGCCTATAAAGGGAAAAATAGTTCTTCTATGCAGATAATGAGAGCAGAAAGAAAAGACAACAAAGAAAAACATAGTTCTTAAACATAGTATAAGAAGACAAACATAGTGACTAACTCTCACCAATCCTGGGATTATTGACAACAGAATGCAAAGTAGTGATAAGCCACCATGATTTTTCCAATGGCTTCATGAGTTCCCAATGTTGACAAAAGGTTAACACATGATCCAACTATCTTTTCTACCTTTATCCTAAAAGACAGGTTGGGTCAGACTCTGTACCATACCATCTCAGGTCACTTGAGTACGACAAATTTTGGGAACAACGAAACCTCAAATCCTAAAGCACTTGGTACTTGTTATGAGTTTGAGAATGAAACAAAATTGATGAGAACTAATTAATTGTACAAGCTTTTATGGGCAGCAATACGATTTGATGCCACCCAAATATCCAGACATCTGTCTTTAGTACAATACTGGGTCTACAAATTGATTGATTCTAGCCAAAAAGTCCAAAGCAAATCAAGGCTCCAGGCAGATCTACACCTGAACTAGGAGAAAGAATAGTGTGTACACCTGAAAAATGAATGGAACCTTTAGTCCTCATGGGTCCATCATTTTGCTGATGTGATGTAGAAGGAACAAGATAGTTATCAGGCACTTATGATTTTACCTTCATAAATTCGGTTTACCATCAGCTTTGTGTGCTGTGTGGAACTGTGTATCATCATCCTCTCCACTATAGTTGGCTGATCCAGTGGAGTAATCCAGGGGCACAGGTGGAGGAGGTCGCATCAGCAGATCGCTCTTTATACTTCCACTTTTAACACTGCTTGCTTCTGATGACCAGTTTGAACCAAAGGAATAACCCTGGGGTGCAGGAGGAGTTAGGGTCATTAAATCACTCCTTATACTCACACTTTTGACACTGCTTTCTGCTGATGACCCAGATGACAGCTGCCTTTGATATCTGGGCCTCGGCAGGAAGTTCCATTGCACACCACCAGTTGCACTATTGGCAAGTCGTGAAGTACCTATTGGTGGCCCTCGTACTGCTCCACTGGTTTTAGTTCTGACTGATACAGGTCTCTGTTCTCTAGCATCAAACTGAGCCTCTCCAGAACTGAAATTAGATCCCTGCTCTATGCTGGGTGGATTGGCCATGGATCCATTCAAAGCACCTGCTGTGTTTGATGTATATGCACTGCCAAGCTGTTGGCTCTCAAGGGCAAGTTTCCGAAATTGCTGCATATCAGCATTGTACTGTTGTGTGTCATAATCTGAGCTTCCTCTGCCAAAATGGCTACCACCAAGGTTAGAATCATGCTCAAAACTCTGACCAGGCTTCAAGCCCTGGTGAAGACCAGCATTTTCTGTGTCACTTTCCAGTGCTCGTACAACCTGTTCCAGGATCAAATGAAAGGTTAATACAAGTTGTGAATTAACCTGAAGAGAATTGAGAGATGACCCAATAACAAGGTAATAGAGATTTCAGTTCTGACAACATATCAGCAGACAAAGGGATAGAAAACAAACTCAACCCTAAAAAACAGAAGAGACTGAAAGGTTAATGACACAGAATTATTTCCAGAAACTTGTCCATGTAGAGTCCATGGTGGCAAAAGTTGGGATTGTGTCTTGAGGTCGATCACTTGACTGACCTGTGACATTTTGGGGCGCTTGGATGCAGTATAGCATACACAAGCAGCTGCAGCTTCAATCATACGGAACATCTCATTTTTTTCATAATCATTTCCAAGCTCTGGGTCCACAAGCTGTTCCACATTCCCATCTTCCAATGCAAGCTTCATCAGTGGATGGGCCCACTCGACTAAGGTATCGTCCCCAGGTGGCTGTCTTGTGTCAACAGGTTTCCGCCCTGTTATGAGTTCGAGCAACACAACACCAAATGAAAACACATCTGATTTTTCTGTCAGCTTCCCACTTGCTGCATATTCTGGAGCCAAATACCCAAATGTTCCCATCACGCGGGTAGTGACATGGGTGTGTGCATCTGATTCTGCTTTTGCAAGTCCAAAATCTGCAACCTGTTCAAACATGTGTACAGATGGAAATCATTATCAGCAAACTCCTATCAACACTTTTATCTTGATCTCCATAGGGATCTCCCTGTACAAAGAGACTACTCAAGGAAATCGTTCAATATTTCTATGCCTTGTTTTGTAAATAATCTGTGAGCACACAGTTTCTATCAACCATCAACCAAAAGTTTGGAAGGTTATTAACACATGATTCCCCTCTTTGATTACAAGAGTTAAGAGACAGACTCTGTGCATAAAAGGAACAGCTGTATGAATAACTGCAATTCACAATTTCAGGAAGTATCAGATAAATTGAAGTCAAGGGTGCTCCTGAAGATTCCTCATATCTGCCAAAGATTCTACTTTTGCATTGAGTTTCGGATGAAACCTTGTATAAGATTTACATCAGTTGCCATATCAGCAGCTTACCTGAGCCTCAAAGTTGTTGTCAAGCAAAATGTTGGAGGCTTTGATGTCACGATGGATGATGCGGGGATGACAATCTTCATGCAGGTATGCAAGCCCTCGTGCAGATCCAAGGGCAACTCTCAGTCTTGTGGCCCAGTCCATGACAAGTCCTCTCTTCTTGCCTACAGAAACCAAAATACAAATAAAACCCCAATGAACCCATCACATACCTGATCTTTTGGGACCATTAATGATATGCTGTTTTGGTCAGCCTCTTGCAGATACAACAAATAAGAGTTGTATGCTCCAGGATTCCAGAAATTTGCAAGCTTACCATGGAGATTATCAGCAAGGGTGCCATTAGGAACAAAGTCATACACCAACAATCGCTGGCTGTCGACAATGCAATAACCAACAAGAGACACCAAATGACGGTGATGAACCCGACTGATAATTTCAACTTCAGCTCTGAATTCACGGTCACCTTGACCCCCACCCACAGTCAGCTGCTTCACGGCAACAACCTTGCCACTCAGCAATTGTCCTTTGTAGACACGACCAAATCCACCTTCTCCAAGAATAGTAGAGGGTGAAAATCCATTAGTGGCAGTGTACAACTCCTCATAATCAAAATATGATTTTGAGTTCCCTACAGTTTGTGAGCTTTGTGGGAGAAGAGGGGTCTTTCCAGCACTTGACCCTGCTACTGTTGCCACATTGTAGTCTGACTGTGGGTTGGATGGTGATGCATATAGATCAGCAGCATAATCATTACCGCCTGCTTTATGAGAACCAGCATCTCGTGCCGACATGTACGGTAACCATTTACCAGTGCCCACACTATGATTATTCCTAGTCTTCTTCTTTCTCAAGCAACAATACATCAAGATTGAGAGAAACAAAACTGCTAGTAACCCTCCTGCAGCAATTCCAATGAGAAGCTCTGTTGAATGTGAGGATGAAGATGAGGATGAAGGTGAAGCAACTGCTCCATTTGTGGAGGCAGTTGTGGTATGAGGAGGAGGAGCATTTGGCTGGGGATGTGACACTTTGGGAGAGGAAGGGGAGGGTGGGGAGGTGCCTACAGCAGGAGGAACAGCACTCGGGGCAGGAGGTGAAGAAAAAGCATTGGTCGGAGGTATGGCACTCTGGGCAGGAGGTGAAGAAGGTGCAGCAGGAGGAACAGCACCCAGAGTGGGAGGTAGTGTAGGTGGACTAGCAGGCAGTACAGGAGATTGGGCAACAGCAACTGGGGCTGGAGCTGTGGCTGTACCACTGGGTGGTGAAGCCCCGGCCCCAGAGATAGGTGGGGGACTCCCTGCTGGAGCTAAAGCTGACATATTTCCTGATAGTCAAACACATAGATCCCGAACACCACAAGAATCTCTTCTGTAAGTCACTGGTGCATGCTCACTTGTCACCTTGGAGCACAATCCAAAACACCACAGCTCTTGGTATTTTCTTAATAGATTTTTTTTCTGCTGCAAGTCCTCCTGTATGATCCAGTTTCCTTCATTATGTCCATTGCCAATATAGAGACATCCGGCAAGCCATCAAATCATCCTGAATGAACCTCAATGCAAGCCGGGTTTCCATGCACCTGTATGATGAATTCAGGAGCCTCAGAATCATGCAAATCCAGCTATTGCATTCTAAACTTCAAGGAGGGGGAGTGAGCTGTAAGGTTGCATTAGGCTTAAAGGAACAACCAGTGCCCTTGGTTTTTCATCCTCTGCCATGCACATTCACCAAAGCATGCATGCACCCATCAAGCCTTCATGTGTAGTAGTCAGAGCTGCATCCTGGTCCCACTGGCTGGTTGCACTGAAAGATGTTGCAGAAGATTTGGGACATGATCTAATTCTGATAATGACAAGATTCCTGTAGTTGGCTACTAACGAAACACTTCACAATCAGGATCTGATGATGGATGGTTTCTGGTGGGTAACCTGAGATTGTTTGTTCCCTGCCTTCTTCCATTGACTAAGATACAACTCTTTTTGCCTTTCATGGCAGACATGACTTCTGAGCCCTCCAAAACAAAGTGCAAGAAACATCCCCAAATGACCCATCAACCCATCAAACAAACTTCCACACACCCACGACAATAAAAATGGCATGGCATGCAAGGAGCACCCCAGCGACGAGAACTCCTCCCTCATACATATGGCTGTGGAGAACCAAACCCATTGTTGCTAAACTTCACAAAAAAAAAACACAAATTTAACGAACAAACTAGAAGTGTAATGACAAAGCTTTTGAAGGACTCAAAATCACCTGGATCCAAGGGAAGAACAAGAGCGTGCACCCCATAATTTCTCTTGCCATTGTTGCTCCAAAAAGAGACCTCCTGAGACCGCCCTTGTTACGGAGCTCCAAACGTCTCCACAGTGCTGCTGCTGCTGCTGCTGCTGCAACACCAAAGAAACAAACAACTGGGGACCAAAGCCTGGAAAACAAACCAACAGTGGTTGTTTATGTCCACAGCTCATGAGACCTCAAAGTCTTCTTACTCCAGGGATCCATGTGGAGTTTATAGCATCTGCTGGTGGGAGTGCTGGGCAACAGAAGACACTCACCTACATGACAGCTTTGCCCATCAACCAACTCTCTGACAACCTGCACGTCGCGGTCTGTCTGTCTTGTGTCTGCACACAGCGAATCAAAATCATTCATTCTTTCTGAGAGCCAGCAGGTCCCTCCTCCTCAACACGATGCAGGCCAGGCCAGCTTATAATTTAATGGTGCATTCACACTTGATGTTAAAGTCAGTGTTAAAATGAAAATCTAGGTGGCATCCTAGGTGGCACCCAATGTTAAACATGATGATAGCTTAATGTTAAGTGAATGCTAGCTTAACATAAAATTTTCATGGTAAGTTAAGTTTAAGTCCGAAATGACTAGCATGGTGTTAGGGGATTCAACACTAGACTCCCTAATACCAACAAGTCTGAACACACCATTAAGTAGGTAGTAGGTTAGTGGTAGGTAGATGCACAAATAGTGTTTATGTATTCTGGTGCATTCACACCTGATGTTAAGTCAGTGTTAAATGAAAATCTAGGTGGCATCCTAGGTGGCACCCAATGTTAAATGGGCCATAGCTCAATGTTAAGTGAATGCTAGCTTAACATAAAAATTTCATGGCAACTAGGTTTAAATGCCATGCACGGCATTACAGGACTCAACCCTAGAGTCCCTAACACCAAGTGTGAATGCACCTTTAGGTACCTAATTTGGGCCACAACACCCACTAGTGAGTGCATCTTGAAGGATGAATGGTAAGTGGTCAGGAAACAGTTTTCTGTTGAGTTCCAGTTCATTAGCTAACCATGGTGATTTTGGGATGCCTAGTTTAGTGTATTATATATGTCATTTGGCCATCGGGAGGGCCTTGTTAAATATATTAGGTAAATTGGCCATTGGAAGGCCTAGTGTAATGTATCATGTAATTGGCACTAGGGAGAGATTTTACCATATCAATTGGACTTTGTAGACCATTTGAACTAGAGCCATGTTTGATCATTGTCTAATGTAATTGGGACTTGGGAAAGCTTCTTGTTAGAGCCAGTTCTAAGTTCTAACCAGTGTATGATGTAATTGGCATTTGTGAGAGATGCTATGTAGTATCATGATGAACTTTGTAGACTACTATTTGCTAGACCTCACTATGCTCAATGTGCTGGTTGTATGCATTTGAAAGCCAAGTTGACTCACAAAGCTAAGGATGAAAGGCAAAATCTCTCTCAAAAAGGTGGAATTTCCTAAGAGACAATTCCGTAGTTAGTACACAACAATTATAGGCTTCTTAATATATATAAAAATAGTTGTTTGGATTTTATTTTTTAATAGTGCAAGTTATTTGGAGTTTAGGTTAAATTTTGTGTTGGCACTCTCCAGTTTCATTTTTGTAGTTGGGGTTCTCAAATGTGTAATGTATCAATAGACGCTAAATAGGAGCAATAAATTAAATGTTTCATTGGGCTCAATGTTGTTGCAAAAAAAGTGCCAAACTAAAAAGTCTTTTGTCAAAAAAATTATAGTACCCAAACCAATGTTTTTTTTTTAAATAGAAAATTTTCGCCACTTGGTGAAAAAAAATTCAAATTAAAAAAATTAATGTTATGTCAAATATCCCCTTCTATAAAAGATTGTTAAAATTTGAAAAAAAAATCTAAAAAATCGCCATGTTTCTACCGTTGTTCAAGCAAATAGCCAATATATATAAGGATTTTAATAATTTTTTACTTTCATAGCTGGTCTATAGCCAAATGTGGCTAAATCTCCTTATGGATATCACCAATGTGGCAACATCATGATGTTTTAAAATTTAAACATTGACCCCAATCATCATAATGTTCATCCAAAGAAACCATCCAAAGAAGAAGGTGGTTCTCGATATCCTTTCAATGTGCAACTTGACCTTCTTCTAAATCAAGTTGTCAAGGGAAAAGAAAAAAAGGGTCAAACCAAGTTTCTTAGAGAGAAAATAAACATGTCACATTTTTTTTACATTTTTAAATAATTTGGCCTAGAACCCTAGAACTCAAGGAAAATCCATTCCCTCCAGCAACACAACCATTTCCTCAACATTTTTGTGAAGAATACAACCACATTCCATCTGGAACACAACCATTTCCTTAAATAACACAACCCCCAAGCGCAATTCAACATTTTTGTCCCTGGGAAAAACAAATGTTTCCGCAAGGAACACAACTATTTCCCAAAGAAACATGATTATTTCTTTGGGATACACCTAGAGAGCACAAGCATCTCCCTCCTTGGGGAACACAAGCATCTCCACGGGGAGCATGAGCATCTCCCTAGGGATCACAACCTAGGAATGATTGTTTTTTTCCTCAAATGAAAATCATATGGGATGAAGATGGAAATGGCAAAAGAATTTGAAAGTTGAATTTCCCACTTTAAGTGGAAGGTCCAGCCATTGGGCCACATCAAATTTTTTTATAAACATTAGTGTCATAGTCATACTTATCACAATCGTCATAAGTGTAGGACAAGAATTTTTTTTTAAAAAATTCCTATTGGGCATCATTGATGGGCATGTGTGCTTTTGTGTTGAGAATTAAATTATATTTAATTTGTTGGCATTGTTTAGTATTTGCCCCTTGTTTGATGTGAATGATTTGATGTCATTAAAGATAGTTTAATAAGCATTATAACATATTGAGCTTGCATGCCAAAACAAAAGTTGTAAATGTTTCTAGAGTTTGGAAGAAAATTTGTCAAAAAAAATCTCAAATACTCAAAAAAAATTGGGGAAAAAATTGTTTGAATCAAGACCTTGATGTGGCATCTAAAGAAAATTAACTTATACATCTCATTTGGTTGCACATACTAGAGAATTATGACGTTCTAAAGTTTTGGGACACTAAAATGTTTTTATTTTTTAATGGACTTTGAATTTGTAGGGAACTTATCATTTCAAGAAGGGGTCTATATCAGTAAGGGAGTAGTTTTTCTTACAAGGCACCAAGTCATGACGAATTCCAAACCCAATTTTTGACTCATCTTATATTTTAAATTTTTGTTTAGTTGATTTGGGTTGAGGGGTGTTTGTGAAACACCATTTCATCAAATTTGTGTCGATTGAATGCATACCATCAATACCATTCAACAAGCATTGGGATGCATGAAATAACAATGTTTGCTTTCCTTCTTTCAACTATAAATAATGTCCTTTATTTGAAAAAACACATATACATCGTTAGAGCATTTTCCTTCTTCTTCCAATTCTAAAAATTCAAAATGCATTACACTTGGGAATAATATGATATCTAGGAACATTGCAAAATCAAGTCCCTTGCTTGCAACACTTCATATAAGAAAAATGGCATTGCATGCACCAAAGAGATACATATTACATACATATCCTAGATGACAAATGTTTGAATATTTTCATTGTAACTCCATTATGCTCATATATTCTTATGTGTTTAAAATCATTTTCCCCACCACCATTATATATAGATACCCTAATCTTATATGGAATGTGAAAACTCCAAAAAAATAATTCTTATTTAAATGGATTTTTTTCCCCTAAGAACACCATTAATGAAGGTTTTAAACTTCACCTTAAACCATAAAACTTAATTAACATAATTTCACATAGATGCATATGCATTGATTTTTTTATTAATTATTGTTTATAAATTCTCATAATGGAAATGGGTTGTGATAATGAAGTACCAAAGACATTATCACAAAGGACATCCATTAATCCAAAAATAATAATAAATTATTGTTATATATATATATCATGTCATAATTCATATAATTTGTGTCATCATTCATGTATGTGTTTGTCATTCACATGGAAAATTTAATCCATAAGCATTGGGTTTTTGTGCATAATCCATGAAATTATCCATCATTAAACTATGAGAAATTACATTTGTCAAAACCATGTTACTTTGTAACTAAAACTCAAAAAACAATTCATAAATAATTATTGTGCAACCATCCCCTTAGAAATATGGTGTATTTATATATAAATTGTCACATCAGAAAATCAGTTAGTTGTATAATAGTTACAAGTGAGTTGAAAATGGGTCTTTTATACAATAACTTATACACATCATATAAATATGTAATCAGCCATGTTTGATTTTTTAAAAGATAAATGTGGCAATTATTTTAAAACTATTATAAATGTGCCACTAAAACAACAATTATGTTGCAACTATTGTACAATGTATATACATGCAATCATGATACATATTCACATTTCCACCACCAATTATGGGATACATTTGCAACCACTTTTTGACTATGATTCCCATTGATACAATTAGTATAGCCACTAGTGCATCACTATTAAAATATTATTGTTCATCTATGTTATAACTATAATACAATTGTTTATATCTTAATAATGATACATATACATATATAATGTTTTGTTAGAAAATATTATTTCAATAATTTGACTATTAATATGAATAAATGAGTGTAATTCATATACTTCATTATACATTAACTAAAAAAACTTTACTTATTAAATGTTAATCAAAGAAATATTTATCCAAGTTGGGGAAACCTCATAATGAATTAGATTGATTATTTAAAATAATTATTAATTCATCAATAATTACCAAATCATTAATTATCTTAATTAATTAATTAGTTGGATACATATAACTAATTTAAATTTGAAATTAAAAAAAATGCACATATAATATTGAAATTTTGATTTGATGTACATGTGGATATGCCTATTTATACCTTCATGTTTTCTACCCAAATTCATATTTAATATTGAATATTTTATAGTGAGTTATTTTAAAATAATTTATTAATTAGTAATTAATATGAAATTCACTTAATTATTATGAATTAATTAGTTAAGCTAATAATTAATTATTATGAGTTATAAATCATTTTGATTCTTATAATTAATTCATTAATATATTAAATTAACTAATAATGTTTTTGAAAATTTCAAATTATAAGTGACTAATTATATGAACTTAAATAATTAATCATCTGATAATAAATTATTTGAAATAAATATTAATAAAATAAATTGATTAATTAAAATAATTAATTATCAGATATTAATTTATCCTAATTCATGACAACTAATTATTTGAATTAGACTAATTAATTTAGATAACTTGTTCACTAGTTAATGAATTCAAATAATCAATCCAAATAATAAATTATCATATAATTTTTTTTTTAATTTTATAACCTACATAATGAAAAACAAACACAAAACATGTGGGAAAATCTTTCTATAATTATAATTCAATTGTAATTCAATTTGTAATTAAAAAATAACTAAAAGATTTAACCCATATGCTTTGTCTTTGAATCCTATGTTACAAACTATATAAAGAAGGCTTGTTCTTTTATTTTTTCACATTCAAATACATGTGCTAGCTCAAAAAAGTTTAACCCTAAAAGCAAAACATAAAATAAAAAAAGAAAATTAATAAGAAGGGTTTAAAATAAAGGCCTTATTTTCTATGGGTCAATGTGGGCCTTGTGTGTGGTATGTGGGAAAGAGGGATTAGAGGAAGTGGGAAAGAAAAAGGGATTCATTAGAGACTTGGAGAGTAAAATGAACAATGGAAAAAAATAAAATGTACTTTGTGTGTGACTTTAATGGAAAATGGTTCAAGGACATGAGTCTTTTGTGTTGCATTGTTATTATATTATGTGTGGGAAGTAGAGTAGGTTATGTTAAGTAAGTAGGATGGTTATTTGAATTAATATCTCTGCATTTTAGGATAGAGAATAAAAGGCTCGCCACTAGGTAGTTTTTGGAACACTAAACTACCGGTTGCCATAGGAAGGTAACAATAAGTGTTTGGTGATGGAAATTAGGCGGAACAAACTAATGAGTTTCTTCTTGTATGCTAGAATGCGCTATTATAAGTAATAGGCAGGAGCTAGGATGGAAAATAGTTGGTTGCAAACGACATAAAGTAATGGAAGGACTTTTCAAAGGTTGCAAGTGGTAAGCAAAGCCACTAGAGAACTAGTAGGCACAAAGGAGGAAAGATAGTAGTGATAAAAAGGTTTATGGACCCCTTAAACAATATCCAAGGGAATTGAAAGTACTATAAAATCAAGGAAAATAATTATTTTTAGGTTCTCCCCCTTTCTTATATTGTTCCCATGCCTAGGTTTTGTTCCTTACTCCATGGATTACATTACTTATAAGAAGGTAGGTTTGATAGTAGACCCTTACTATCTTCCTTATTTTTCCTTGTGTGACCTCTTATTTATTACTTGAATAATTGTAATAAAGTAAGTTAAGGAAGATAGTTCTTTTTGTAGAATAATAAGATGTCAACCTTGCCCCATGGTCTTACCCCCTCAAGGATGATAATGATCAAAGGCCACAATTTCACCCTTTAACAATGACCTACCTCATTACTAAAATAGATATTTATTTATATTTATTTTTCCAAAATGTAATTAATATGCCATGTGACAATTTTTTATTATGCCACGTGTCACAATCTCGAACCATCATTAATAATCATAATGGACAATGGAGATTAATATTTTGAAAAGAAAATATTTTTTATGTCCAAAAATCTTCATAGTGCCATGTGTCATATCTTAATATATGGATGACAATTAATGACATCAACATGACATCAGAGGTGTAGTTATAATGGAATTACATAATAATTTAAAATGAATTGTTTTAACAAAGTTGCAATGAGTTGCATTGTATATATGATGAGTTGCAACTTTGCAATTCATGCAACTTGTTTGTTAACACTCACAACATATAAATCCAACGAGTTACAAATGGTCATTGGAACTCAAAAACTAAGTTGCAAGGCTAATTGCAAAATGACATTGTTTTCATTCCATCATGGTTTGAATTATGATGTTGCAAAATAACCTTATTCATCTATTTACATGTTCCAAGTGTTTCAAATGACAAGTCAAATACCATTTGAACATTTCTTATCATGTCAAAATATTCATGTTTTTCTTACATGATTGAGATTATGCTTAAGCTTCTTATTTTTTACCAATGTGCTCATAAATAGTTATTGTGTGCATTGTTGTTTTATATTTGCGACACACATAACCATAATGTTTTTTTGAAATGTGATATTTTCATATTCATTTCTTTGGTAAATATATAATTCATCAACTAATAAGTTTAATGAAGAATGGATATGACAACATGTGAATAAATGGCTACTAAAATCATGGGTTGGCAAACTGCTAAAAATAATCATTGAGATAATCATAAAATGGTGATGGTGATGATGGAAAACATGGTGATGGACAATGGAACAAACAAGGAGAATGGAAATGGTAATAATCTAAAAGGATAAATAACACAACCTTTGGAAAAGAAAAGGAAAACAATAAGGATGTTCATAATCGTTAATAACAAGTTACTAGTTCAATAATTTATAACACCTTTTAATGATAACTTCTACATTTCCACTACTTTGAACATTTGAAACAAAGTGGAAATATATATGTAATATCTTTGTGTTAAATTTGAACTCCATAAAAGAAAAAAGGTAAACTTTTCAAGTGCCAATTATTTGTTCATTCTTGCCCCTACCATATACAACTTTGGTTGCAAATAACTCCCAACCTTCCACATAAATCTTGAAATTATTCTCCCTAGGGTGCAAACATGATAAAAGGACCCACAATCACCTTTTTGGTGACCATTTATTCTTGAAATATTGTTGAAATATTTTAATAATAATAAATTTTCAAAAAAATATTTTTTAATCCTTAAATTTTTCTTTATATACTATTACATGTTAAGGTTTATATATTTTTAAATCTCAAAATATTTCATTTTTAAAAAATCAAATTGTTTTATAAGTCCTATTACTATTTTAAACCATTGGTTACAATGTTTTAGAAGTGTTTTTGCCTATTTTTAATTGGTTAGATTAAATAAAAATTTATTCAAATATTATCATGATATAATATGAATGTTGTTATATAAGTAAATCCAAAATTATCAATTTAAAATGTTATGA
>Ga0209208_10006556_pt1 | contig 16029 bp, 17 predicted proteins | sample S1TSphfallax_3_FD_187694 | JGI IMG/M metagenome (GOLD analysis project Ga0209208, IMG submission 187694) | Host-associated microbial communities from peat moss isolated from Minnesota, USA - S1T2_Fd - Sphagnum fallax MG (SPAdes) (version 2) | ecosystem: Host-associated > Plants > Peat moss >...
GTTCTGACAAACAAGTTAGAAGATTTTCCTCTGTGTCTCCAATCATCTTGTTGTTCTGACCACAATACTCCAGTAACTGGTCCCTGAATGGCACACAAAAATAAAGAGCCTGCAACAAACAAACCGCAAACACAGCATAAGAAACATTTTTCCATTTTAAAACCTTGAAATTGTCAACAGCATCTGTGAGTGAGTTACTCATGTTGTCAACCTGCGAAAAAAATTCTGCAGACCTCCAGAAACAACAAACCATTTCAACAGGATTCACACAGACATGGTGAGAGAAAGAGAGAGAGAGAGAGAGATAAACCCTACTCCAGAAGTAGCACATCAGTATATACTCTGAATCTCATTTACATTCCATCTCTCCCATTTCTGAAAACATGTGAGGCATCAAAACTATCTATCCACAGTGTTTTCCCAATCCCTTTCTTTTGGTTTCCTCCTAACCCTAGAACTAGGGTTTCAAGCTCCCCTTGTGACTTACACCAGACCTTGATTCTCATCAACACAAAGAGTGTCTGTCTGATCTGTCATCCCTCTGACCAATTTCCAAATTTTCATTCCAAGGATGCATCAGGGTAGGAAAACCCTACTCCAGAAGCAGCACATCATCATATCCTCTTCATCTCATTTACATTCATCTCTCCCAGTTCTGAAAACATGTGTGAGGCATCAAAACTATCTATCCATAGTGGTTTTCCCAATCCCTTTCTTTTGGTTTCCTCTTACCCCTAGAACTAGGGTTTCAAGCTCCCCTTGTCACTTACCCTAGACATTGATTCTCATCAACAACCAAAGACTGTCTGTCTGTCTCTTGTCCCTCTGACCAATTTCCAGATTTGCATTCCAAGGACGCATCCCGTTTCTTTCTGCCGTCGTTTCACCCCCCAAAAAAAGCTTACAGAAAAAAGCCAGCCCGGTGCATCATCAGCATCGCCAACCAGGAGGGTTCGATGCGGTTGCGAGAAACTATTGACACAAAATTTTCTGCATGCCCGCAAGCATACTACGTAGCGACGAGACCATACCTGGAGCACGCTGTTGCAGTAGCACGTATTGCCGAAATTCTCAAGACCAAAATAGCGTTCTCCCTCCGGAAACTGATCTCCCAATGCCTTCTCAAGCTTGGAGCCTGAACTTCCCATGACCATAAGCCTCCTCCAATCCAGCTTTACCCCCTTTTCTCTTCCTCCCAGAAACCAAATCTTTTCAATCCCCTAACTCCCCCTACTCCACCTCTTCACCACTCCACTCTCTTTTCCTCTCCTCTTCTGTTGTGTTCTGCTCTGTTCTCTTCCCTTCCCTTCCCTTCCCTTCCCTTCTTCTCCGTCTTCTTCACCTGTGCTTCTGCACCTTCTGACCGCAACTCCCTCCTCTCGTGTATAGGTACCTCCTCCTCCTCCTCCTCCTCCTCCTCCTTCTTCTTAGTCCTCTCCAAGTTCTTACCGCATCCAAAGAACACCAAAACGCCGAGCCAGGATCCAATAAACCACTCAAAGCAATCGCAGAAAAGCCGGCTAACAGAAGCAGGATCCTTCTTCTTTGATGATCAATCTTGCGATGTCGATCGTCTTCGTCTATCGATCGTCCGCCTGCGATGCGCAACAACAACAACAACAACCTCGAGCAGCAAACGCAAAGGATTTCCGGTGGCCGATCGCCGCGCAAGTCCAGCGGCCACTGCTCGTCATTGGCCAAGGACCAGTGGCCACTAGGCCAATGACATATGCGGTGGGAAAAAGAACTGCAGAAAGGGATTCGAGTGGCCGATCGCCGCGCCAAGTCCAGTGGCCTGTCCACGTTGGAAAAGGAACTGCAAACATTTCAGAGGCCGGTCGCGGGGCGGCCAAGTCCAGTACGGTCTGGTCGTCGTCATTGGCCAGGGACAAATGGCCAACTTAGTCCAGTAGCACGCCCCGTGGGAAAAGGAACTGCAAAAGATTTCCAGAGGCTGATCGATCGCCAGCCAAGTCCACACTGGCCACATTGGTCGTCATCAGCTCGGGACCAGTGGCCACTAGGCCAGTGACATGCTCTCGTGTGAAAAGGAAGAAGCCCAATGAGCTGCCACCTTTTGCACCTTTTCCCACTTATCTACACATGTGTGTGTACGTGTTTGGGTGGGGACCATTTCTACCAAAGATTTAAAACAAATTTTATATATTAAATTATTTATTTATTTATTTATTTATTTATTTGATTAATAAATAATCAAATATATATAATTGTTTGTGTGTTCATACCTACCTTTTCCAAACCTAACTACCTCAATCTTTTCATAATAACTATCTCATTATTTTCTCCAATTTGCCTATATGGATATGAGAAGGCAAATTAATATGTGTTTTTTTTACATGTCCATGTTTTATGTATATTAAAATAATTCCAATGACAACCATACAATGGAGTTAATTGGTTTAAGTAAAAGCAACTTTAGATTTCATAAGTTGTCCTTTTGAATGACAATCCCATGTGGAAAGTGCCTCCAAAAAAAAGAAAAAAAGGTGTGGAAACCTTTTTCATGTTTGTCCTTTTGTATCCTCACATTTTAATTATCACATGTCACATTACAAACTTTCCCCCCTCCCCTTAAATCAATGTTGATTTAATGTCAATACAATATGATTGTTGTTATGTGATGATTCAATGTTTTCATCACTACGAAGTCAATGTTGCAAACATGGTCTTCAAATTTGCATTGTTTCAATGATATAATAGTGAAGTTATACACAATAAACATTCAATGTATTATTCAATGTTTTTGGAAATCCAACCTTGAATCAATGTTGATTGAATTCGTCCATTTATCCAACATCAATATTATGTTGTATTAATTTGAACATTTCCAACAATGTCAAGGCATTGACATGTTGCTCAAATTAACATTAAAACCAATGTTGATATGTTCACAAAATGGACATTGGGTCAATAATTCAAAAAAATTGATTCAATGTTGATATGTTGTTCAAATCAGCATTGGGTTCATAATGACATACATATCAACTAGGCATTGATTCAATGTTGGTTTGTTAATCAAATGAACATCAATCCAACATTGATGTGTTAACCATTGATGATGTTTAAGGGTGGGGGCCACTAATGCAATTAGTAGATCCACAAAAGGCCCCAATACTGTAATAGCCATATTTAATTGTCCTAGTGTAAGCTTGGAATTCAAAGGCCTTTTCCTTTTCCTTGGCTTGATCCCCCAAACATCTAGCCCTTTTGAAAAAATATCATTTCCTCTACTAACATGCACTCGTAGGATTCATGTCATGGTTGAGAACAAACTAATCATCAATCAACCAAATTGTCATACGTTTGAACAATCATGAAATTTCATAAAAAAAGGTACCGTGTTGGAAAAAAAACACAAAGTTATTATGGTATCTCCTACATAGAAAGCAGAAGACACTAAAGTGTTAGGTAGGAGGTGTGGATGATTTATAAAAGAATTAACAAATGCAAATGTGACCAACATTCCTACCTTTAGTGATTTGGACAGAAGCAATTGCTATCAAAACCTTGTCCACAATGTTCAATTCGTTGTGACATAACACAACTTTTGCATTTATGTCAAGGAGAGGTGCATACAAAAATCAATCAACTAATACATTATTGCAATTGAAAGGAATAGATATCCACCCACAAACCAAATTGTGTTTATATTAAAATCACATATAACATAAGCAAGTGAGAAACATTGGAGGAATGGATTGATTATTCACAAAATGGTTTATCTTACCCATTTTCCATACTTGGATTACAGTTCCAAAAGAGAAGATATTTGATTCTACAATTGAACTTTATCATCAAAAATAGGTTAATAGAGAAGAGAACAACTTTAACCCACCCAAATGTTGCCTCAATAAATGGAATCAATTGTTTAGAACCCATTACAAAATCACACAATGTTAAATTTATGAATATGGCATTAGAGTCTCTCTAAATGCAACTTTAAGTATTGTGCAAGTTGTTCATTTACTTTGTTGATAAAGTTGCAGTTTCCTTGCCTTCATCAATTTCCACTATTACAACGGTTATAAACTTCTCTTGGTGGTTTACAAAGTAGTCTATAGTAGGTCTACCATCCTTTTTCATTATACCATCTTATGCAATATATGGTGATGTCATAGCATTTTCAAGCGTCAGTACTAGCTTGATTTGGCCATGATATGATCAACTCCATCATCTCTACTACTTATGATTTTTAACAAGTGTGCATCACCTAAAAAAAATCCATTGTTGTTTGCATGTATAGACCCACTATGCATCAATAAAATAACCTTTTCATCGTTGTTTTGATCATCTTCAACATCCACCATGACCTTTTCATCATTAAGTTCCCCAACAATGGGCTTCTCTTTGTGCACTTCAAATCCATCCATTGCATTGATCAACAATTTTCATAACTTGTGCATCACTTATTGCTTACTTATAGCCAATGTTCCATTTTTGTTGCATGACTCTATAGACATCTTGCCATATATAAATGTGCATGGCTCTGTAATAACCAATTCTTCTAAGCCTAACATAGTGGGATGAATATTAATTTCCTCAACCTTGTAATGTTCCCATTAGCAATAGCAACAACATGTTGCTCAAAATCTTTTGACTCCACTCTTAATTCTTCCCCTAAAACTTCCATGCTATTATTGACAACACCATCAACATCAACTGCCATAATATTGCAACCTTTGTCATGTTGCAACAACAAATCAAGCTCACTACCCATGGTCTCATGTTAAATTAATAAATCCATCTTCAATACTCACAACATTACCATTCATGCCAATCTTGCCTAGCTCCAACACTTCATTTTCAAGTAAATCCCTACCCTGTTGCTACTATGGGTTAATCACAACAATGTTGTTAACTCAGCTTTTGTGTTAGTCATTATGGCAACATTGACTTCATAGCCATCATAGTTCCTGCCCATGTGGCAACTTACGTTGCATGTCCAATTGCTTGGGCCATCAACTTTAGCATCCTAAGACTTTGGTGAATTTTTGTTCTAGTTCTTTTCATGTTTTGTCCAAACTAGCTCCCACTCACAACTTGCCCCATTTTTCATCAAATTATGACTTCACCTTTCCATGATCCTCACAAAATAGCAATCATTGTGACCCATTCCACCACCCAATCAACAAGAATAGCTCTCCAAGTGAGCACAATTTTCTTAAATGTCCCATTGCAATACTTCCAATATTTGACACCTAAATAGAAAAAACAAAAGTACAACAACTCGTAATTATGATAGGAATCATTTGTTCACCGATCATTAAAGGAGAACTTCCAATGACTCCATACTCAAAATTTGAAGGAGTTCACAAAAAAATTGCAATCCTTCAAGAAATTGGGAATTATTTGCACAGTTCGCAAAATGTTACCAATTTCAACCACAAGAAAATTGGGTTGTGGATGCTTCTACTTGATGAAATATAATATTGTCATGATAATCATGTACACTCAACATGTCTAGCAAACCTAGATGAAAATACTTCATGATACATGTGCAAGTGCACATTCTTTGTGATCTCATGTCAAGTCAAAACTTATGTACAAGTCATTTTGAACAAGAGATGCAATTGTCCATAAGATATTTTCTCTTGTTCTCCAACCACTTCCATTTTTATGCACATCACTAAACCAAGGTTATTTATGAAAACTTGGTGTTGTTATTGCATACATTGGATAATCAACAAAACATTGGCCAAGTCCAAGTGGTATTGCAATGGAGTTGAACACGAGTAACATAAGCTACAAAAAAAACAACATGATCAGTTTATGAAAAGTGCATTGATAATCAATCCTAGAAAATCAAATTGTAAATCAAATAATTTTTTTGCCACTTTGTCAAGAACATCAAATTTGTACATGTGCACCTGAAAGCCCATTTTCCAACATGAATTGCCTTAGTGCACGTGGAAGTTCCTTCATAATTTTTGGTTGAACATAAACAATAGTTTGCACAGTCTTTGGAAACAATTTTTTTTGTGAGTTTCATTGACAATTCCCAACTCTTCGAGCCACACAAATAGTATATTTGCAATTGTTCCTAACAACACATTCAAACTTGTTTCCACTACCTACACAATTTGCATTAATTATCATGTTAGCTATAAGACATATTTTCAGATATTTTACAATCAATAATTCAAGACTCATCCTACACAATGCACATTCACATTAGTTTTTACATTATTAGATTTCAAGTCCATGCAATCATATTGAGATGTAGATATCATGATATAAATTTGAAAAGTGTAAAATGGGGTTATTAAATCTTTTTGCAAATTATTTCTAATTATGCACCTTCTAGCATGACCCACCAAGTCAAGAGCAATCACACATTCATATGGGGCATCAAAACCTTCAAGTTCTCCAACATCCTTTTGTAGAGCTTGGAGGTGTTAATTATGTTTAAGAATGTACCTTGTGTAATCACAACAATTGCTCCCACAATATGTTGCTTTCATAAGAATGATGTGTAAATGTTCGTATAGATTTGCACTATACTCAAAAGGGGCTCCAAACCTATAGATTGAATCCACATAATGTGACATTACATGAATTTTGACGAAGTTAAAATCTGATTTTTTCCATGAAATGAGCATTCTCCCGAATGTGTCTATTGCTTTAGAAATCACAATCCAACAAACAAAAATGCATAAGATCTATAGGTCATGCTTCAACATTCCAAATTGTAATTTACATGAATTATAGTTTTTCTTGGAAAACATGATACAAAATTTAATTATTTTAACTTAATAGATATTTTGTAGAAGAAATGTAAGTAGATTTTTAACAAAAGCCCATGACTTCCAAAGTCAAGAAGAATGCATATTTTTTTTATAACACAATAAGTCTCATATTGACTTTTCTTACCCCTTCACGAGGTCAAGCAATTGAAGCAAGGATGTTTCAGAGTGTTTTTTTGAGCAACATGCCATTTCATACCACTTCAAAAATTGCGCAACAAATTGGATGATTGGTGGTTCAAACAATCCAATCATACATGGCACAATCACCTATATAGACACAAGAATAGCCACACTGACATAATATGCTTTTAAGCATTTGTGACAACAAAATTTGAATGAACAAAGTGAGCTCTTAAAAACCCCAAGGCTTGTATGCAAGAAAGATCGAATGTTCACTGAAAGCTAAAAGCTTGTACCTACATTACCGAATGATGTTCAAATGCTACAAAGTTTGCATTTGAAGAAAAATATCCCCCTTTATCAATACCTAGCACACAAAATCTCGAAAAACGTGCTTTTACTTTGATTAGAAACAAACATTTATCCAACTCCAATAACACATTGCTAGAATTTGTAGATGTTGTTGAAATGTCTCGTATGATGTCCACAAGTGTTTTGAAGACACCCATATCAAACTAATGCAACATGTCCACATGAATTGAATGACATGGATTTCCCCATTTTGTCCTCCCACCATTAAAGCCTCACAATGTGCATTACCATAGAAAGCAAATCGAATCTAATGTAAATGAACAACTATTCTTTAAGACAAAATTGATGCCATTTGTGTATTTGAAATCTTCCATAGATTAAATGCAAACCTTGATGGGATGTATCGAAAACTTTTTGGACCTCTCCTCTCCATCTTTTTTTTATGATGCCAATATTGTCTCCACAATTGTTTGCATTTCTTGTTTAGTCATATAAGGAAATTTCTAATTAACATCCTTCAACGAATCTCTTGGGCATAAACACAAATTGCATGGCATTTGGCATTTGTTGGTGTCATAAGTGGCTATGACTTTGCACCCTTCTAGATGATCACATATGTAAGCACATAGCAATGGGAATACCCACTTTTTTCACCATGGGGATTTGTCAATGCCAAACCATTAAAGAATGGACAATCAAAAACACATCTATTGATCATAATTGAAATAAATTGAAATGCAATAATATAGTTTTGTAATCCAAGTGAAACAATAAATATTCAAAAGTGGGTTTTGGATCAAAACTTGAAACTTGTGTCCTTCAAGGGTTGAAGGATGACTTCCAAACATTTGTGAAACAATTCAAGCCTTCTTTTATGAAATGCATGTGATGTAGGAAAAACAAGAAGAATGCCCAACAAGAGGTGGCCCAAACGTCCAAGTATATGTCTTCACATGCAATCTTACCAAGGAATAACATGAGCGGGTACCTTGTGACCTTTCCATCATTTGACAATGTAATTTGGTTGTTGTAGAAGATTAATAGTGCAATGACCCAACCCTCACAATTGATATAATGAGTTTTTTTTAAGCATTGACCATAAGTATGTGACAAATTGAATTTTTGTAAACAAACATTTTCTTTCAAATGGAAGATACTAATGGAGTTTGATGGATTTTATAATATTTTATACAACCCATGACAAATTGAAATATACCCATGACTTTTTGAATTTACATTATTACTATGCACTTAATATATAACACCCAATTCTTTGTGTGTAAAGGATCCAAATTTCAAGCACAAGAAGACATAAGAACTATGGCATTGCAACTACTCAATGAGTTCGCTTTTCTTTTGGTGTTTTATATTTATTCCACTCCCAATTCAACACAATGGTAGGTAGCAATGCAAGTGACCATTGTCATGTTTTTTGTCATTGACACATTGTCCACGTTGTGATTTGTTTTGTTCCATTTTGAAACATTTGCTAATAGATATTAGAGATATCATGACTTTCTTTAGTTGTATATTTCATTTAACACTTGAATAATGTCAATTTGGAAATGCATAAACACATGAAAATGATCAAAAATTTAAAATGATTCACAAACATGATTTAAATTATGTGAAATCGCATGTGAAATAATTATTACAAATTTCACAAATGTTTAAAAGAAATTCAATCATTTTGAAATATATTTACATTTTACAACACATAATTACATGTAATTTTTTTCATAAATATATTTCAACCCCTAATATAAATATATAAAAATTAGTTTTTTTTAAAAAATTGCTTGGGTTATGTTCTACCATATTATGTAGAAAAAATTCTAAAATTCCTTCTAAATTTTGACATAGCTTAATTCGAAGACACACCACACATGAAAAAAATATCTAACATGATTACATAAAGGGGGCCATAAAAAAAATCAATTTCTTAATAGCCAAGGTGGTGAACCTCCCCAAGAAAATGTCAACTTAACTAGTTAACAATCAAGGGAAATAACTAAAGCCTTTTAAAGGCCCTATTTTTATTTATTTATAATTATTGCTTTCAAAAAATTTGCATGAAGAATATGAACAAAAATACATTGTGATGAATAAGATCTTACCTTTTTTTGGGTAATTTTGACAAATTTTGATTCCATCTCCCCACAAAGAGTAATTAGAGCCTCCACATCATAATCCTTTCAAATTTTTATTTGCTATCTTTCCATCTGACGCGCCCCCGAGACCCTTGTTAGACTCAAAAGAGCCCAACTATGTCAAAAAACGAAAGTAGAGGGGACTTGGTGCTGTTCCCAGTTTCCAACACTAAAGGGGGTGAGAGGGGCGTGCTGAAAGCTCCGGGATTAGATTAGGAAGAGGGACAAGCTACTTAGTTATTCGGTCCTGCATCCAAATCCAACCAACAAGTTGGTTAAAACTCATTTTGCACCCTTTTGGTGTTGGGACAAGCCACGGGCGACCTTGGACTCACTTGAATCACCATGGCCCAGATTCGGGGGAAGCAACCACCTTCCCCCATATAGTATTCTCTGCGTTACTTCGTGGCACCCGCATCCAAATGACTTTTATTCCCGGGACTCCCAAGGAGGAGTCCCGAAACTGTCCCGGTTTAGACTCCCGGGACTTTGAGAGCTCATAGCTCCCGGCTCAGACCTCGGATTGGGATGAGGTCTGAAGCAAACTTGTAGCTCTCCTTGAGAGCTTTCCAATGGTGTGTCGCCTTCCATCTGCACACACATCTGGTTCCTGATTTTTTGTGGTCGGGAGTCAAACTGTTAATTTGATTCCCAGCCTTTCTTTTGCCCATAACTTGTGCTGAAAATGTCCAAATGGCTCATGCAAAGCCATTTTCGACATTTACACTTCAAGACCTTTCCAACAGTATAAAGAACATCTCAAGGCGAGGTGTTTTGCTCTTTGATGTCGAACTTTGAAATTGCAGGAGTCCCAGAGGACTCCAAATTCCCACTTTTGGGAGTGTGAGTCTCATCCTCACACTTGCCTCAAAGTGGGGTTGTGACACCATCTCCATTCTTTTCACATTTTTCAACTTTCAACATCTTCTTTTCTATGCCTTTTATTGAGGTTGTTTCTTTTTTCAATGCAAATGGTGTCACAACTTAAACCTCTTTTTGGATGTCTTGAAAATTGGAAATTTCTTTGCTAATTGACTTCTTATATGATACAAATTTCTTTACTATTTGATGGAATGAATGTATGTATAATGAAGTGTAAATTATATTATTCAACAAATTTTATATAATATATAATTCAATTGTGTTTTATGAAACTCTAGTTAATTAAAATTATGGGGGAAAAAATTCATCAATAAGAATTTAATAACAAAATAAAACATTCATTCATATTTTGATAGAAGTTATATTTATTGAAAATATGTAAATTCAATTAATATTTCTCATTTATACATTATATTAGTTTTAGAAAACATTCATCCATAATTAAAATAAATGCTTACATTCATCCCATGTTTACTTCTAGATTTACATGTACAACATTCATTTTGTGATTAAATTCTTGAGTTCTACTTGCATGTGTATAAAAAAAAAAACCATTTACCATCCCAAGTTCCAACTCTAGGCTTAGGTTCATATGATAGCTTGCCTCTTGTATAAGTGACTTGTGTTATGAGGTGCTTGTGAATATGTCATTTCATTCTAATCCCCATCTTAGAACTTTTCCAATTCCTTTTTTCCTAGTGCATGGAGTTTAGAAACATGCTTCAAGTTTTTCTTTCTTCTAGTTTCTTTTCAATGTTGCCATTTGGGGGTTCATTTCCCAATCCTTGGGAAGAATTTTAAAGGTGTGTCATACATAACACTATAATTTGGAAAAATCATTAATCCTAGACCATTTTCAACTTGAGTTTTTTTTGTTACAACTTCTATTTGGGTTCCATGCTACTTCTCACTATAAGTGACAATTTAGAAACATAAGGTTGAAATATCAATATTTTTTCATTCATTCTTTGAATCTTACAAAATCAAATAAAAATTCCAAGATTGTATATATTTTTGATGAAATCATTTCCACTTCCATTAATTTCAAAACATGAAATTTAATCTTCACTTATTGAAAACATTTATATAAAGTGCCATACATAGCTACTTCCTCTAAGCCTAACTACCTTAGTCAAAAAATTTAGTGTTGGGTAGTTCCCACTTTTTTGTCAATTATGATTTTCATAGAATTATTATAATCTAATCAGTTTTTGCCAAAAAAATTGGTTTGTGAAAACTAACAAGGGCATCAAGTTTTTTTTGAAAATGGTTTCCAAGGGAACTAATTTTCACATATGTAAAAAATGTGCCTTTTCATTCCATGTTATGCATATTAAAATAATTTAATAACATACATTTTAATTGTAGTACTAAAAGAAAAAAAAAATCTATTTTAAGGGAAAATGTTCATCACAAGTATAAAACATTTATCGATAAAAATATTCACATTTTTTCTTATGAATTTTTTATACAAACATGGCATCGAAGGGCATGTGCATCAAAACTAATGTGTCATGTATAACTTTCAAATTTTTTTGCAATGAAACTAACCCTAAACAATAAGGTGAAGATTTGTCCAATTTCAGATACAAGAGTTGATTTGCATTTCAAGACTTTTGAAAAAAAGATCCCAATTTCTTCCAATTGAACTTCAAACATGATATCCACCAATTCTTCAAATTGGAAACTAACCCTAACCCTAGATGATGTGAAGAGCGCCCGATTTCAGATCCAACCGTCAATCTGCATTCAAGACTCGATGGAGAAGCTCCCTACCAAATTTTTTCTTCCCTTTGCAACTCATCTTGATATCTGAGATTGTCGTTCGATCGACCGTGATTTCGAGGCGGAATCGAGCATGCAATCGCGCTCAATTCGGCATCAATCCATCGTCAAAATGGTGAATACAAATGGATCTTGCATGTTGCCTGCACACAGATTCTCAATTTATGAATCAAAAAAGAAACCCAATTGACAAAGGGTGCTCGAAAAGCCTTCTAGAATAGACGTGAGTACTGTGCATCATCATCGTCATCATCATCATCATCGTCCTGCAACATTTGTCTTGGGGATGCTTGCTTTGTCTTGGTCCCACCAGATTGCTGGCTGATTGGTGCAACGCATACTATATTCAATTGCAAAACCAACACCCATTTCTGGTGGAGGCACCACCTGCGTATCTTGACTTGCTTGCAGGCCATTGAGTTGTTATCTGTGGCAATAGAGAAATGAAGATCTCCTTCAAAGCTTGCTGCATGCATCCATCCAGTATACACACAGCACACACGTCTCTCTGCACAGCTCAATTTTATGCCTGCTCTGCTGCTCTTTGTAGATGCTCCCTGTGGAAGTGAGTTTATACAACAATTGTGAAATTTGATGAAAGAAAGCAGTTGGGTCGCTCAGATCTATTGGAGTTGATGGCCAGTTTGAAGTACGATTTCGCTATAGATCGCAGGAGGCCTTCATGCACACTTGTCGATAGATATGCTCATTGCTGGGGCGGTTTTGAGCTTTGTGCAGCAAGTAGGACTAGTGATGAGTTTTAGGGTAAATGCTCATTGTGAATGCTAGCAGCTGGGAGATTGGGGGGTGGGTTGAAGTTTAGCTCGAGGAGGTGGAGCTGCTGCTGCTTTTTGTAAGCTAATTTAGTGATTGGAGAAAGAAGAATTATGGTGGCGAAGTGGTTTTGCTGTCGTTGTAAACTGCTGAATGAGAGCACCCACCATAATGCGGTCTTCTGCTTCTGCCGTCACCATGTGTGTGGGACGTGCAGACACGCAAAGCTGAAGAAGTCATCACAGCACAAGCACCACAACCATGACTTGCACAAACGAAAGCCGCATGGTGCGACGCCGCACAAAACTAATGCTATCCACCACCATAACGACACGCTTCATGAACTGTCTGTTCAAATCGGCGCCAACGTTGTTGCAGGTATTGTGGTAGCTGCTGCTACAGCTGCCGCCACATCCGCTGCCTGCTCCATCATGTAGGGCTGGCTGCTCCACCACCCACATCCACCTCTCTCATGCATCAAATTCCAACAGACTGGGGTACATCCCTGAACTGTTTCTTGGTGATCATGTCCTTGTTTCATATTTTGTTTATTCTTAAGCTACATACCTATATAGCCAGCATCATCACGTTTTGCTGAAATCATCATCATCATCATCATCATCATGTCTTACTGCCAGTATTGTATCATGGCAAGAAATTCAGCAATGTGGCTTATGTTTAACATTGATCTCCACCCACCCAATGGCTGAAGGAGAGTCAATGGGAAGGCTGCTACAGTGGCCAGTCACAAATGTACAATGTCGGTGTGGGTCGAAGATCACCAAAAAGCATGTCTACATGTTGCTACTGTTCAAACTGACTCCTCAGTTCTCATCTGGTTTTTTTCTGGGGTCTCTTCATTGTCCCCTGTTTGCTGATATTATGTTGTAGGCTATGAAATCTAATACAACCTTATTTATTACAGGCTCATTTCTCAACTCTCTTCATGTTGACTTGAACTTGTGCATATGGAGAAATTCTCAATACAGCTCAAGCTGAAGAGCTCCTTAAGATCTAATACCATTGTTAACATTGCAACGCAATTGTAGGAACGGTGGAGTTGTATGTAAGAACAAAGAGATTGGAGTGCATATATATAGTTAATGGAGGGCCTTGAGAAGCCACCACACATGAATGTGCATGGAAATTTGCTTGAGATCAATCTCCAAAATTTGCTGAACATTTGGGTTATCGCAAGAACTTGATTAGGATCTTTTTACTTTCGGAAACCTAAAGCTCCTAAAATTCTTGAGCTAATTTTTACAACTGAGTGGCTGGGCACTCCATGAATGATTCAGATATTGCAGTGCAAAGGAATCTCCTTGATGTTCTATTCATAAATCTACAGGCATTGAGACAGAAAAATTAATTGTTGGATATCACCAGTAATCCCTATTAGAGCAAACACCATGCTGAAATTGATGAAAGCAATTGCCATCCCTTACTGTGATTGCTCTCCCAACTATCTTTGATATGAACTTGATGGAAGTGTGGCAGTCACTGCATACCCGCAGGTTTTTTGTAATGCAGAGTAGAGTACCAGGAGGTGTGTTGATGAGCCCAAATGCAATGGCCAAGTTCTCACTATGGTGACACAATTGAAACAACTTCTCTTCTTCCTCTACATCATGCAAAACAAATTTCGTACTGGCATATACCCAGCATCATGCATCTGCACAGACAATCTCTTCAATTCTGTATGGATTTCAAGCATCTGGGGATGTTCTTGATCATCCACCACAAACACATGCACTTCACCATTCACTTCAATCCAGGTACAAGCTGGCTGTTTCTCCACACCCTTTTCCATTCTCTGTCATTGCACATTTGGACGCAGTTCCCACTTTCCAGAAGCAGCATAGATGTTTGATAGCAGTACACTTCCTGCAGCATTTCCTGGGTCCACTTCAACAACTCGTGTTGCGACACGTTCTGCCATCTCAACATTGCCATGAATCCTGCAAGCACCAAGCAAAGCTTTCCAAACAGAAGCACTTGGTGTACAGGACATTGTATGGATCAGATCCTCTGCCTCATGGAGACAGCCAGCACGGCCAAGAAGATCAACTATGCAGGCATAATGCTCTGCCGTTGCAGAAATACCATAAATTGAACTCATTGAATCAAAGTAGACCAGGCCTTCATCCACTAGGCCTGCACGGCTACAAGCTGACAGAAGACACACAAATGTAATCCCATTCATCTTTATACCTTCCACACACATGTGTTCAAAATGTGCAAGAGCTTCCTTCCCATGGCCATGCATAGCAAATCCTCCTAGCATGGCGTTCCAAGAGACTACATCTCGTGTAGGCAGCTTGTTAAAAACTGTCCATGCATCCTCTATGCTTCCACATTTGGCATACATATCAACAAGGCTACTACCAACAAAGACATCAGACTCATAACTGCTATCAGCGATCTGTTTGTGCACGCGCCTGCCCTCATCAAGTGCTGCTACACTGGCACATGCATTGAGGACTCCAATGAAAGTGATAGGGTCTGGATGCACCCCTTCATGTTGCATTTGTCGAAATAGTTCCAATGCCTTCTGACCTAGACCACATTTTACGTGTGCCATAATCATAGCAGTCCAAGAGACCACATCACATGAGGTCATCTTGTTGAATGCTCTCCAAGCATCTTCAATGCTCCCCAGTTTGGCATACATGTCCACCAGGCTGTTGCCCACAAAGACATGGGACTCAAAACCACTTTGAACAATCTGTTCATGAACAAGCCTACCCTTTTCAAGTGCTTGCAAACTAGCACATGCATTCAGGACCCCCACAAAAGTGAAAGGGTTTGGCTGGAAACCTTCTTGTTGCATTTCTCCAAACAGTTCCAATGCCTCCTCCGCGTGCCCACATTTTACATGCCCGAGTATCATGGCAGTCCATGAGGCCACGTTGTGTGAGGGCATCTTGTTGAACACTTTCCAAGCTTCCTCCATGCTCCCACATTTGGCATACACATTGACAAGGCTACTGCTCACAAAGACATCAGACTCACAACCACATTCAATGACCTGTTTATGAATATGCCTGCCCTCTTCAAGCGCCTCCATGATGGCACATGCATTCAGAGCCCCAACAAAAGTGACAGGGACAGGCTGCACACCATCTTGCCACATTTGTTGAAAAAGTGCCAATGCCTTCTGTGCTTGCCCACATTTTACATGTCCCAGAATCATGGCAGTCCAAGAGACAACATCACGTGATGGCATCTTGTTGAACACT
>Ga0209208_10006557_pt1 | contig 16029 bp, 12 predicted proteins | sample S1TSphfallax_3_FD_187694 | JGI IMG/M metagenome (GOLD analysis project Ga0209208, IMG submission 187694) | Host-associated microbial communities from peat moss isolated from Minnesota, USA - S1T2_Fd - Sphagnum fallax MG (SPAdes) (version 2) | ecosystem: Host-associated > Plants > Peat moss >...
TAAAAAAACACTGGGAGCCTAAGAGAAAAACAAACAAAAGGAGCTAGCCTTTTGTTGGTTCACTTGCTAATGTTGTGGGATTATTTGTTGGTGTTATTTTTTGAACAATTTTAACTATATTTAATAGTTATATTGTAGTAGGCTACTCCTCCCATTGTTGATTTCCTTTAACTTCATCATCTAAATGTAATCCTTTTCACTTTCCTCGTTATCACTTGTTGTTAGTGTTGTGTATACATTTGTTCAAAGGCCTAGTCCTATGTTGCATTGCCTAAAAGTTTAGAAGCCATATTCCACAAACCCTAAATCTCCCTATGAGAAAATAAGTGTTTTGTAACTAGGCTTGCAACTAGGTTTTAGTTGCAATTTGGAGTTGCAATGAGCACTTAAAACTTACCATATTTCTACAAATTGTAGTGTTATTTAATGAGTTGCAAAAGTTACAATGACATAACTCACCATATATGAAACTTTATACATATGCAACTCATGCAATTATGTTACAACTAAATCATTGTAACTATTGTGCCACTACGTTGCAACTACTATGCCATTACATTGGAAGTACTATGCCATTAAATTATAACTACTATGCAACTACATAAACAACAATGTATTAAGATGGCAATGATGTGTTGACAAATCATCAATGGACATATGGAAATTTTAAATATATATTTAATATTTTAATCATTTTAATTTTGATCATTCAACTTAATACGAATAAGATGTTGACAAGTGGAATTTAGGTCAATAGGTAGGTAGACCTGTTTAAAGTAAATGGGCATTATTATTTACATTTCTTAGGCTAACCAACTAGGTAGTTAAGCCTAGGTAGATAGGTAGGTAGGTTTAGGCTAGGTAGGTAGGTCATTTGGGCCAAACTTTTATTTTTTTGGTTTATTCCAAATGTCACTTGTTTTTTGACAGTCCTAGTGCATTTAGTTATATACTTTATAAACTTGAAAGGTAGGACAAACAATATGGGATAAAAAAATTAGTTCATTTTAATTACTAGCAACTATTACAACATAGGCCAATGAATAAACATTTAAGTTGTTAGAAAAAATTGAATCCTACTACATTACCCCTTTGCTTTTCAAGTGTAAAAGGTTTTTTTAAACCTTGACTTAGTGCACCCATAGCCATTTAAATTTGCTAAAAAAAGACATAGAGTGAAGAAAACATGGTTTTCAAAAATAAGTAGGGTCAATGTTTGGCCATTAGCGTAATTCACACTATCAAATTCAACACATTTGTTTTTTTCATGGTTGTTTACATGTTCCTTTACCTTTAGAGCTCAAATTTTTAATGCAAATCCTAAGTTGGCACACCCATAGCACTTTAAACTGCTAAAAATAGACAATTAAAAAAGGAAAATATAAGGTTTAAAAATAAAAGGGTCTTAAAAGAAAACACACTATGTGATTTTGACATGTTTGGTGTTTCTTCGATGTTTTTCATTTGCCTTTGGAGTTGAACCATATATTTTAAAACTTACTTTGGTGTTCCCATGTGTTAACAAATAGGAGATCTATTCAAGTGCAAACATAAAACTTTATTGAAAGGAAACTATAACACGATGCTCACAACACAAACCATAACATCAAGAATTCCTCAAAGTTCTTGTCACAGGAAATACACAAACTTGTGTAATGAAGAGAAGAGAAAAAAACCATCAACACCAAGGTATTTAACTACAAGACCAAACCACAAATAACTAAACTAATATAAGTAAAGAAAGTAACTCAACCTTGTGAAAGTAACCTAGTTACTTTCCTATTCCAGTAACTAATGAAACCTAACTAATTGAGCTTGAATTCTCAACACTCCCCTTCAAATTCAAATCCACTTTTAGTACAACAAGCATTTTTCTAAACTTCTTTAGTTTGTCTGTACCTAAAGCCTTTGTGAAAATGTCAGCAACTTGATCTTCAGTACTAATATGAATAAGGTCAATTTCTTTTGCTAGAACTTTTTCTCTAATAAAGTGGTAGTGCACCTCAATGTGCTTTGTCCTAGTATGATAGATTAGGTTGTTAGCAAGTAGTATGTTACTGATGTTATCACAATAAATGACAATAGGAGCATCCACTAACTGTCCCAAATTTGAAAGTAGTTTTAATAACCAAACTACTTCACATGTAGCAATTATTGCATCTTTGTATTTTGCTTCCGTGCTTAATAGTGCAACTATTGGTTGTTTCTTATTACTCCAACTAACAGCACCACTTCCAAAAGAAAACATGAAACCACAGGTTGATTTTCTATCTGAAACATTGCTAGCCCAATTAGCATCCCTGTATCCATGTACTTGTAACTGGCTCTTGGCTTCATAAAAAATTCCACACTGCAAGGTATGTTTTATATACCTCAATATGCACCTCATAGCATCCAAATGTGGTTTTCGTGGTGTTTGCATGAATTGATTCACCACTCCAATTGCATAACTCAAATTTGGCCTTGTGATGGTCATGTAGATCAAACTCCCCACTATGCGTTTGTACATAGTGGTATCATCCACAAGGTCTCCTTCATCTGCATTTAACTTCATATTTTGCTCCAATGGAATTGAAATGGGTTTGCAACCTGTCATTCCATATTTGGACAATTTGTTCAAGGCATATTGCTTTTGTAGTAACCATATCCCTTTCAGACATTGGATTACTTCAATGCTGAAAAGAAGTAATGCAACTCTCCCAAATCCTTCATCTCAAATTTTTGCTTCAAAAACTTCTTCAAATCAAAGATGTCTGCATCACTATCTCCTGTGATAATCAAATCATCAACATAGATGACTATGACAACAATCCCATGATCTGTCTTTTTCACATATAGTGAAAAGTCTACATTGGATGTTTGAAATCCACTTGTGATAAAATATTGACCTATCTTGTCTGACTAAGCTCTAGGTGCTTGTTTCAAGCCATACAAAGCTTTCTTCAACCTACAAACCAAATTAGGACGTGTTTGGTCCACATAACCTGGTGGTTATTCCATGCACATTTCTTCCTGTAAATCTCCATAAAGAAAAACATTTTTTACATCCATTTGATGTAAAGACCATCCTTTTGTTACTGCCATAGCAATGATTGCTTTTATAGTTGTCATTTTGGCAATTGGACTATAGGTCTCCTCATAGTCTATGCCATAAGTTTGGGCATAACCTTTGGCATCCAATCTTGCTTTGTATCTACTCACGGGTCCATCTACATTGTGCTTGATTTTGTACACCCATTTGCACCTAATTGTTTTTTTGTCCTTTGGTAAAGCTACCAACTCCCAAGTAGCATTAGCATCCAATGCCACCATCTCTTCATCCATGGCATTATCCCATTTAGGGTTTTTGACCACCTATTCAAAGCAAGTGGGTTCAACCTCTTGTATGACTTTCACCATGTATGCGTAATGATGAGCTACAAAGCCATCATATGTGAATATTTGTACAGGGTACTTGACTTGTGTGGATCTTCGTACTCCATTGTTATTGTTGGGTGTTTTCAAAGCTTTCCTGGCCATTCGAGCTCCAGGAGTAGTAACTGAAGAGATTCTTGATTCTTCACCCACACTTTTCTCTGAATCATTTGACTCATCATCTACATGAGGATTTCTAGATGATGTTTGAGAACTACCATTTACAATGTTTGAAGATCTTAATCTTCCTTTCCATGGAGTGCTATTGGACCCACTAATTGAAGACTCTTGTGGTCCACTAATTAATTATGATTTTTGTTCCACATTTGATGGAACATCACCATTTCTAGCCTTTCCATCTTCTACTATCTTCAGTGGTGGATACCAACTAACCATTTCATCAAACACAACATCTCTACTCACTTGCAACTTTTGACTAGAAAGGTTGAAACATCTATATTTTTTTTGTTTTAAGGAATATCCAATGAAGATACATTTTTCAGCTTTTGGATCTAGTTTTGATCTCTTCTCATCAGGAACATGCACGTATGCAATGCAACTAAACATTCTGAGGTGTGAGACATCTGGTTTCTTACCTATGAATTTTTTTTCAGGTGTCATGCTATGAACTGTTGCTATGGGTGTTCGATTCATGATATAAATTGCAATTGCTACCGCTTCAGCCCAAAAATAATTTGGCAAATTCTTCTCATTCAACATGGCACGTGTTATTTCTACAATGTGCATGTTTTTCCTTTCAACAATTCCATTTTGTTGTGGGGAATAACTACATGAGTACTTCTTTTGAATTCCATGCTCCTTCAAGTACTCATTGAATTCATTTGAAAAATATTATCCCCCTCCATCGGACCTTAGGTGCTTGATGCTCACACCCTTTTCCTTCTCCACCATTGCTTTGAAATTCAAAAAATGTTGAAACATTTCACCTTTGTGTTTCATGAAATATACCCACACCTTCCTTGTGTGGTCATCAATGAAACTCACGTAATACTTGCATCTTCTAATGGATTCTATTTTTGTGGTCCACACATCTAAATGGATTATTTCCAAAGGTTTGGAACTTACATGAGTTATTTGAACTGGGAATGGATGCCTAGCTTGCTTCCCTAATTGGCATGCTTCACGAACTTCTGACATCACCTCTCCTATTCCAAATTTAAGAAGACCTCCAACAAAATTTTGTTTCTCCATTAGTTTAAGATGTTGGAAATTAACATGGCCAATTCACTTGTGCCAAATTCCAATGTCTCCAACTCCTTTTCCATGTGTGAATAACATGGAATTCACCTTAGGCATGTTCACATCCAAGGTGAACATTCATCCATTCCTTTCTCCTTTGGCAATCAATTTTCCTTGGTTCTTCATGTCTTACACAAAACATCCATTTGGGTTGAATGTCACCTGTAAACCTTGTTCCACCATTTGGCCTATGGAGACCAATTTTTTTGTTATGGTTGGAACATGAAGTACATATTTCAAGTACTTTGTTTGCCCATTTTGCATGGACAATGGCACCTTCCCAATTTGTGTGATAGGATGTGCAGTGTCATCACCAATTTCCACAAAACCTGGTGTCTTCAAATCCTTTGTGTCTCTAAACCATTCTCCATGACTAATCATGTGGTTTGAAGCTCCAGAATCCACATACCAGACATTGTTATCTAATACTCCTCCTATCATTGAATTTGCCATGTGCGGCATCATAAACAATTGTTCATCACCTTGATTGCTAGTTGATGCATAATTCCCTTATTGCAGCTTTCCATTTCGTGCATCATGTTCCTTTTGATAACAGTTCTTTGCCATGTGCCCAGGTTTTTTGTAATAATAGCAATTTGAGTCGCTATTTGGTTGTTGACCTCGATGACTTCCACCACGACCTCCACGACTTCCTCTTCCTCTAAAATTTCCTCGTCCACCTCCATGAGACTGAGTTTCATGTTGATGATGTCCACCATGTGAGTTTCCGTGTCGACCTCGAAATGAGGTTTCAGCACCTCTACCTCTACCTCTATTAGAATTTGAGTAGAAAACACTTTCTTGTGATCCTCCATTAGATGAGGTACCAACAACTCTCATATCTTCACTTATAAGCAAGGTTATTAAATCTTGGAAATCGGGAAATGTTTCTTGAATTGCAATTGAAGTATGAAATTGGCTATAGTTTTTTCCAAGACCATTCAAAGTCACGACCACTAGATCTTCATCATCTACAGGGGCTCCTATAGATGCAAGAGCATCTGCAAGGTTTTTCACCTTTGTAGAATAGTCACTAATGTTCATCTTGTTTTTCTGTAGATTATGCAACTCTTGCTTGAACTGCATTTTGTGGGCTTATGTATTGGTGCTATACATCTTCACCAATGTATCCCAAGCTTGCTTGGGTGATTTTGCATCTTGAATATGGAATCGGACACACTCATAGAAAGCCAATATAAAACTTTCCTTGCTTTTTCATGCCAAGTTTTATTGGTTTGAATTTGTTGTTGTGTGGGGTTTTCTGGGAAAGGAGGTTATGTATCATCACTAGTTATGAATTCCCAATAACCTTTCCCCATCAAGAAATTCATAATCTTAAATTTCCACACTTAGAAATTATTTTTATTTAATTTCTCAATTGCAATTTGAGAAAGACCGTCCGCCATCTTTCAAGGCAACACTCAATGTCTTCTTAAGGTTTCTAGGATTGGGATTAGGGTTTTCCTTCCTTAGGTTTCTAGGGTTAGGGTTACGGTTAGGGTTGAACAAGATGGACCTTGCATATGTATGTATGTTTCAAGTATTATACAAAATTCTATACTATACATAGGTTTTACGTATATGTACGTATTTCATATAATATCTTATATGGTATTAAATACATGATTACATACCAAACTTTTGTATGAAGGTCTTAATGATGTATTTGCACTTCCCAATCTTCAAACTCCTTTTTTCAAGTATTCCCAAATTGTATTTGCTCCACTTCAAAAATTTGTTTTGATGTCTTCTGAATGTAAACTTTTGTCACAACAACTTTGCAAAGATACATCGCTCACATATGACTTTGAATCCTTTTGAAATTTTTTAAAAACATGTAAAGCTATGTCTACTACTGTCTCTCAAAATTTCAGCTCATTTCACTTCATAAATGAGAGATCTTGTTACTTCCTTGAAGTCAGTTCAAACTAGGACTTGAACACAAAATGACTTACAACTCGCTCTCAGCAACTCCAAAATCCTTGAAATTTTGAGAGACAATAGTAGACATAGCTTTACATGTTTTAGAAAAAATTCAACTCTATTGGTGACGACCACAAAGAGTTATCACTCTCAAAAGAAACTGACTTCAAAACTGAAGTTGAAATTTTAGATATTTGAATCTCTCTCAATACGTATCTAAATGACTTGAAATTTTTCTCACATATATATCCTTTATGATCTATAAGATCCCAAAGCTGCATATCCAAAAAAGCTCAAACAAAGGAGATATGACCAAAAAACCAGATTTGACACAGAATCTTCATAAACTGATAACTTTCACAAAACCCATCCTTTTCTTTTGAAATTTTGAGAATAGAAGCGTTTTATAGTTTTCTACAATCTCTCCAAGTTTCATTCCAAGATCTTTTCATAGTAGATCTAGATCTAGATTTAAAGATCTGACATCCATAACCTTTGATATGTGGATCTCCTCTCACCTCTTTCTTTTCTTTTTTTTCTATTCCGTTCTTTCTTTTCTTCATTTCTCTTTTGCACTTGACAAACTCTTATGATATTACCAGAGACTCTCAAACTCTAGTTCTAGAGACTTTCTACTTCTAGATCTTTTTCAACCTTCTCATCAAACAATTTAAGCTCTGATACCATGTTAACAAATAGGAGGTCTACTCAAGTGCAAACATAAAACTTTATTGAAAGGAAAATATAACACAATGCTCACAACACAAACCATAACATCAAGAACTCTTCAAGGTTCTTGTCACATGCAATACACAAACTTGTGTAATGAAGAGAAGAGAAACAAACCATCAACACCAAAGTATTTAACTACAAGACCAAACCACAAATAACCAAACTAATATAAGTAAAGAAAGTAACTCAACCTTATGAAAGTAATCTAGTTACTTTCCTATTCCAATAACTAATGAAACCTAATTAGTTGAACTTGAGTTCTCAACACCATGATGTTTTACATCACACAAATATATAAGAAACAATAAATATCCAAAATTGTTCAATTAGTGGCCAATGATTAGTGATGGGTGGTTCTATTTTAACATAATCTATTTACTAGGTATAATAATAATTATAGTTCATAATAGCGAATAAGTAATAATATTAATTATTAATTTGGAATCTAGATACTACTATTTAATAATAATTTCCTAAGTTAGTTATGAATAAAAATTTTAACTATGCTAGGCCAAGTTATGGTAGCCTAACCTAGAATTATAATTATTATTATTTATTATTATTTTAGCAACAAAATATTTACAAAAAAGTTGATAATGAGCACTTCATTTATTCTAGTTGTCTTATAATTCTCATATGTGACTTTTGTGTAATTTGTTACCAAAGTCAAGCATGGTCAACCAATATCATATATACATTGCATACATTCATCTATATAGGGGTCCATTTTAAGATTAATATGTAATTGCAATAGAACTCCACGAATTTTTGATGTGGCATTTTTTTTTTAAATTCCCCATATTTCCATGGGATAATTGTAATGTAATTGTAAATTAATTGTTTCAAAGTTCCAATTCCAAGGTAATGAAATTTTTGTGAACACAATTTCTATTAATGTCTAAATTTGATATTTTATTTTGTGAGTGATTAGTTTAGGGCCTTGTCACCCATGTAGCCAAAGTGATCTTGTCAAATTTTTTTCTTCCTCAAAGCCTTCAATTGAACCTAAAGAAGATCTTTTCACTAGTAATCTATGAACCTATTCTTTCTTCGTCCATGTTACAAATAGGGCCCAATTCATGATAGTCTCAACTTTCCTTTCATAAGCTATTCCTCAAGCCATGGTAAGTGGAATCAACCAAAATGTTGGTAGCCATGCCTTTTGGTGAATAATCATCTGGAGGTTCTTTATGAGAGCTATAAGCTTAGGATCACCACAGTCCATGTATTTGTACCCATTTTTGTTAAGCGGGGCGAAAAATGTTTTGACCTTAGACTCTTGTAAATCTTTAGGAACCTTCAAACTTTTTGGCATCAACCATGATTATTCAAGTTGTAGACCTTAGCAAATTGTTGTGGATTAATGCGCTCAACATCATGATCTATTATTTTTGGAACTTTCCCATACAAGGGATTAACACTTGTTGAATCGTTTGAAAAATCATGTTTTATAGTAGTGCTTTGTGACTAATGCAACTATGGAAATCATTTCATTAGGATTTGGAACCATAACATGGTTTCCATCATTTGTTACTCATGATTCATGATCTCTTGACATATGTCGCATCATTTCATTTAGTGCCATTGATTTTGAAAAATTAGCTCCACAAAAGAATCTTAGATCAACATTTGAACCATATGATTGGCCATTTTTTTTAAATTTGGCTTTCCCTGGCCCAAATGCAGTAGATTTCACCTAGGCCACCATGCTTGTGATTAGGGACTCCAACTGCTTAAACCTAACCTCCATGGTCTTGGGTTGGCATTGAGCTGGCTTGGTGGTTGACCTTTTGTTGGCCACACCTTTCCCCTTTTGGCCCTTCCCAAAACCTTGGCCCTTATTGGCATTAGTGTTCTATGATTGGCCTTGTCATAATTCTAGGTGAAATGTAAGCAATGATTGACATCATGCCCGTATGCATGACAATGGGAACACGGTTGTTTAGGATTAGGGTTGGAATTGTGGCATGTGGTGGATTGGGATAATCATTTTTCTTGTGAAGCCCACCACACCTCCAACATTTGTCTTCTCCACCTTGTTTTATTATATAGGATGTGGAACCACCACTTGAATCTAGTTTAAGCCCCTTGGCCTTGGGTGATATAACCTTGGTGGGTTGACCTCGTGATTATTGACTTGATGGTGCTAAAAAATTCCTTGGGTTTTTCTTGTTAAATCCAAGGATGACCATTCATTCTTGCACCATCTTCATCTCAATCCTTTCCAACAATTGAAACACATTGGCCAAAGTGGGTTGGGTAGGCTACAATAAAATGGCATCCCGCATTTGACACCTAAGTTCCTTGTTTAGGATCCCATACCAAAATTGGACTAATTGGGTTTTTGTCGCAACTTGTGTCACCATGATCAACCTATGCATATGTGCATAAGCTTTTCACAAGCTCTCATGGGGCTTATGTTATAAATCTTGCAAATTCTATAGTTTTTCAATCCTAACCCCTTGGTAATTTCATCGCAACTCACGGAAGAATTCCACAACTAGGTTAAATGTGGGCAATGGTCCCTATGTACTAGTGGATGCCCCTACACCACCACCCTTGGTAGTTCCACCACTTTTAGTGGTTCCATCACTTTCAGTGACTACACTACCATTGGCATTTCTGTTTCCACTTGCCAAACTAATGCCAAGAGTTGTCGTTGCACTACTTGGGGCCGCAATTCCCCTAGTGATAGAAACATAATTGGGAGACCAATATAGTCACCACTTGTAAATTTGAATATGATGGGCACACCTAAACTCATGATAATCATCCATAAGTAGGTTTTCCAAATGTTGAAAGAAACCCTTCCATGCCATGAAGGGTGTGAATAGCTAGGGATTACACATTTGCTAGATATCACATCAGTTGTCAAACTCCTAAATAAAATCATCTAGCTCAATGGTGCCAACTGCCCCCAAATATCAACTAGGCTTTTTAGTTTTTGTCTATTTATAAATCCAATATGACCTTGCATGATTTGCTAGTTGCAAGTAACATGCAAAGGTTAAATGTTAATAATATTCTAGCCACCACCTTGAGGTTTTATATAGTGCAAATTGACCAATTTCCCATTGTATAATGATTCTCCATACACGTCAATAATTATATTTATAGCAGACTTCCTTTTCGTATAAAATTTTATAAACATTTTACATTTTAAATAATAGTTATGGTCTTTGCTTGGGTATAAGTTGAACCCCTTAAACAAGGGTTTGACCTCGACAATTGTAATGTTGAACAAAAGCTGTTTATTTAACACTCCCTAGTCGTTTTTAAATTTAATTAGGAAAAATGGGATTTGAGTTCGTAACTTCTAGCATGACAAACCAACATTCTAACCAACTAAGCTATTTTTTTGAACATAATAAATCATTGTAGATAATTTATTAGGATCTTTTCATTATACTAGCTATGTTAGTATAAATCTGAAAGTCAAAACTATCTCTTCCAGCCTCAAGGCAAATTTAAATATGGTACAAAAAGACCCAAAGATTCTATTTGAATCTATTTGTCAAATTATCGAATTTCAACTTTGTTTTTGGTTTATCCTTCAATTGCTTTCATTGATCAAGACTCTCAAAAGAGGCGAGAATGAAAAAAATGAAAATTGGCGACACTTCTTTATTTTTTAGGTCAATTTAAGGTTGGTGTGGGTGTCTTTGACATTCCTTTCTATGCCATCTTCATTATAAAATACTTGTATATACACTTTTTCAATTATTTTCCATTTTAAAACATATTTGTTTAAAAATATATGTAACTATCTATCATAGGTACCATCGAAACTTTGAATTTGACCATGATGAGGTTCCACACTTGTAAAAATACACATATATATAAGCAAAAAGTGGCACCATATATTTCCTCCATGTCCCACAATAATGGCAAGGTGGCAAACCTTAGAGAAAAATCTATCTCAAAATTTGAAAATTTTCTTCCCAATGATAATGAAGGTGATGTGGGTGGTTTGAACTACACCCTTTGCCTAATGAAACCACTAATATCAATGCCCCTATACTTTTAATCTTGTGTGACCTTTGTGATGAATCTTAAACCCTAACTTGGGTACACCCCCCTAAAATTTAAGCACAAAAGGATGATACACCTATGATGGGTCAAACTAAATTTAGAAGGATGTTGAACTTGTTGCAAACAAAACCCCCAAAACGTAAACCTCATAACATGAATTTAGAGATGCTACACTTGTATGGTTAGGACACCTACACCCACAAAAACATTTCATAAGGACAACAAACTAGGGCACACTATGAACACAACAAGGCAATTTATTGGTCATCAACCCAATCTCACCACAATAACAAGCAATGGGACATCCTAGTGATCAAATCTAAACATATCCACAACTGCTCCTCCCAGTACAACCTAAACCCTAACTAAAACCTAATCAACATGTTCAAGGAAACTAGGGGTTAAGTAGGACCCATTCATTCATTAGGATTGGGTGGTAGCCTGGTCCCATGCTTGACAATTAACCACACTAATCACAACCCCCAAGTTTGCTATGGGAATAATGGCACGTGTGGGAAAGCACATAGCCTTTCACCGAATGTTTCACATTGATTAATAAACACACATTACCAAAAGGTCAACTTGAAAACATGTGTTCACCCCCAAATCATAGTTGAATGGCACATAGCTTGGTAATCCCCTTACCCCTTGAATGCATATAACAACTCAACCAACATGCTAATAGACAATAAGCATAACCCAACAAACACAAGTGGAAATGCACAACTCATGCAACACAATTTCCATTTTTGTGATTCCTACACATGAATCACAATAGGAACTCAAATCCTCTTCGTTCATTGATAGCGTGACAACTCCACCACCTATAAGTTGCAAAAAATATGATTCACCAACACAATGTTGAATTGCCAAATGTTTGGTACAAAAAAGTTGACCACACACCACCTTGTGCCTTAAAGTGAACCTCGAAAAGCACCTATCTCCAATTGAACGAAAAACTCCCATCCTGGAAGTGCTGTTCACTAGGAATTAATTGCCGCAAAAAGCTCTTGATTTCGCCTTCAAATGCGAAAGATAAAATTTTCCCCAAAATTAATGGAAATAATTCATGAAATACGAAAAGTAGCCTTTGGACCTCCAAAACTTGTAGTTTCCAAAAGATTTGACTTGCACACTTGTACATCTTTGTAAAGAAATCCAATAGCATAAAAATCATTCCAATCCGATGCCATATATGAAATATATGAATTTTCAAAAAAACTCAAAATGAAAATGAAAATTAATTTTAAAATTTAATTTTCTATCTGATCTCAAAGATCAAATTGTCCAAAATCTATTCGATTATAAAGTTCAATATGTTCGATGCATGGTCACTGATATGATGTTTGGCAATTAGCCTACCCATATGTTCACTAATCATTGTTCATCAACTAGATGGATGAAAAATGGATGGATGAAAAAATCCAATTATGAATGAAAAGTCTTCCACATGGATGAAAAAATAAAATAAAAACAATGATGTGGCAAGTTTGAATTGGTGTTGAACTTGACCACTTGTTGAATCGATTCATGAAGCTCTCGAATTTTCAAAATGTCCGAACCTATGGGTTTGGAAAAATGAAAAAAAATAAAAATAAAAAGGAGGTCCAAGAGCGGTTCGGATTGGATTGCATTGAGCCCCCTTATCCCAAAGCTCCTTCTAAGCTCCCGAACCTAGGAGGCTTGGAAAAATGCTCTAGAGCCCACATCAATGGCAATGGAGCTATCAACTCCTACCATTGAGTCACTCCTTTTTTTTTTTTTTTTTTTTTTTTTTCCTTTTTTCTTTTTTTTTTTTTCCTCTTCTTCTCCTTTTGTCTTTCTTCTTTACCTTCTTCTCTTCATTTGTACCTCTTCTTCTCCTCCTCCTCCTTCTTTTCCTCATCCTCTTATTCTTCTTCTCCTTGGGCTATAACTACACGTTGTAGTTCTTCCTTCTTTTTTAGTGGTGAATTTTGTGCAAACAACAACATTAGTTGCCAAAGGAGAAAAAAACACAGGGGCAAGGAGGGGAGTTCTCTGCTTTTCACATTGATGTGCAAGGAGGCGGCCCCTTCCCGTCTTCTTGGATGGTGTTGATGGACAACACTAGTTTGGGAGCTTGGAGCTCTCGGCCTTTTTTGGCAATGGTGGCACTCCTCCAAATGATGATGTCCAAGACAATGATGTAGTTAACCGAGCTCCAACTTCAATTGACAATGGTGGTGGTAGTAGATCTTACCATTGTTGTTGCCTACTGTTTACGTTAGCATTGATGGTAAAGAAAAAAGCTCCTTGCTTTCCCCTTTTGGTTTTTTTAAATTCTTTTTGTAGGGTACCGAAAGAGAAAAAAAAAAGGGTGGGGAGAAAGGAAAGGAGAGGGAAAGAAAAAAAATGGACAAGGAAGGGGAAGGACCTCTATAATAATGGTAGGGCGCTTTTTTTTGTGAATTTTTTTTTCACAACTCCAGGGTCTAGCCCTGTTTTGGGTTCGACTACCAAAGGAGTTCTACATGAAAAAAATATAAAAATGCCAACTTCACTTGTGAAGTAGACCAAGATTTGCAAACAAGCAATATTTGCAACTCAAACCAAACTTTTGTAAAACCAACCTGTAACAACACACACAACATCGAACTATGTAAAACTTGTTGTTAGTCAAATCATGTGCATTATACATATACCCAAAAAAAAAAAAACTTAGTCTAGTTTAGTTATAACACAAAAATAATTAGCTCACTTTTGGTGATTGAAAAACTGACTCACTTACAACAACACAAGAATCTAAGCCCAAAACGTAGAAAACCCAAAACATTTCCATAATAAAAAAAAACTGCAAAACAAGAACTATGTTTTGGAATTTGAAATCACCAAAAGTGATTTGAGGTCATACAAGATGGGATTATATCCCATGAAAAAATCCTAAATCATGTTCACACCTGAATTGGTTAAAGATTATATAATTAATTTAAATAACCCAGTTTATCCTTAATTGACTAGGACTTAATTGAATAGCTAAACCAACACACCTAACCAATGGTTTTTAGTTAAATGAAACATCTTATGCCTATTACATACCTATTTTTTACTTCCCATTTATAATTTTACAACCTACTTACCTACCTACCCACCCACCCACCCACCCACCCACCTAGATGTACTACTTATTTACTTGCCTATCCACCCACCCATGACCCACCTAAATGTACTTCTTAGTTATTTATTCATGATCACCCATTTATAATCTACTTACATATTAACTACCTATTTACCTACTTACTTATTTACCCACCCACCCACCTACTTAAATGTACTACCTACCTACCTATCCACCCACCTATAACCTGCCTACTTACGTACCCACTCACCCACCCAACTATTCATCTACTTACCCATCCACCCACCTATCTCCTACAACCTACCTCCTTTTATACCTCATAATCTTGTAGTGAAGTGTCAAAATAAACATGTGAAATAAAAAATTTGACAAAGTTGAACACCTTTTGATGGTGTGGTCCATTGGTTAAAGACATGGTTTTGTCATTCACTAGGGAGGTTAGAGGTTCAATTTCTAACATTACAAACTATGTACATGCTTAAAGGGCTAAGGTAGGGTAGGTTAAATAAGATATACTAGGTTAAGTTAAGGTAGGTCAAGTAGGATAAGATAGGGTAAGGTAGGGTACCACCTACTTATTTTCCTTTTTATGATTTACCTACATACCTACTTGCCTTTTTACAACCTACCCACCTACCTACTTGCCACAATTTTTTTTTAATCTAGGCAAAAATTTGGCCAATCAAATGGTCCATACTCTACCAGTCAAAAAACCACCCTAATCACAATGGACATGTCGAAATCAACTTGTTCAAAATGACAGAATGTTCTTTTTGACACTTGTCCAAATTGGGTACTTTTGGACTAAATTTGCTAGTAAAAAAAATACCATGTTTTCTAGTAGTGCCATGAGCACAACGAAATAGGTGTATCCGTGTTGTATGTATAACTTGGTCACATATGCATTGAGAAAGACCAAGAGCTATGGGATGAGGGAGGCCCAATTTAGTGCATAATGCTAAAAACAAATGTCAAAAGCCATCCTAAAAGATGGGATGACTCGGTGGGTAGAAAGCCAAACATCCAAACTTGGGCCTGCAAAAGATCTCAATCGAGCATAATGATAATTTAAAGACAACTTCAAAACGATGTTCGAAAATGAATGTTCATACATGCTCTCTGAGATGTTTTCATGAAGATGATCTTTTCGTCTTTTTGATAGTTGTTGAAATGGTGGGATAGTAGCTTAAGTAGTTAAAGGTAAAGGTTAAAAGCCCACCTAAGGTAACTTGGAATGGAAGTGGACGGGAATTGTTAGCCCCTATAACCCCCAATAAAATTGGGTGGTTGTTTTAAAAAAAATTGAATGTGATAATTGGGGCGATAAGCCCCAACCCCCCAAGTATGGTGCCAAGAAGATAACCTCCATAGAGTCAAGACCTATCCCACCTTTAGAAATGGAAAGAGAGGCTTGTTGATGAACTAAGAGAACTTCCACACATTCCAAACAACATGACCTTGAAAGTCTCCCAAATATGTGAATGAGGGTCGAATCAAAAGATGCTAGCTAGCGCTAGAAATTTGGGAGTGGGTGGTAGATGTGGATTATATTCCTCCAAAACCATTGCACA
>Ga0209208_10006558_pt1 | contig 16026 bp, 9 predicted proteins | sample S1TSphfallax_3_FD_187694 | JGI IMG/M metagenome (GOLD analysis project Ga0209208, IMG submission 187694) | Host-associated microbial communities from peat moss isolated from Minnesota, USA - S1T2_Fd - Sphagnum fallax MG (SPAdes) (version 2) | ecosystem: Host-associated > Plants > Peat moss >...
GATTCCCGACTTTTAGTGGTCGGGAGTCAAACTGCCAGTTTGACTCCCGGCCCTTCTTTTGCCCATAACTTGGGCGACAGATGTCCAAATGCCCAATGCGAGGTCATTTTCGATATCTATGCTTCAAGACCTTTCCAATGACACCAAGAACACCCAAATGCAAGGTGTTTTGGGTCCTGCTGTCGAGCTCTGAACATTCGGAAGTCCCGGAGGACTCCAAATCCCCAACTTTTCCAAGTGTTGGGCTTCACCCCCACACTTGGCCAAGTTAGGGTTGTGACAAAATTGGCCTTTCAAAGAAACACACAAATGGGTGAATTGGGTTTGAAAAAGGACCAAAGTCTCATGTAAGCAAATCAACCTTTGAAAAAACATTGAAATCTATGGATTAGGTTTGAAGACCAATGAAAAAAACACACAAATTGACAAATTAGGTAACAAGTTTGAGCAATTTCATTACCAAGATCAATGATAGAAAAAATTACATGTGCATTCATTAAAAGGATCAAAGACCAAACACAAATGTGAAGACACAACACAAATTACAATGACCAAACATGATAATTTCCAACAAAACCAAAATGCACACATGTGGCAAACTTTTGAATAGAAAGGTTAATAACACTTCAACTTGCAAAAGTAACCAAACCTAAAAATGAACCTTATGCAAAAATGTACCTTGAACCTTCATGACAATTTGTTCCCTTTTTGATTATGTCAATTGCAAGTTGTTCACAAATTTCACTTTCAAGGACAACTTCACAAATGCAATCTCCATTTTGTGTTTTTAAAACTCAATGCCACTAGGCACACCACTATGCTTTGTTACAAGTTTTAACTTGCAAATTCCAACTCTAGTAGCTAAACGAACACCTTGACAAAACAACAATTGGTGTTTTGAATTGTAATAACAAACGAATAATAAACTACAAATGCCCATTGAAATCTAGGCCTATAAACATTTTACAATCATGCATATTTTGTTGTTCAAGTTGTATGAAAGTCAAGCGCGCTTCAAGTTCTTAGTGCAAAATGTTAGTTCATTTCAAGCTTCATGCTTGTGCACAAGTTCCAACTTCCAAGCCACTTAATAATGTGCAAAATGTCATCCTATTAACCATGCAAGTACAAAAAATCCAAGTGCCATGAAGTTGGCAAGTTAGAAAGTGCAATTTGCATCATTATCAATAATGGCAATGGCTTGTAGTGGATTGAGCTTGCAATTGAGAGAGATGGGAAGTTGCAATTTGCCATTTGACAACCAAGGGAATTCAACCCATTCAACTACAAATGAAAATTGTCAATCATAAGTTGGTTAATAAATTGTTTTTCCTTGTCAAATCCTAGCAAAATTTCCAGATTTGATGCTTCGAATTGATATGGCTAGTTCACAAGCTTTTTATTTGTTGCCAAGTGACAAAATTTCATCCCGAAAAACAAACCCTAATCACAAAAAAGATTCAATTCGGCTTTCACCATGTATTTCTAATTTAATATATTAAAGATTGATCATATTTATGGATGTCATTCAAAGGGGGCAAAGCCATTATGAGATGAGTCACTTGTTTATTCATTAGATTTACCTTGTAAGCAAAGGAGAGACTATAGAACCATGTACCTAGTTTTCACTTGGTCTCCCATTTCAAGGAATGTTCACTAGGTGTTACCATGAATGAATGAATGAATTGTGAATTTTCTTTTTTGGGTGAGAACTTCATGGAACATTTCCTATTAGAATTGTTGTGTGTTTTTTATATTTTGGTTTGAAGTTTGAACCAACATTGATCTAATCACTAGTCATGCCCCTAGTAGCAAGCAACTTACCAATTTGTTATGAATTGAAGCAAATACCAATCTCAACCTTCTATCAACCTAGCAACAACCTAAGGTAATGCCAACCTTGTTGTACCAAATTCTATATCAATATCAATAACCCCAAGTGTATATGTGTATATTTGCTTCAAAGTTCATACCAGTTGAAAATCAGTCTTGAACCCAACACCGAGACTAGGCCGGTATGTTCAAAAGTTGTTACCAACTTATACGAATGTTTGGATTTGGAACCCGCCATAATGGGTAGAATCATCACATGATGAATCATTTCTAAGTGTCACTATGAGTGAATGAAAGTGTTATCATATATGAACAAACCATGAGATTTGATTTATTTTTAAACTTCATGGAACATTTTTGTATTTTGAATTGTTATTTGTTGTTGGGTTGGCTTGTCATTAGCCTAGGCCAAAAATGGCAAATAACACAAATATGCAAAACAAATGTGATGAACCAATCAAAGGCCTGGTCTTTTATCATTTCACAAGCAGGCCCCGCATATAATGTTTAGGCCATCTGAATTTTGGGATATTGCAAAATCCCAAGAAATTGCAAAAGAAGCTATTAGAAGTACAAATTCACCTCTCACAGAATGATTAGGGTAATACCCACCGCAAAAGTCTTTCTAATACATACATTACACAAGAAGGCAGAATCAGGCATGTCTGAAGCTAACAGAAGAACATCCAAAATAGTTTAGTCATTAGAACTGATCAAGCTTGCTTTCAGATCTGATGGATTGGATCTTTGTGAAAAAGAGTTCAAGAATCAAAGGACTACAAAATTAGTGGAGAAATTGGAACTTGAGAAATCAAGAACTCGATGACATCAAAAAATGCCAGAATCCTCTAAGAATCCTACTATTCTGAGAGGGGACATCAACTTTCTGCAACTTCTGACCATTGACCATGAGCAGAATAGCTTGATCGGAGTTTAGCCAGTTGGAAACTTCTACAAAAGAAGGCTCGTGACAATCTGTAATTTGTAAAAGTGTGAAAAGCCAGGGCATATTGTCACACAAAAGTAACAATAACACAATGCCAGAGATGACCATCTGGCTCAATGAATGAACTCTCAAAAAATCCTTAGCTTCCAGACATGAAGAGAACGTTGATTTGATGTAACATTCTTGGACTCTCTTTCGAGTGTCCAAAAAGCTCCAAAGCTTTGGCTTGTAGCTCTATGTGCCTTCAGAAGGCCTTCTGAAAATGATGAACTTCCAAAGGATCAAGAACCTTGAATCAGTACAAATAAAACACTATGACCCAAAATGATGACAAGAGCGCACCAAAATACTGTTTCCCACAGTGCCTGTTGACTTTGTTCAGCCCTTAATCATCAATGTGTTGAATTTCACCCATCATGATCCGGTTGCTGGTGATGCTGAATCCAAGCAAGGAAGGGTCAACAACTTTTTTCCCCTTCTTTCCTTTCTTCTTCCCTCCCTTCAAAAAGTTGTTGCTGTCTGATCCACCCAAAGATTCATCCACTTTTTCTGGATTGAAATCAGAACTGCCCTTGCTTCTCCCCATCTTCCCATTGCTACTGAAGATAGCATCCCTATCATCACTTGAAGAGCAGGGATTTCCAGATGCCAACGTAACTAGCTTCTCCTTCTGACGAATAAACTCAGTCTTGAAAAGCTCTACCTGTACTTTGCTTATTCCTGGCAGGGTTAACAGGTACTGTGAGAGGTACATGCCTGCTTCTCCACTTGAAGGAAGTGAAATGCAATAGTCGATGATTGCAGTATCTGCAAGCAAAGTACAAAAAATGCTTTCACCAAAAGGAAGAGAAGAGTATATCAGGAGTACCATTTGATCATTAAAATTCTCTCCTGCTTATTAGCACACAAGCCACAACACTACAGCACAAAATGATTGGTGGCTCTGAATTGGATGTCATACCATCAACTCCGCTTAACTTTTTAATTTGGCTCTGACACCACTGCTGAAGGGCTTTGGCCTCCAGACTTGTCACTGTACTCCACTGGAATCCTGGAGATGCTGAGGAATCTACCCCAACCAATTCACTGATTAACTAGAGAATACCAGTGGGAAACGCTCTGACCACTGGCGTGCGAAGCTTCAGAACATGACATTATGAGCAACATACAAAGAAGGCACATAACTTTCATGGAAAATTTCTCATCATTGGTGAAATAGAGGGATGATATGTGTGGTGACAGAGATATCACCTTCAACACATCTGGTATCCTGGTGTTGGATGGATTTGGTTGTATTTGCTTTCACTGTAATTGCAGTTGTTGAAGCATGTAAAGATGGAAATTCTGAAGGGCTCACCCGATGTGTGACATTGTGGGCTGCTGCCTGCTGAGCTATGGGAACTGGAGATGATAGAACCTTTGGCTGTGCACCTTTGATAATTGAGCCTTTAATCAGATTCACAGATGGGACCTCAGACATCATGGGAGAATGCTTAATAGATCCAGATTTTGTCTTCAGAGATTCCCCATAATTCCAGAAGAGCTCAGCATCATCTTCAGAAGCACCAACATTTGGGGAGGATTTATTTGCAGCATTTGCAGGAGTTTTGGATCCCAAGGATTGCAGAGAGACCAGAGGAGATGGAGAGAGGGAAGGAGGTCCTGATGGTCGACTCCATGCACCTGCACTGCTTGAGGTTCTGGTTACAATGGTTGATGACTTTGGTGGGGTGAGAAGCTGCTGCTGTTGACCTGCCAGTGAGTGCATCGTTTGTGCCTGTCTCTCCTGCTCCTCACAGTTACGGCTCTCAGCTTCCTGAATCTCTTTCAATGACTTTGCAGCCTTGCCTTGGCAGCTGGGGTCCATAGACCATGCCAGCACTGGCACAGAACTCACTGGTTCATCTCTCAGGTTCAGGAAGTCTGCTAACAAAGGTCCTGGTGGAGGTGCTCGCTCAGATTCATTTGGGGCATCAAGTGAAGCACTTGATTGGGGTCCAATGTGGAGCACTGAACTCTTTTTGGAAGAGGCATGCTCAGGAGATGGAGCTGGCTCTGGAGTGGAGGACTTGCTTGCTGCAGTTGTACCCTTTGACTTAGAAGCTCGTTTCTTCTTTCTCCTAGACTCTTTTGGTTCAATAAAGTCCTTGTTGTCCAAATCAGTGGTTTTTTGCACTGAAGTTTGAATTGCTACTGCCTCAAGTGCCTGGCTGCTCAAGTTTGATGTGGAATCCAAGAGATTCTCACTTGCACCATTCCCACACAAATCCTCAGTTGGATTATGCAAAAGCCTCCCTTCTTCACCCATATGTGAATCTGGGATAGTGTGAATCTGGGGTTTGTTCTCTGCTTCACTAGCAAACATAGTTGCAGGAGAAGACATCATATGACCTAGAGACGTACCCACACTTGATGCTCTGTAAGCCTCCTCTTCCTGTATTTCTTTTAAAGACTTCACTTGAGGGGGGCAAACTGATGCTACCCATGGACCTAATGTCCCAGAGCTCACAGCAGAGTCTTCCGATGGCATTGTGCCAGCAACAACTTCTGCAACACCTTGTTCTTCCACTCTTTGGCGCTGAGCCTGTTCCTGCTGAATTTCCATCAGTGACTTACATTCTGGTGGAAGGGCTGGTGTCCATACAGGTGAGGAAGCAATTGACCCTGGTTGCTTGTATAACATAAAGTCAGATGATTGTTCACTTGGAGACTGGGATTTTAGTGGCTGTGGAGTAGTAACTGCAGCAGCACTCTTTTCAAGACTAATGGATGTGCACTTGACTGGTGTCTCCTCAAGGTGCAAAGACCCTTTAGATCTTCCATCAGCTCTTTCCTGTGGTTGCTCATCTGGGCCCACCCGATTGTGGGCCTCTCTACCCCAGGAATTATGGCTCAAATCGTGCACATACTCTTTCATCTTCTCAAAAGGACGATGGTCCTGTGAACCTTGACGGCCAGTCAGTGGCAACAAGGGCTTGTTACCTCCAGTTTGGCGCTGTGAAGACTGAATATCATTGTCTTTAACTAGAGAAGATCCTAAGACCTCAGGTGGAAGGCTAACAGGTGATTTCAAGATGCTGGACAGAGAAGCTTCCTGTTCCAGTGCATTTTGTTCTTGGTACATCTGTACAGCCTCCTCGTGGACTTGCTCTTCTGTAAAAGCTGCAATATTGTTATGCCTCTCAGCTTGGGCATGGTGTTCTTGGATTCCTGTCACCAATTTAGCAGGGACCATAGTCCCTGATTCTGTACTAGATAGTGAAGTCACTGATATGTTTTGTTCCAGTTGCAAGATGCTGGGATTAACCATATTTACAAGGTTATCCACTTCCCCACCTTGCAGCTTGTTTTGAACATCTAACTGGAAAACACCTGAAGGAATTGATTGCAGCTGTTCAGGAGACTGATAAAAATTCAACTGATGATGCAAGCCTTGCTCTGGCAGTCGTAGCTGTTGCTGTTGTGTACTGTTAGAAGCTGGATCTGCACTAGGTGCCTTTCTTGGTACAAATTGGTCAGACTCATTCACTTCCCACACACCAGGGATCCGCATTTCATCTGTGCTTGTGGATTGCCATGGCAACCCCAACGGCTCCTGTCATGAAAGGTATTCTTAGTCTACACACAAAAGTACCAGCCTTCTAAGACTCAAACCAATCAGAAACTTCCACAGCAACAACTGCAAACCTAGGACCAAACACAATCAGAAACTTCCCAATCCATAGCTGTTTTCCCTATGATGTGCAGAGAAAGAAAGAGACCTGCTGCTGCTCCTGTCTGAGAATGTGATCAAAGGCAGCTAAGCCTGGGTGGCTTCCTTGGGCTTGGAAGAGCTGTTCCAAAGAACGGACATCTTGTGGACTTTGTGGTTGGCCAGGAGATCCCATCCGAAGTGCTTCTGCTTGTTGCTGGACAACCAGGGGCTGATCAAAAAGGCCATCACCTCTTGGGCCACTATCAGATGGGTGATGGTGGACATGAAGAGACTGTGAAGGAGTAAGAATTGGCCGGTACCTCACTGGCTCTCCTGTCAGAACTTGTGGCAGGAGCTGTTGTCGTTGGTGCTGCTGCATCTGAAGAAGCTCGCCAAAAACAGTCCCTGATGTAGGTGGAGGAGGTTGTAGAACAGGGTGATGATGAAGATTAAAGAGTCCTGGATGCAAAAGCTGTTCACGGTCTGGACGTGCAATTGAGCTTCCATGTTGCTGCTGCAATGGTGAAGCAAATGGCAGCTTCAGATATTCTGACTGGTGCTGCAGAGGCAATCCTGGCTGACTCGGATGCAGATCCCTGAATTGAAGAAGGCGCTGCAGCTCCAGCAGCTCCAGCTGTTGTTGAAGATGGTTAGGACGAACAACACCTCCATGGGTGGGAGGCTCTAGATGAGAGTGGGTTGCATTTAGAGATACCTTGCTTGCCAGGTCACCTGGAAAGGGCTGATCAATTTTGGAGAATACTCCCTGAACAGGAAGGCCAGTTTGCATTGCTGGTAACAGACCAGACCGACTTTGCCATGATGATGATTGTGCTGCTGAGTGTAAACCATGGACCATAGTAGGACCTAAAGCTTCAGTTGTACCTACAAGTGAAGCTTTTTGTTCCTCACATTCCTGGTATTGCAAACTCTGAGGACTGAGCTTTGAGAGACTCTGATTTGCTGGATCAGAGACATCCATTTCACTTGACATTTGACGCTGCATTCGAAAATCTTGATCCATGAGATCATTAGTCTTTGCTGTACTTGCACCCTCACTTAACCCAAACAAGTTTTCTGCTGGCATCTCTGTATCAGAAAAAATCAAACCCACACCCATTAAAGAAATGCAAATCCAAGCTGAGAGAGCGGGGAGAAGGAGAAGTGTAGGAACAAATGCTGCTGCAAAGCATATAACAAATGAAAAGTGGGTTGTGACTTTGAACCCTTACCTTCCCTTCCAGTGCCTGGAGTTTGCTTTGAGAAAACTTTTGAATCCCCACCAAAAGTAGACTCTGTGGCATCCACCAACCTGAGAGTTTCCAATCTTGGAAGTAGATTGACCTCTAAGTCCTTCTCCTTAACCCCTCCACTCCTCTGTTTTTGCTCAAATGCTGTCTGCTGCCCATAATGAGATAAGCCCACTCCATCCCCATTTGTAACAGCAGCCTTGTAAATTTCTTCTGATTTCTTCGAAGAAACAAAACCTGGGGGAGGGCGTGGCTTGGGCCTCAGATGTGGCATCAGATGGCCCAAAGGAACAAATGGTGTGCCTTCCAAAGAATCTGCCAATCTCACCAGTAAATCTGTACTAAAGAATCCAGCATCAAACCAGTCAATGATGTCCACTCCCATGAATGGGCCTTGGATGTCACCTTGAGGATCTTTGTAGAAAATACTGAGATCCTCTGGAGCTCTTTGTGGAGGTGCTACAACCTTTGTAGCCCCATTCGACTCAGGCAATTGACAACTCGGCTTCCTTGCCTCTGATCCAACTGCTGCTACAGAGGTTGTGATATCTGATTTACTCTGCGTTGATAGAGAGAGACTTTTATTCAGGTTTCCAGTCTCTACACCTGTTAGAGAATGTGATAGGTTATGTCGCTCTGTAACATTTCTTTCCTCGAGGTGTCTTGAGTTTACTTTATCATTTTGCATCCATCCGCCTCTTTCAGGCAGTAAGACCTGTTCACCATTTTGCAACTAGTGAGTTCCCCTGTTCACCAGAAAAAGAAGAGTGCCCACAACTGGGCAGAACAATACTTCATACTTCAAATACTGTGGAAAATCTGACTTCAGACAAACAACCTCTTTGCGGCGCCAGCTGCTTCGATCATCTCTCTCAATGCTCTGTTCATTTCTCCACCTCTTCGTCTCTTTGGGGTTGGTAACTGCTTCATTGTCACCCTTAGGCTTGCACCAAATGCCATCACTTTGGCCAGAACCTTCACGTCTCCTGGTGCTGTCCTCCCTTCCTGAATCTCCACTCCACTCCTCCCCCAACTGCCCATGGCTGCCACCTAATAAACACAGAAGCATCAAAATGAAGAATAATGCCTTCATAAGTAAAGAAATCCTCCTTCAGTTTCAGAGAACCTGACAGAATTGAGAGATAAGAAAAACATCAACACACAGGGAAAAGATCAACACCCTTATAACCACAGGAAAAACTGATGATCATTAGAACAATAGCAATACTCACACACATCTTCAGTGACCTTCAACAGCAACATGCATGGTAGTGATGAGCTACCGTAGCATCCTCACTGATGTCATCCGTTCCCAGCATAGTGTGAATATCAATGTCATACAGTAAACCATACTGAGCTCTGTCACAAGACTGGCAGTAAAAGGAAATGCCAGCTGTGGTGTTGGCTAGCTCAAGAAAAAGGAGATGACCAAGGAGACCAAAAGAAAGGGGAAAACAAAGACAAGGGAAAACCCAAAAGAACCAAATAAGGAAAGAGAAAGAGGAGAGAAACAACATGGAAATCATGATCTCCGGATGAAAATGATCCATAGAGTGGAGAGGGCAGGAAAGCCTGTGGGTATTGATCAACTGAACAGCATTACTCCAGAAAATGAGTGCTGCTTGATAATGTGACTTTATGGAGGAAAAGAAATCTACAATTGAAGAGACGTACCATCAGCATCCAATGTCACTTCTAAACAATTGCCAGACTCCCAAGTTTCTGCCTCAGCACCAGCATAGCGAGCTGCACATAGCTTGTAAGAAGCAACCCCATCACCAATGTGTACAATACCATTACTGAAAGCAGGCTGGTTGAAGAAATCATCCTCTCTATAGCAATCAAAAATAATATCCTCCTTCCCAACTGGCCAAAGGAGAAGCCTAGGCAAGAGTACTGAAACATAGGCATGCATCATTTCTGGAGAGCAATCAACCAGGGGGAACAGAATAAAACATTAGGTTTTTGAGAATGGCACCAGTCCTTCTAGAAGAACCAGAAGTATACAACAAACAACTCAAGATGCACAGCCTTGATGATTCCTTTGGTTTAGGTTCTTACAAAGGTCTCTGTTTGGATTTGCCTCCTTGGGCCCAACACTGTGCATTGCTCCACTGTTGACTATATCTCCATTCTGGATTCCCTCCAGAAGTGCCTGCCTCCATGCAAAATGAAATTGTCACATCACATACTGGGAACATTTTGTTTCACAGGTAATGACAGATAAGTTCCAGATCTGTGCAACTTTCTCACCTCTTCCTCCACATCAGGTATTGAAAAAGCAAGAGGCTCTAAGGCATCATCTTGCATCAGCTGCTGCACCATAGACAATCCATTGGGACAACTTCCAACAGATGGTAGAGACCCCAATTTCCGGTACACTTCAAGGACCTTTATGCGCGAATAGCGAAAAACACTTGAATTTCTTCCAACTTGCCCTTCATCTGGATCCAAATTGTCAATAAGAGGTGGAGCACCTATGGAACAGGCCACTGCTGACCCATGTAACACCATGCCACTTCCTGTAGAGTTTGCACGACCACGATTAACTGCAAAACCAAGCCCAGAGTCATCACCCCGGCTTCTTAGATTGTTGAAACCTGGGGCAGATCTGGGAGGGGTACTGCCTACAACTTGAGCATCCCCTCTACCTCTGGATGCAATGGATTGTGGACGCCAAGCATGATCTCCCCTTCCTCCAAAGTTCTGCAGTCTGTCTCGCTCCCGTTCTCTGTCAAATTCTTTGGTGATCCTTGGGGATGTTGGACGCCGTGGCTGGTAACCCCCACTGTTAACCACTTCTTTATCAGGTGCATCACTTACCAACTTGCTTTCCCTGGACCACCTAAACTCTTTATCCCTCTCATCTGGGCCCCAGCTGCTGCTCCATTTGCTGTCACGCCGATTGTCAAAAGTGGCTTCTCGATTGCTGGAATTAGTCCCCTGGTCTGATGCAAGGGGTCGAAGAAGGAGCTCTCCAGGCTCTCTCCCTGGTGCCAGAACATTCTTGTTGATGTCAGACCACTGCTCATTTCCACCCTGCTGATCTTCCTGCAGTTGGGAAGTGGCTTGATTGCTGGTGGTTTGTCTTCCACCCCCTGTCCAGTGGTCATTTCGGGGAGGCAAAAGCATCATATTTTCTCTTTCCTCCTCTTGCCAACGCTTGTGCCGATAACGGTTAGCATCTCCCTCTGTAGGCTTGGTGGTGCGCCACCAATCCTTATTCCGTTTCACATCTTGTGCCCCACCATCTGCAACACTGCGCCACCGCTGCTGCTTGCTTAGACCATCACCAGCAGCAGGCATTGTCTGCTGGGGATCCTGCAATCCAAGAACCCTAGGCCAAACAGTTACTTACAAAATATATGCTCAGAAGATAAATGAACAGAAAATAAACTCCTGCTGTTGATTGAAAGAATGGAAGATACTACATGCTTTGGTCACACGTACCCTGGATACCACTGATGGTTTGCTTTCTGCAGGCTTTGTAAAAAGCCACTGTGGTGAGAGGGGTACAGAATTGTCTGGATTTGCCAGACCTAAAAGAACATCCCAGCAACACCACCATATATGTTAGTTCTGCAAGGTAGTGGACACAGGGGGCTCAGTGCTTACATGAAGTGCCCTGGAACCAGAGATACTTGAGAGAGATCTCAACACTTCATATGCTTTAAACCCTAGGAAATGGAGCAGATACTCTTAACCCTAGGAAATCGAGAAGAAACCTGTATACATTTTGTAATACAGTGATTTCACATCTGCACAGTACCCTTTCACTCCCAATTCTTGAACTGGAACAATTGACAAGAAAGAAAGTGACACAACCTGCCATTAAGGGGAGTTTCCAAAAGACCATGTAATAGCTTTGAAATACCTAGATTTACATTCCCTTATCTGCAGCTAGTTCCTGCAAAGGGATACAGGATAATTTCAAAGAATAAGTATGTCTGCAGTGGAACTTCATGTAATAAGTTACCACTGCAGACAATTCAGCAGTATGACGACCTGCAGCAAAAGTGACAAAAGCTCCTGTAATGGTAGGGCATCATCCACGTAGAGAAAAAACAGACAGGGCTTAGGGTTTCACAAAAGTCGCAAAAGCTCCTGTAATGGGTAGGACATCATCATCCACATAGAGAAAAAAAGGACCGGGGGGAAAGGGGGGGGGGCGGGGGGGGGGACTTAGGGTTTCACATTGAGGGCGGCTGCAAACAAGAAAGTTAAGAGGTAGGTTCGAGTTGGAGCTGGAATATCGCAGCTCAAAGCAGACAAGTGTGAGAATCGTAAACAAAAAAGGTACAAACTACAAACCTCGCAGCTTCCATGGCTCCGCAGGATCAAGAGACATGCTACCGGCATTCTCTCTGGTGGGTTCAGCATTATCCATCTCCGTAGATGCTGCGAGTGGGCAGATGTAAAAAAAAAACCCTATAATAAATCTCCCAGACAGAAGCGCACCTCCAAAGCTCTTCTGCTGCAAAGCAACCTCTCTGAAGAAGAGGAAGAGGAAGAAGAAGAAGAAGCAGAAGATCATGCGTGAGAAGACCTTGAGCGTTTTAACCAACGGACTTTGCAGCGGCTCGGCAGACACTTGGAGGAGGATGCGGTGCAGAATGAAGGAAATGTGGAAAATACTCTGGAAAATTATGGCTTGGGTTTTACAGGTTGACAAAAGACCCAGCAGACAATGAAGAGTCAAGACGTTTCCATACTGGATAAAAATTTCAGGGCTTTTTTAAAAAAATATTTTATTTTTAATATTTTTAATATTTTTATATTTTATATAAATATTTTTAATTAATTAATTAATTTTATAAAATAATAAAAATAATTTAATTTAATTTTTAGGGGGTGATTTATCTGAACTGGCGATTATCCATAATATAGTTAAGCCAAATTTGGCTATAATCAGCGTTTTTCGCTGCGAAGTTATGCCAGAATATAAATAAATAAATAAATAAATAAATAGGGAATATATTCTGTCGCAAAATTCCCCGTTTTTCCTTTTTAAATCGCCAGATTTCGAATTTGTTTCTTGGGAAAAGTTTTCGCCACTTTTGGACTTTGGTTTTTATTCTGGTAGTTTTTTTTTTTTTTTTTAACTTTTTTTTTTTTTTTTTTAACTATTTTTTTTTACTCTTTAAATAGGTTCCAAAAAGCCATTGCCATTTAATGCTAAATCCCTCTTGGGATTAAACCCAATTATGCAACATCAGAAAATTGGAAAAAATAGGATATGAAAGTGAAAAAAGTTCAAGATTCTTTCACATTTTTGGCTACAAGCTTGAAAACCAATACAGAAATATGGCTATATTTCAAATACAAAACTATAAAAAATTTACCACTAAATTATTATTTTTAAAAAAATTAAAATTCATTTTGATTTTTTTTTTAGCCAATTCACTAAATTTAGCCCTAAAAAAAGGGGGGCTGGATAATGGAATCCTTGTGACCCTAATTTCTCCCCCCAAGGGTTTCTTTTTATTGGAAGAAAAGAAGGAAGGGCCGGCCCCTACCAAAATTCTATTGATGAGAAGAAGGGAAAACAACATACCTTAACTAGACCCAAACTATCGTAGACTAGGGTCAATTTCCACATTGACAAAACAAATATATATTTATATATTTTTTCTATTTTTTTCCAAAAAATTAATTCATTTTTTAAACTTGAAATTATTGAATTTTCCATTATCATATTGTCACATGAGGAGTGAAATTATGCAAAGTGTAAGCCTATGATAATTATGATGATTTTCAGCATGTCAATTTCATATTTTCACCCAAAAAAATCATTTTTGAAAAACAAAAGCTTATTTTAATTATGATGAAACTAACCTTAGGGTAAGGTATTGGCTTGGGTCATGGTGAAATTAGGTCATGAGCCATGGTTTGTTGTAATTTCATATTTCATCATCCATTTCATCTATTTACATTTGTTTATCATTTTCATTAAAATTCATCCATATTTTATGTCTATATTCTGTCATTTTGTGACCAAAATTTAGGGGATCAATATTTTTATAGATGTTCATACCTATTTAAAAGTCAATATAGATTTACACGTTCATTTGGTTAATATTTATCATTACAATTTCATTATAACATAACATGCAAACACACTTTCAATAGCCATCCACTATTTTTTATCACACTCCTACCAATGCCTTGTAACTTAGCCTATTGCTTCACCAAAAAGTTGAAATTGGAAGATGGTGGTTTGAATCAAACCTTTAAAAATTGTTTTGATTTGGTCCATTGTTTTTTACACAAAGCAACCTGCTATTGAATCTTTCGATAAATGCATAAATAAACAAACTTAGGACCACGTGATAGATATGAATTGTGTATTCACAATTCTTAACACAACCCTTAATGTTATCCACTAAGATAATAAAACCCAAACACTGGACTTTTTGAAGGTCTTTGATAGAGAAACACGACCACTTATGTTTCAAGTTTTGGAGAAAATTGGAATCCTAAGATTGTTTATCAACCTTGTTTAACTTTTGTTCCAAAGGATAAAGGTTTTGGTGAACATCAATGGTGTTTGGCAAGGATATGCAATTGTCCTTTTTATCCTTGTTAGGGAAGCTCTCAACCAAGTCATTAAACAAGAGATGCACATGGGTAATATCAAAGGGGTCACCTTCCCAAATAGAAACAAGCAACAAATATTGAGCCAATATGTTGATGATGCCACATTGACTATCAAGGTTGAACAAAAGTATGTCGAAAAGACTATTGAAACTTTCAATATCTTTCAAGATATTTTTAACCTTGAAATAAATTGGTTCAAGAGTTGTGCATTTTGGTAAGTAGATTCGTATGACAAGCTTTCATTGCTTAAAGACTATCAACCTAGGTGTCATCTCTTGGTTGCATGGTGATTGTTACTAGAGTTCTCTCATTTTTATGTTATTTAATTGTCATTTGGAGAGGACAACAAGGCAAATTTTTTAAAATCAAAGATTTGTTGTGCAATTTTCTTTGGTCAGGAAATAGTTACAAGTTTTAATGTCAAGATAATTGGGTTGATTGTTGTGCCAAAAGATGAATAGTCATGCTACAACTTATTGACCCAAAAGAAATCGTTGATGCATTCATGACCAAATGGGTAGTTTGTGCTTTAGAGGCAAGTGATTCCGATTTGAAGTCCTTGCTAAAATATCAATTAATAATTGTTAGGCCAAACAAACTTTTTAGGTGGGAAAAAACATTAAATGGGCTTTTGTTAACAAGTTTGTAAGCAAGGGTCCAAAATATAGTATCGTGCCAAAAAAACTTGGAAGAAATTGCTTTTTAATATTCATTTGACTCCAACCACTAACAAATCTCAATTCCTCCACCAATTTATGTGGTGAGAAAAAGACTTTAGAAATAGCCTATCAAGCATTTTACTAATAAAAATTCCATCCTATGCAAAAAAGGTGTGAAAACTCTTAGTGACCTTTGGAACAACACTTTCAACTAGTTAATCTTAGTGGATAAGGCTAGAGAAAGATCCAACCTTACTCAAAAGGAAAGTAAGGTATGACTCATTGTCACCTAGTTTTTTATTCATGAAGAAATTGGCCTCCCTTAAACTTAGGAGTTGGGTTTGCTTCAAAGTGAGTGGATAGAGATGTATCCCTATCTAAAATGGCAACCCTACCTACTAAAGTCCTCCATGTTGAAGATGGAATTGTTGTTCATAGTTAATTCACAAGGCTAATTTACTAACTTTGCATTGTTAATCAAACAAAATGTTATATGATGGGACCCCATCCATGACTATTAACCCCACTATGTGGTTTTTATAATGATCATAGTTTCCTTAAACATTCCATTTACCAAAAGCTTTTCATGAATGAGATTACTAAAAATTGATTTGAAAAATAATTCCTTTTGTTTTATGACTTGAAACAATGGAAGTGGACAAATGGGGCAAGCCTTTTATGTTATTTAATTAAGTGCGAACATTTTTTACAAAGCAAAAAATCTTGAGGATAAATGGAAAGGAATCCAAGGGTTGCAAAAATTCCAATGGATTAAAATATAGAACCCAAGAAGCACAAGAAAAAAGCCACGTTCATATGGTCTATGTGGCATAAGGTTGTTGTTGTCAATGAGTTGCAAACCAAGATTGATGTGTGACTAGAAACCAAATGCAAATATGTGCCACAAATGTTTCCAAAACTTTTTACCATAGATTTTACAAATGTCCCAATGCATAAGTTACATGGGAGTTTGTAATTTCAATCGTCTACAAATTGCATGTACAACCACATAGGAATAGATGGAAAATGTTTAATAAAGAACAATGT
>Ga0209208_10006559_pt1 | contig 16025 bp, 12 predicted proteins | sample S1TSphfallax_3_FD_187694 | JGI IMG/M metagenome (GOLD analysis project Ga0209208, IMG submission 187694) | Host-associated microbial communities from peat moss isolated from Minnesota, USA - S1T2_Fd - Sphagnum fallax MG (SPAdes) (version 2) | ecosystem: Host-associated > Plants > Peat moss >...
CTTTTTTAATTCAGTTTTTAAAAACAGAAATTCGGCCCAAAAAAAAAAACAAAAAAAACATTAAAAAAACCAGTGTGTAAGTATTACATTCTGGAAGCTGCCATGGTAAGTACTACTACATTGTTGTTTTACTCTAGTAAGATAACCCCTTGTGTGTTTACCAGACAGTGGTTAAAAGAGAGGTACGTACTACGTACTAAAAAGAGTACCTACTAACTAGTGTCACGCACATTGCAAGTTGTGTTGTGTGTGTGCGCGCGCGCTCACGTCCGCTTGAAAGTCCTCCAAATTTCTCACTCTTTTGCATTTTGTGTTGTGTTTCTGTAGGCATTGTTGCAAAGAGAGAGAGAGAGTTAGTTGAGGAATTTGGAAAAAGAAGAAGACGTAGTTTTTCTGTCTCTTTTTGCATTTTGTGTTGTGTTTCTGTAGGCGTTGTTGTAAAGTGAAGAGAGACAGAGACACAGAGAGAGAGAGAGAGAGAGAGAGAGAGAGAGGGAATTTGGAAGAACAAGAAGTATGGGAGAAGAAGTTGTGGAATCTTGTTCTTCTGTGAAGGAGTGGGGAAATGAGCCGCTGGAAGTGGTAGATGAGGAGATCTTTAATCTGATTGAGAGGGAGAAAGTGCGGCAATGTAGGGGGATTGAGCTTATCGCTTCCGAGAATTTCACGTCGCAAGCAGTGATCGAAGCTCTGGGAAGTGCGCTCACTAATAAGTACTCGGAAGGTCTTCCAGGCGCTCGTTACTATGGCGGGAACGAGTTCATCGACCAGATCGAGAATCTGTGCAAGGAAAGAGCGCTCAAGGCGTTTCGTCTGGATGCTTCCAAATGGGGCGTTAACGTGCAGCCGTATTCCGGATCTCCAGCCAACTTCGCGGTTTACACTGCGTTGTTGCAGCCTCATGATCGTATCATGGGATTGGATTTGCCTTCTGGTGGTCATCTCACTCATGGTTACTACACCTCCGGCGGCAAGAAGATTTCCGCCACTTCTATCTTCTTCGAGAGCTTGCCGTACAAGGTGGATTACAAGACTGGATTCATTGATTACGATAAGCTGGAGGAGAAGGCTTTGGATTTCCGGCCGAAGATGATCATCTCCGGTGGAAGTGCGTATCCCAGAGACTGGGATTTCGCTCGCATGAGGACCATTGCTGACAAGTGCGGATCCTTGCTCATGTGCGATATGGCTCATATCAGCGGTCTTGTGGCTGCTCAGGTTTCACAACACAGCTCTTCTTCTTCTTCTTCTGTTCGCCTCTTCTTCCTCGCTATTCTTCTGTCTGTTCTCGAGTGTTTCTCGGTGTTGTCGGTTGTGCTGGTCGCGGTTGCTGCGTCGTGATGATACCAGCAGCATGTAAGTAGTAGGTTTCTGCTTGGGCTTCTTCTTTTCACGTGAGAACATGGTGGTACTACCTGTGACATTTCTTTGTGTCTTGTAATCAAAACAAGTCTGTTGAGACGTCAGGCAACAGCATCTACAACACCTGCAATGTCTATGGTGAGCGCTTTGCACACAAAGTGGTCCATATCAATGGACAATTGCATGCTTCGGTTGTCGAATCTCCGTCATTCTGTAGAATCATTCCAAAAGTGCAGCAAGTGCACGGACTTGTTCGCAAGGATTTGTAGATCTTGTCTATGTATTACTGATACTCCATCACTTTCCTGATAGTTCCTTATCTGGACGAATAACTATCATTGTTATCTGGTGGACATGTTGTTGGAGTCTTTTGTAAGGAATGCTGTGTTGTTCGCAGATCTTGTTGTTGTCATGAACCTAACTACTATACAGTGTTCCTGAAGTGATATTGATGGCATATTATTGTATGTGTGAATTTATTTTTTCAGTTTCTTACTGCTCCTTTTTGTTCATAACAGTTGGCCTTTGCAGATTGCATATTTGCACGATCAGATCCAATGAGACTCGCTCATCCAAATATCTATGATGTATGTATGTAGGAATCTTGAAATCTTGTCTTTGCTTTGCTCATACATAAGATTTCTGGTTGCTGCAGGAAGCAAACCAACCATTTGAGTACTGTGATGTAGTTTCCACCACCACCCACAAGAGTTTGAGGGGCCCAAGAGCTGGTATGATCTTCTTCCGGAAAGGACCTAAGCCAGCAAAGAAGGGACAAGCTGATGGAGCTGTGTATGACTATGAGGACAAGATCAACTTTGCTGTGTTCCCATCCCTGCAAGGTGGTCCTCATAATCACCAAATTGCTGCCTTGGCGGTGGCCTTGAAGCAAGTTGACACTCCCCAGTTTAAGGCTTATGCCAAGCAAGTGAAGGCAAATGCTGTAGCTATTGGAGATGGCCTGATGAAGAAGGGATATAAGCTTGTGACTGATGGTACTGAGAACCATCTTGTTCTTTGGGATCTACGTCCACTTGGCCTCACTGGTACGATTTTCTCCCTCTGCCTGTAGAGTAGTGATGTATGCACTCCACTCTTGAGGATATATCTGTGTTGGATGTGATGACATCACCTTGTTACTTGGGATGCTTTTGGTTGGGTCATTTTTACTGCTCAGCTAGGTAAATCTGCTCAAATGTTGGAGAGCTGATTTGTCTCTTGAATGGATTTCCAGGCAACAAGGTGGAGAAAATTTGTGAACTTGCTCATATTACGTTGAACAAGAATGCGGTGTTTGGAGACAGCAGTGCCCTTTCTCCGGGTGGTGTGCGTATTGGTAAGCAGTAGTCTTCTTGTTCATGTTTTCACCACTGGTAGCTGTGGAAACCAAGAATACTGTTTTGTTCAAGAAAGCTGGTGGTTCTAATGGGTCCTCTATGCACCATTGACTTTTTTACAGGTACCCCAGCAATGACTTCAAGAGGTTTGAAGGAGAAGGATTTTGAGCAGATTGCTGAATTCCTGGATCGTGCAGTGCAAATCACCTTGAGGATTCAGAAAGAGCATGGCAAGCTGCTGAAAGATTTCAACAAAGGGATCGAAGGCAATAAAGACATTGCAGATCTGAAGGTGGATGTGGAGAAGTTTTCAAGGTCATTTGACATGCCCGGTTTTGATGTGAACACAATGAAGTACCGCAATGAATAGAGTTCACTAATATGCCCGTTATCTTATCTTCTTGCCATAGCATATGCAAAAGAAGGCAGGAGTTCATTTTTTGCTAGTTGCAAGGAATGGGCTGAGTCTATTCAATGTTTCTGTATTGTGTTTTTTGTGAACATGGCCCTCTCTTACCATTCCCATTTTTGTTGATAGGAACAATTTTTTTCCACATGCTGCAAAATAAGTTCAACAAGCTGAAGATAGCTGAACACTTGCTTAACTGCAAAATTGCATCATCATAGAGAGAAAAGCATGGAACCTTTAAGAAAAATTGTGAAGGAACTCATGGATACATATCTTCTTCACTTATGCATTTGTCATGCATGCAGACCAGGAACATGTGCTGCTTGAAGTTACTTTTTCCTAGTGTTGAGGTTTGCATTTCTCAAACTGCCAACATGATTGTATATAAATTGTACATACGAGTCTCTTAATGTCATCATCAATGGAGCTTAGATGTGTTAATTCTGTTCCCTTTTCTAGATTAATATGCACACTGAACACAGGTCATGTAGTTGGCTGCAAGTTATATAACTTATTTAGGCTCTTAGAAGCATCAAACAAAAACATTTTGACAACCCTGACTCACTGCTCAAATTGAGCTTCTCTTGAGGTAGAAGAAAACACAGGTCATGTGTTTGCCTTCAAGTTATAGGTTCTTTAGGTGTCTAGAAAGAAATATCAAACTATAGTATTTTGACACCCTGAACTTGTAGAAGTGAAGCTTCTCTTGAGGTAGGAGAAATGTGAACTGGGTCTATGGTACTAGCAATTCACAAATCCCGCCACCTTATATCACAACAAAAGTTCTATGCAATTTTTCCATTGAAAAATCTCTCATTGGTCTTCTTATGCATGTTTCATACAAGTTTCAGACACATGATTTATGCTTGTGTGAATATTACGAACTTATGAAAAATGAATTCCACACAGTTTCTATTATTGAATCATTGGATACAAAGTTTGTGATGTAAGCTAGCTGGTCTATGTCAAACTGAATCAATTCTCTTCAGGTTGAAATTCTTCTAGCATCTTGGAATGAGCTTCACTAGAAAAGCAGTTCAAGCTACTACTACTACTAGTTGGAGGTAGGATCTCAAAGTAAAAAGGTTGGAGTTTGGATTGCAGTGGACCAACAACCTCTCTCAAACCTCTGCAACATGTTCCCCAAATCATTTGGCTTGTTGAATATATCCTTTGCACACACAGCATAGAGGCAGCAAGATTTTTACAGGTTTACTGCAACAACGAGGTGAACATATAATGTATCTATCTATGAGATTGCAGAGAAAAAAGCACTCCCCCAACTCTTTGAATGCAACCCATCTGTCAGTACTTCCAGCAAAAAACCAAAACTAACACAAGAAGAAAGAATGAATGAATGAGCAAAAAGGTTGGATTTCAGATTGCAGTGGACCAACAACCTCTCTCAAACCTCTGCAACATGTCCTCAAATCATTTGGCTTGTTGAATATACATCCTTGCACACACAGCATAGAGCCAGCAAGGTTTTTACAAGTCTACTACAACAAACATGTGAACATATAATATATCTATGAGATCGCAGAGAAAAAAGCACTCCCCCAACTCTTTGAATGCAACCCATCTGTCAGTACTTCCAGCAAAACCAAAACTAACACAAGAAGAAAGAATGAATGAATGCAAAAAGGTTGGATTTCAGATTGCAGTGGACCAACAACCTCTCTCAAACCTCCGCAACATGTCCTCAAATCATTTGGCCTGTTGAATATACATCCTCGCACACACAGCATAGAGGCAGCAAGATTTTTACAGGTCTACTACAACAAACCTGTGAACATATAATATGTCTATGAGATTGCAGAGAAAAAAGCATTCCCCCAACTTTTTGAATGCAACCCATTCTGTCAGTACTTCCAGGAAAACCAAAACCAAAACCAACAGAAGAAGAAAGAGAGAAAGAAAGAAAGATTGTGGTGATAGCCCTTTTTATGAGAGTGTCTCTAACAAAGTATCAGACCATCGTCCCCTTCATCATGAATGGCGGTGAGTGACGACAAGCAGCCATGACAAAACTCCAGAGACAAATAAACTGTGGTTGTGAGAAACAAGAAGGGGAAAAAAAGGGGTAAATTAAGTTTGAAAGCTCCAGAGACAAACAAACTGTCGTTGTGAGCAACGGTTGCGTTGCGACGGATGCCAGAACTGTTGTTCCGGATATGAGACGAAGAGCTTTTCGTTGAGAAACACTCGTGTTTTCCGAACGACTCGCGGCCTGCGCGGTGCTATTGTTTGTAGCAGCTAAAGAGAGAGACACAGAGAGGAAGAGAGGTAGTTATATCTTTCTCGTGGTTCGAAGACGACTCTCGTGTCGGAGAGGAATTGTTTTGGCGGCCCTCGGGAGTGAGTGAGTGAGTACCTAGTAGCGATGAAGCGTGTCTTCGGTGCGAAGAAGGATAAGACTCCTGCTCCGACAGTGGAGGAGGCCACGGAACGGGTTAGTTTCTTCTCCTTGCTCTTCTTCTTCTTCCTGTTTTGTTTTTGTGCAAACTATAAGCCTGCTGTTGCTGCAGCTATTTTTGTTTCTAATTTCTCGAAGGTAAAGGCCAAGAAGCTCGATTTGCGGATAAACAAGAGGGGGCGCAAGACCTAGGGGAAGGGGATGGAAAGCGACGAGATAAATATAATGCCGAGGTCTGCAACCATGCTTGTATGATGATGTCTTCGTTGTTGTACAGATGAACAAGAGGGGAGACACTGTGGACGAGAAAATAAAGAAGCTGGATGCCGAGCTTTTCAAGTACAAAGAGCAGATCAAAAGGACGAGGCCAGGACCTGCACAGGAGGCCGTTAAAGCTCGAGCCATGCGCCTCCTGAAGCAGAAGAAAATGTAAGCAAGCAAGCAAGCAGCGCTTAGCACATGTCTCTCTCTCATCCCGACCCTTAACCCTGATTTGAGCTCCTCCTCAGGCAGAAAGAAAGAAAGAAAGAAGCAGATTAATGGCATCATATGTGACCTTTTGAATCTGATAAAACATGGTAGAGAAACCACAACAACAACTCTGACAGTTTGGGAGAGTGCAATGGCTACTTGAAAGGGTTGGCAGATGGCACTAATAAAACATTCAGAGCGCCTTACTAAATAACTAGGGTTTTGCAATTTAAAGTGCTTCCTGAATTTTCTCAAGGTTGTATCAATCTACATTAGAGTTTTGCAATTGAAAGCACTTCCTGAATGTTGTTGAGGTTGGACTGATCTACATTAGGGTTTTGTGATTGAAAGCGCTTCCTGAATTTTGTTGAGGTTGGATCAATCTATAGAGCGAAAGACTTGTCTTGAAGATCAGATGGTGTCGTCTTTTGTCTCACAATCAGATTATATCATCATGTGCAAGAGGAAGGAGATTGAACTGTGGTTTTTTATGGTTTTGAAAATCAGGTATGAAGGCCAACGGGATCAGCTTTACAGTCAGACATTCAATTTGGAGCAAGTTGCATTTGCAACTGAGGGTATCAAGGATGCCCAACAAACAGTTAGGATTTACTACCCTCCACTTCTCTTTTAGATTCTCTTCTTCTCTGTCAGTTCATGTGATTACTGTTCATAATGATACACATTGTGGATCAAGCAGTGTGCTATTCTGTAATTCATTCTAGGATCACAGCTGCTTCTGTTGTTCCAGCACCTAGAAACTTATTTGGTGACCTCATGGGATGGAGTTTTGTGTCATTTAGTCCCACCCTATTTGTAATGTGTATCATCTGATAAGTTTTTAGGTCAAATGGTAGCTGGACCTTAGTTTTCAGATGGACAGCAAAAGAAATTTGTAGTCACAATATATGATAGGTACATTTTTTTGGTCCAGTGGTAGTAATTTGGCCTTGGTTTTGAGACAGCAAAAGAGTTGTAACCAATGTCAAATGTGGTTTCTAACTGCTTCTTCTTGGGTGCTGACTAATGTAGATGTCAGCAATGAAAGCTGCAAACAAGGACTTGAAGGGCACAATGAAGACCCTTAAGATTGATGACATTGATGTACGTTCCTTGTCCTCTAGCTTCACACCTAACATTGTCTCACTTGCAAGAGAATGTGTTGAAAGCAGTTGCAGTAGTAAAGGCTGCTTGAAACTGAGCTTGAGACCCAGATACCTATTAGAGAGCCTGGTATGTTAATGGTTTCTGCGGTGACACACTTTCTCAATCTTGTGTAGAGAGAAAGTAGTAGAGATTAGGCCTGATAGTTAGATACTGCAAATCTGAATATGTTCAGTGAGGGTCTGTGAGAGAACATTTGGAGTTGGTTGCCCTGGAAACCACTGCTCAAGATTGAGCTTGAGACTCCAGTCAGTGGAGAGGTTGGCACTGTTTACAATGCCTGCAGTGATGGAACCTTCAGTGTTGTACTGGGGGAGAGCAACTGAGGTTATGGGTGATATGGTTGAAAGACCCAAAATTTCTGAATGTGCATTTCCGCTCACAAGTGGAACAGAGAGAGGAGACTGACCAATGATGCCTGTGATGTGTGGAGTTACAGAAAATGCAAGATGAGATGATGGATTTAGTTGATTACAGCTCAGAAATTCAAGAGACACTGGGCCGCAGTTACAATGTGCCTGATGACCTTGATGAAGAGGAACTTATGGGTGGTGAGATTTTACTTCAACTTCCTCTCTCAGTTTTTTAATTGGTCCTTATGCATGTATCCCAATTACAGCAACAGAGTCTTCACTTCCTCTCTTTGCACACCGTATACCTTGTGCTCTCCTGTCTTTGCAATATGAAGACATGTCCAGAGTTCAGATAGGACCATGCACTGTTGAAGTGGTCATGCCTCTCTGGTGACTACTTTATCCTCTTATGCAGTTGTAACTGAAAACTAAACCTAACTAGTATATTTACTGATGAGGTGGTGTCTGGACTTGCAACAGAACTGGAGTCCTTGGAAGCAGACATGGGATTAGAGACAGAATCAGATGTGCCCTCCTACTTGCTACCTGACAAAGAGCCTGAATTGGATTCAGATATGCAGTTACCTGCAGCACCCTCTGGTCAGGCAGCATCTGCCCAAGCCAATCCACAGGTATCTTTAAGAACTCAGTTGCAGCTTTGGGGACTCCCTGTTTTCTTGCATCATGGCCACATGCTCCAAATAAGCAAGAAATTGAAGACTGCTCTCTAGATGATGAAGTGTTCAGTGGTGCCTGTCATCAGTTGCCATCCACAAAATTCTAGAACTCTGCTGTATGAACTTTGTATGCAATTTGCCTGCTTAGATTAAGTCCTCAGGAAATGGAAGGGACAGGTAAGAGATCAGAGTGGGGTCACAATTAACCTGCCCCACTTCATGTTCTCTTGGCATATTACTTGGTCAGAGAAGTGAATCATGTAAACTGCCATTAATTTTATTAACTGATTGGGGAAAAGATACAAGTGCTTTGGATTGTTTAGTTGCTTGAATGCTCATGTTTCCACATGGCCTCAAGGAATGCTTTTTAAGTTGGAGCAACTTAAAGTGCTGTTTCTGATCTTTGTTTCTGAATGCAGTTCATGATTGCTTTTGTTATGTAAAAGTCAAACCAGAATATGAACGTGCATGAAGTGGGAAAATAGGGAAGACAATTAAAAGCTGATGTGCAGTTAGGAGATTAAATCTGCACAAAAGAGGAGGAGAGAAAAATAAGTCTGGGCTGAGTGCAAGCAATAGGGCACTAACATGAGCAAACTGTGAATGGTAAACAGGCTGCAGATGAATATGGCTTTCCAACAGTTCCAAGAACATCCATACGCACATAACCAACCATACAATGTTGAAAGGGGAAGGTGGTAAAGCTCAGAGTTCGTTCTATTATAGGAAGGACTTGTTGTCAACAGGTGTCTTTGGAAATCTAGTCCAATTGCATGCACTCCAGGGTAGGTTCTGTGCATAGGTTTCTCTAGATTTGTTTGTTTCAGGAACATTTGTATGTTGGTCTCTGGCTTTTCCTTGGAAGTATGAACTTGGTGTCAGGAGGTTTGTACATGCAATCCCTCCCCATGGGAACAAAGCAACTTGTGATATGTTAGCCTTTGTAAATGCAGACTCCATCTAAAGAGGCATCTTACAGACTCTGAGTCATTCAGATCAACCATGGCAACACACATCTCCAGCCTCCAGGCCTGTTTCTCAACTTTGTATACTAGCTCAGACCTTTCTATCCTCTTTCTTCTTTGTTTATTTTCTTACAGATAGATGAAGAACTATGGAACATGGAAAATACTTCGCTCTTAAAGGTTTTATTTTGGATCATTGCCTCAACTCAAAAGTATAGGCCAAATTTGAATATTAAAAGGTTCTATGAGTTGGAATTTGGTCTTGAATGGACAAGGAGGTTGATGAACTTATCCATCATTATTTGCCCCTTGCTTTCAAAATAAGGTGTCCATGGGTTGATGATGCATAAATTTGCTCTTAATTGAGTAGGACATCATACTTTATTAAGAAGTTTAGGGTTTAGGGTTTTCTCTAGATACTGTTATGTATGCAATTGGCCAAAAAAAGACTTTAATTTCTTCTTGTAACACAAACCAATTAAGGGTTTTATGCAAACCACTTTTGTCGGGCAAGTTTTTGAAACGGTTGAGAAGTCTTGAAATATTCAAATTGTGGCTGCTGGACTCATTTTTTGAAATAACTAAATATTACTGCGAAATCTGCCAACTCTGCTGACTATCAGTTGTATGCATGGTATAGATGTGCAGTATACTAGTACTGTAGAAAATATACATATACATGGTCTTGTGAAATAGCCTTGTGACTAGGTGTGGAAATAATTGAATGTACAACTAACAAGATTGTTAGAATGAAAGCATTGAATTTTTTTTGAGGAGTTCTCTTCAGTAAACTGGCACTGAAATTTTAATTCTGATGAATTTGATTGGAAGATGTTATTCGTTGTGATTATGATGTTTTTAATTTATTTTCATATATTTTCATCAATTGCAATGGGATAGTTTCAAATGTGAGTAATTTAGTCACAAAATGTTATTTTGGTTTCTAATTTTGATGTTTGGAATTGCAGGGTTTATTTATTTTGTGATGGAGAATTTTACATTTGATATTTTTGTGAAGAAATTTTATTCAACATACAAATGGATCACATATATTTGATGAGGTGCATGTTTATACAATTTATTTTCACTATATTTCTATTCAAAAAATCTGTTAATTTTCATGAGTTTTGATTAGACCATTTGAAAGAAAATGAATATTGAAAGAAAATATAAATTATAGTTATGATTTTTTCATTTAATAAAGGGAAATTTTCTGTTAAAAATATATATATATTTTTAACTCATTTTAATAACATGAATTTTATCCATTTTTTAGTTTATTAGAAATAAAAGTATTTTGTTTAGTGTCATGGGCATGAAACAACGAAGTTTACAAGATTTCTTAAACAAAGATGAGAACATGAGTAGGCCTAATTTGAAATTCAAATCACGAAACATGAACAAGAACAATATATGTGTAAGACAAGAATTCAACATGATTTCATTACAAGAACAACATAACAAAACCAAAACAAGATTGTGATAATAAAACATATTTAAAATTAGTGTTGAACAAATTAAAAGGAATAGGTAATTCTATCTTTATTTATAACCATTAAGCATTTAAGATAAGAAAGTTTATTAACAAACTTTCAATTTACATATGGCCCAAAGGGGTGAGGGACTTTTAAAAGGTTGGGAAAACATTGATTTTATTTTAATATGTAGGGAACAATGATGCACTACAACCCAATCAAAGATGATTTCAAACTCTTGAAACATTTAATGGTGTGACAATGAAAATGTTTGGTGAAAATAGGTTAGAGTAATCTTTAAACATTATAAACATGTAATATTAACTTACAATAACATAATTAAAATGAGTATAATGAAAGGGTGATAATTGCAACATGGATTTTAAGATAAATAAAAAAATTATTCAAGTTATGAATAAGTTGAAAAAAGAAGTAGAAATACATGTTAAATCTTAAGTTATGTCACAATGAAAATTCATAATTATACGAAATTTAAGATGCATTAAAACTAAGTAATTCCCTTTGCCATTAAGACGAAGTTGACAAATCAAATCACCCAAGCAAATGATTTCTTTTAAATTGAAATTAATTTCCAAATCCTATAATTTTATGTTAAATTGTGACCTATTTGAATCAACATCTAAAAAGTTAGTAGAATATTCAATTTGATAATAAACGTTAAATTGTCATTATCATCATATATTATATCCAAGTCTAGCTTGTAGTATTTTATTGAAAAGTTAACTATAATGCGCACGTACACACCAAATTTCAAGTTTTGCACTTAAATTTAAAAAAAATTGTTACAAAACCTTAAAAGGTTTTGTGAAGAACTCTTACACACTTTCACATGAAGAAATGCAACTCACAAAATTCATTTGAGGTGAAATTATTATATGATTATATTCTAACAAGTTAAGGTGGTTTAATAGAATGTAATGAAATTCATTTTAAAAACTAATACGTTGTGTCCACCTAAAGGATATTAAGACATTTCGAAAGAATCAATACTTACCACAATAAGATGTGAAGAAACATTGTGTTGATGTTTAATTAATGTTCACACTTAATAATCAACCCTTTTTTGTTCCACTCCTCATAATATTTTCATATAATATTTAAATCTAGCATGCATAAGGTTGTTGAAAAATTAATCTCAAAAGCAAAAATGATGCAAAATCTTATAAGCTTTTATTTTTGAAATCAAAAGTTAAGCTTAAAAATCGAAAGTTATTTTAATCAAATTTGACGAAAAGATGACTTTAAACCGCTCTACTTCTAGTCAATGTAACTCCTTTGCAACAACCCCAATGATGTTAAAATTTTGAAACATCCTACACCTCTTAAACTAAAATTGTTTGATGTTTGAAATAAATTTAACAATGGATTTGAGAGGAATATTTATTTTAAGAAAATGTTCAAATGTTTGTTCATGAAAATTATTTTATGAACTACAAATACAATTACTTGTTACATCAAATTTTCTTCCATGTCATTTTGTTTATACACCATTTGTTTTCCATGAACAACATTTTTTCACACAAAACAAATTGGTTTTCCTCTCATACATTCATTCTCTCTTCCAAAAAACACGAGATAAAAATTATTCCCCCCAAGCTTTCTATGACCCCTCCTTAATATTGTTCTTCTTGTTCAATGGAAGTTATAAAATCCCTTCCTTCTAATCAATGGCCTCTTCATTTTTCATGAACCAATAGGAATCAATAATGATTTGACTCTCCAATGGAATTTAGAATGAAAATTTTTGTGTTCAATGAAACACTAAAAGGTTTCCATCCTCCAATGAAAATAAAATGATAATTCTCATGGCCAATGGATTTGAGGGATTCATCATTTTCCCTACCTTGAATATTTTGATGGGATCCTTATTTTTTGGGGGCAATTTCTTCCCCCTAGAAAAAGGACGCCCTAAACCTTGGATAACATTTTTTTTCCAATTTTGCGATGTAGCCAGTTTGGCAATGATCCACAGTTGAATTTAGTAAATTTTGATCATCGACAAGGTAAAGTAAGAAAGTAACAAATTAAAAGGGAATTTTATTGTTTTCTAAATATTTGTTTCCTAGAGTTGTACAGTTTCCATTTTCGTGGGTTTTCTATATATATTTTCTCCTGGGTTTTATTATTTTTTATATTATTATTTTTTATTTATTGTGCTTGTTGAAAAGGTTGGTTTCATATTTCTTATTTCATTCGTGGTTTTCATTTTCTACGATGTTTGCAAAAAACTATTTCTTTATTATGTATTTTTTCTTTTTATTCTGTATGGTCAATTTTTAGATTTTAAGGGTTTAAGTTTTCAAATAAAATGTAATTTCTTTACCTTCTTTTTCTTCTTACAATTTTTGTTGTTTATCTCATTTTTTTATGTTTTTTTTTTCTTTTACAACCTTTTTTTGGGTATTTGTAACTTTTGACAACCTTATTTTTGTTTTTTTATATTTTTGGGTTTCTTTTTTTCTTTTATTTTGGTTTTTCAAATATGTAACTGGATCGACAATACTTATAAAATTTTATACATGTAGCTACAATAATTTCTCTGAGCTATGCTTCAAACTGTGATTGCACATAACCGCATCCCTTGGTTTGATTTGTCATTTGCAGGGGAGCCAACGAACATTTCGATTGCGACATGAATGAACCGTATTCAAAGATCAACCTGGATTGTAAGATCTTTTGCGCGCTCCTGTGTCCTATTCCTTCTTCCTAACATCGAGCATGCCGTGTTTATCAGCAAATCTTAGCAACGTTTGTGTTGATATTTCTCGAAATAATCTAACGACCAAAAACATTGGATGCAAGATTTACATCGTGGTGCAGATAACATTGTAATCAAAATGGATGATTTCACGTAAAGCATTTTCTACCAACCGTAGTTGAAAAAAAATGTGCATGAGATTTTGGGCTTGTCCTTCACAATGCCAAGATCTCACGTTAAAGGAGGTAAATAATGGTCCATCATATAATGCAAAGGTTACAGAACATCAAAAGGTGTCTTATGTTTGACGAAAAACAACGATAAAATTGAATAAAATTATTGAGAATGTTGAAGAATGTGTACGAGATTGTGACATCAAAAATCCGATTTGAGCTGTAGTTCAAATTATTGCTTCAAACTTGGCACCCTTTTTTAATGTTGTTGCAAGGGAGGCATTGATTCAAGGGGGTTTGCACTAACTTAGTTGTGAAGTATGTTGTTGCAAACATTATTATATTTTCCAAGGATACAATTGCAGAAGGAGAATTCCTATTTAGTTTGGTTTAATCTTTGTTAAAGGTCAAGTTGCCAAACACCACACACAGCAAAATTAGCTACAAAGCGTGCCATCTTAACAACACTTGTAAATCATGGTTCAAACATTTTTGTTCGATAAAAATTTCCAACATTGAAAATGCATTCAAGAAATGTGGCCATGGCTCTTCATTGTTGGTTATTGATGAGTAACTGAAATGGGTTTTTTTGGTCATTGTCCATACGCAGAGAAGATAAAATATGTTGGTTCTTAAAACTAAAACTAATGCAACAATTTTATCTTGGTGGGCTTCAAAAGCACGTATGAATCCAAACAAAAAAGAGGTGGTGAGGAGAAAATTAACACCAAAAGTGTATGAAGAAAAGCCAAGACAATATCCCATGGAAAAACAAATTTGTTTCATCATTTCAATTTTATATTTGATGTTTTATTTTGTTTGTAGCTAATTAATCATGTGTTGTTCCAAAAAAAAAAGGTTTAAATCATTGTGAGTGATTTTAAGGTCAAATGCTGTGAGTGATTCAAATTTTTGGATTTCAAATAGGATCTTGTAAGAGGCGTCAATTTTATGTCCATTTGTTTCAAAATATTTTTAGTTTCATAATCGTATTTTTTGTAGATGGGAAAACCCGAAGCTAAAAACCTGATGGACATGCCTTTGCATGTTCGATCTGACATCCTTAAGTTTTTATGGGCCGAAGAATACGATGCATGGGAATATAACGAGAATGATCGCGTTTTAATCGTTGACATGCATAGGTTGCTTGCCCCTGCATTAATGAGGACGAAAAGCAAATGTCTGACATTCTCGCCCATGTTCACCTTGGGGTGGTTGACCATCTCGTCATCCATGCATGCTTAGAATCCTGCACAAGAGATCGCTATGACAGACGTTCCATGACATTATATCACCCCATAAACGTAGAATGGTTCTCAGAACTTGATAATCTGGTCCGTAATCCACCTCCGAACATGCTCGTGACTATTAAAGCGCATGGTGACGACATTGATGATGAGAACGAATAGATTTGTCATCGTAATGGTAATTGTTCATTTTTGTCGGCATTGTGAAAAAAATGCTTGTGATAGTTTTAAGTGCAATGTAGATACTTGATGCAAAAGCAATGAAAGCTCAAAAGATGCTAATTGTTCATTGTTGCAAGCACTATGAAAAAAATACTTGTAATGGCTTCGAAGTTAATGTTTTTTTTTTTTCCCTCCTTCATTTGACATGTGGAAGTGCTAACTTTTATAAATTACTTTTTACTGTTTAAGGGGGCAAGATGAGTTGTTTTAGGGGTTTATTTTGATTATTCAGGGGGAGGGGGTGGCCTTTATTTATTTATTTTGATTTCTTTTACTGTTGAGCAGAAGGGGTGCAGGTTAATGTTTTTTTTTCTCCTTCATTTGACATGTGCAAGGAGGAGGGGAAGAGGGGAGGGGGTTTTTTTTTTTTTTTAAACTTTTTTTTCTTTTTTTTATTTTTTTTTTTTACCCTTTTTTTTTTTTTTTTTTTTTTTTTTTTTTTTTCTTTTACATCCTTTTTTTGGGTATTTGTAACTTTTGACAACCTTATTTTTGTTTTTTTATATTTTTGGGTTTCTTTTCTTCTTTTATTTTGGTTTTTCAAATATGTAACTGGATCGACAATACTTATAAAATTTTATAGATGTAGCTACAATAATTTCTCTGAGCTATGCTTCAAACTGTGATTGCACATAACCACATCCCTTGGTTTGATTTGTCGTTTGCAGGGGAGCCAACGAACATTTCGATTGCGACATGAATGAACTGTATTCAAAGATCAACCTGGATTGTAAGATCTTTTGCGCGGCTCCTGCGTCCTATTCCTTCTTTCTAACATCGAGCATGTCGTGTTTATGAGCAAATCTTAGCAACGTTTGTGTTGATATTTCTCGAAATAATCTAACGACCAAAAACATTGGATGCAAGATTTACATCGTGATGCAGATAACATTGTAATCAAAATGGAGGATTTCACGTAAAGCATTTTCTACCAACCGTAGTTGAAAAAAAATGTGCATGAGATTTTGGGCTTGTCCTTCACAATGCCAAGATCTCACGTTAAAGGAGGTAAATAATGGTCCATCATATAATGCA
>Ga0209208_10006560_pt1 | contig 16025 bp, 15 predicted proteins | sample S1TSphfallax_3_FD_187694 | JGI IMG/M metagenome (GOLD analysis project Ga0209208, IMG submission 187694) | Host-associated microbial communities from peat moss isolated from Minnesota, USA - S1T2_Fd - Sphagnum fallax MG (SPAdes) (version 2) | ecosystem: Host-associated > Plants > Peat moss >...
GATCGACAACGCGCTGATGCTCCAGCTCCGTGCCGGCCTGGCTCTGCTGGACGCCGACCTCGCCACCATGTCGCAGGCCGCCACCGCGCTCACCATCGCGCATGCCGACACCAAGCTCACCGCCCGTACCCTCATGCAAGCCGCCCTGCCCACCAGCTTCGGCCTGAAAACCGCGTATTGGCGTGCCGCCATCGAGGATTCGCGCGCCGCCCTCACCCGTGCTGCGGCCGAGGCGATCCGCCTGCAATGCGGCGGTGCCGCCGGCACGCTGGACGCTGTGGCGGACCAAGCCGAGCCCTTCATGGCGGCGTTTGGCGCCGCGCTCAATCTGCCAGTCCCTGTTTTGCCCTGGCAGACCAGCCGTGCGCCCTTGCTGCGCCTCGCCGCCGCCATCACCGGCACGATCGGGGTTGCCGCCAAAATCGGCACCGATATCGCGCTGATGATGCAGACGGAGGTGGAAGAACTCACCGAGCCCGCCGCCCCCGGCCGCGGCACCTCCTCGGCGATGGCCCATAAGCGCAACCCGACGCTCTCGATCGCCGCCCGCGCCGCCGCCACCCGCGCCCCCGGCCTGCTCGCCGCCCTCGCCACCGCCCAGGTGCAGGAGCATGAGCGTGCCGCCGGCGCCTGGCAGGCGGAGGCCGCTATCTGGCCCGCACTGATGCTCTGCGCCTCCGGCGCGCTCGCCGCCATCGCCGAAGCCCTGCCCGGGCTGATCGTGAATGACGCCGCAATGGCCAAAAACCTCGCCAACCTGCCCGAAGCCCCGCCCGGCGCCGCCGCAACCCTGATCCGCCGGGCCTTGGAGAGCTAAGAGATGTTCTTTTTTGAAAAAAAGAACCAAAAAACTTTTATCACTCTGGGCTATCGCCGCCCCACAAGCGACGACACCAACTCCCGCGGTATTTCTGAAAAAACCCGCCACCCTTCCTTAACGCACCCCAAAACACTTGCTAAACGCGCGCAAACACCAAGAAGGCTCTAAAAAATGATCGATAAATTCGTCCCTGACATCGCAACCGCCCTCGCCGGCATCCAGGACGGCGCGTCCATCATGCTGGGCGGCTTCGGCCAGGTCGGGCAGCCCATCCAATTGCTGGACCACCTCGCTGATATGGGCGTGCGCGACCTCACGCTGATCTCCAACAACGCCGGCGCCGCCTTCGGCGGCATGACAAGGCTGATGGAAATGGGCCTGGTCTCCAAAGTCGTCTGCTCCTACCCGCGCAGCTCGGATAGCACGCTATTCCAGGACCTCTACGCGGCGGGCAAGATCCAGCTTGAGCTCAACCCGCAGGGCACGCTGGTGGAGCGCATGCGCGCCGCCGGTGCCGGCATCCCCGCCTTCTTCACCCCCACCGCCGCCGGCACCCAGCTCGGCGCCGGCAAGGAGCAGCGCGAAATCAACGGCCGTCTCTGCGTGCTGGAAACCGCCCTGTTCGCGGATTACGCGCTGCTCGAGGCGTGGGAGGCGGACCGCTGGGGCAACCTCACCTACAAACTCTCAGGCCGCAATTTCAGCCCGGTCATGGCCGCCGCCGCCAAAACCACCATCGTGCAATGCCAGCACAAGGTGGAGCTCGGCGCGATCAACCCGGATGCCGTCATCACCCCCGGCCTTTATGTGGACCGCGTCGTCCATGTGCCCTATGGTGACCCAAAAATCTGAGCGTAAACCGAGCAAGGGAACACATCCATGTCCGCCACCCTCACCAAACTCAAAACCTACACCCGCGACGAAATGGCCGCCCGCGCCGCGCAGGACATTCCGGATGGCTGGTTCGTCAATCTCGGCATTGGCGCGCCCACCTTGGTCTCCAACTTCGTCCCCGCCGACCGCGAGGTGATTTTCCATTCCGAAAACGGGATCCTCGGCGTCGGCCCCAAGCCCGAGCCCGAAAACATCAACCCCTGGGTGATCAACGCCGGCAAGCAATACGTCACTTTGCTGCCCGGCGCCTCGATCATGAACAGCGCCGAAAGCTTCGCGCTGATCCGCGGCGGCCATCTCGACCTCGCGGTGCTCGGTGGCTACGAAGTCTCCGAAACTGGCGACCTCGCCAACTGGTCCACAGGCGATAACGCGCAGGCCCCCGCCGTCGGCGGCGCGATGGATCTTGGCGCCGGCGCCAAACAGGTCTGGGTGCTGATGGACCACACCACCAAATCCGGCGCGCCGCGGCTGGTGGCGAAATGCAGCTACCCGCTGACCGCCATCGGCTCCGTCACCCGCGTCTACACCAATATCGCGGTGATCGAGATCACGCCGCAAGGCTTCACCCTGCTGGACACCGCCCCCGGCGTGACCTTCGAAGACGTGCAAGCCCGCACCGGGGCTAAACTGCATACGAAGTAAGCGGTTCTTTTTTTGAAAAAAAAGAACCAAAAAAACTTTTGATTTTTGTGGCGTTGCTGGTGAAAGCACCAGCAACCCACCTCCCAAAAACGCTCGTTTAGCTTGTCACAAATAGCGTATTTCGGCTGGCTTTATTTAATTGATCGTCATTTGACCCCAGGGAAAATTCTTCGCGATGACCAATGTTCATCAGCGCGGGCTGCTATCGGACTTTGCCGGCGTTATTGTGATTATCCTGCTCACGTTTCTTTTGCATGCGGCCTTCTTCATACCGCGGCGATATGCGTCATGCAGGGAATGATGATGTTCTGGAATCAGGCGCATTCGCCAGACCTCATCTCGGATACTCTCTACGAGGGCGTTGATTTCTTGTTCGCGCTGCTGGCGGGTATATTGTCGATGGCTGCGGTGCGGCTATTCGCACCTTCCGGGCGGCGGGCCATCATCATTCTTTCCGCCGCCACCATCATTTTTTTATATAGTTTGTTGACCATTTTCTTGCACGGCAAGCTGCCTCAGTTTTTCTTTCCGGTTTACCTCGATCTATCTGCCGCAATACCAGGATGGCTGATCGGATATTACCTCGCCGGCGGGCGGGAGATTTGGGAGAATTTCGGGCCCGCCAAAATCGCCTTCGTGACCGCGCCTGCTTGCATCGCCGTCGCCGCATTGGTGATCACGCCGTGGTATATGCCATTTTATGCTGAGGTGCAGCACCCGGTTCTCGTATCACCAACGTTCAGCCAGGTGCCACAACCACAAAATCCCGGCGCCTATGTGCCGCAGCAATCCTCGTCAAACGACCCTGACCAAATTCCCAGTTTCCATCCCGTTCCCACAAACGGCCAGTGATCGTTAAACGCGGCGCCGGTCCATTTTCCAGTCAAACACAACACTCACCGGCCTCGGGGCCAAGGCCAGCCTCCCAGCAAAGGCCCCGAGTCAAAAAAGTTTTTTGGTTACTTTTTTCAAAAAAGTAACCGCTTGCTTGTTTAGAAAATCTTGTTGATCAGATCATCCCCAATCCCGAACCCGGCACCGGTGACGATCGCGCGGCCGAAGCCCGAGCCCAGCAGCTCACTCAAAAACCCGCCGCCCTGCTGCGGGTAGCCGCCTTGGTAGCTCTGCTGCGGGTAGGGGGCGGGCATTGGCGCCTGGTTTTGCCAGGCGGGTTGTGGCGGCAGCGGCATGGCGCGCTGCTGGCTATCGGCAAAATTATGGATCGATTGCAGCAGATTGCTCACCTGGTTCTGCTCGGCCTGGATGGCGAGCGCGATGCTCTTCAAATCCAGCAGCCATTCGCGCGCGTCCTGGTTGCCGGAAGCGGCGGCGGCTTGCAGTTTCTGCGCCAGATCCTTCAGCTCGCCGATGGTCTGCTGCGCCTGGGATTGCAATTGGTTATACTGGCTGTCGATCGTCGCGATATCCATGATGATCCTCCATCCGATGATGCCCGGGATATAGGAAGCGCCAGACGCCCGGGCAACGCCAGCCGCCCAGGCAGCGCCCCGGCAAAATTAAAAGTTTTTTGGTTCTTTTTTTCAAACAAGAACCGCTTACTCGCTACCCGTAATCCGCCGCCAAAGTCTCATCCCGCCCTTTATCCGAGGCGACGGCGTTCAGCGGCACGCTCAGCACCGCCGCCACGACCGCGTTCAGCAGCACGGTCGCCAGCGCGATATAGCTCGGCACCACCTCGCCAAACACATGGAACGGATAGACCGCGCCGGCAAAATGGTTGAGCGCGACCAGCCAGGTCGCGGTCACGATACCCACCGCCCAGCCCGCCAGCAGCGCCCAGCCATTGAAAAACCGGGTATAGACCGAGAAGGCGATGGCCGGGAATGTCTGGATGATCCACATCCCGCCCAGCAATTGCAGTTGCACCGCATAGGTCAGCGGGATCCCCAAAATAAACACGACAGCGCCGATGATCATCACGATCGCGAACAGTTTTGCCACCAGCGCCTCGGTCCCCGGCGCCACCTTCGCGATGAATTGCGAGGAAATGTCGCGGGTAAAAATATTCGCCGCCGCAATCGCCATGATCGCGGCCGGCACCAGCGCGCCGATCGCGATCGCCGCAAACGCCACCCCGACAAACCAGCCGGGGAAGGAGAGCAGCAGCAAAGCCGGCACCGAGAAGCTGGCACCGTAATGCGCAAACCCGGCGGCGAATTGCGGCATGGTTTTCACCCCCGCCGCCACCGCCATAAAGCCCATCAGCGCCAGCAGCCCCAAAATCACCGAATAGGCCGGCAGCAACGCCGCGTTGCGCCGAATCACCTTGGGGCTGGAGGCGCTGAGCACGCCGGTCATCGCGTGCGGGTACAAAAACAGCGCCATGGCCGAGCCCAGAGCCAAAGTCGCGTAGCCGCTATAGGCGCCGAGGCTGCCGGGTTTCGGCGCCGCCAGCAGCAATTTGGCGGGCGGAATTTTACCAAAAATCGCCGCCCAGCCGCCAAGCTGCGCCGGGATCACGATGATCGCCACGATCACGGTGAGATAGATCAGCAAATCCTTCACCACCGAAATCAAGGCCGGCGCCCGCAAGCCGGAGGTAAAGGTGAACGCCGCCAGCACCGCGAAGGCGATCACCAGGGGCAAATGCCCCGGCAGGCCGAGCGCGCCGATCACCGTCTGCATCCCCACCAGCTGCAGCGCGATATAGGGCATGGTCGCCACAATCCCTGTCACCCCAACTGCGAGTGCCAGCCAGCGATTGCCATAGCGCCCGCGCACGAATTCCGGCCCGGTGATATAGCCGTGCTTGCGCGCCACCCGCCACAGCCGCGGAAACACCAGATACAAAATCGGATAGATCACCACGGTATAGGGCACCGCAAAAAACCCAAGCGCCCCCGCCCCGAACATCAGCGCCGGAATCGCGATGAAGGTGTAGGCGGTATAAAGGTCACCCCCCAGCAGAAACCACGAAACCCAAGTCCCAAACCGCCGGCCGCCCAGCCCCCATTCCTCGATTTTTACCAGATCGCCGGCCTTCCAGCGCCCTGCGCCAAAGCCCAAGGCCAGCACCGCCGCCAGCAGCACCAGAAACACAATAACCGCGGCCGGGCTGCTCATGGCTCGTCCGTCCGGCCCGGCTCTTCGACCAGGTACACAATATAAATCAGCAGCGCGCCCACCGGCACGGCGACAATCTGGTACCAGTAGAAAAACGGAAACCCGAACAGGCTGGGCGCCACTTTATTAAAAAACGGCACCGCGAGCGCGATCACATAGACCGGCAACAGCAACAATTTTATCATCTTAAACGTCCTCGAAGTCTTTGCCGCACCCGTTATGCGTTCAACGCGCGTTTGGCAAGAATCCCGGCACCGGCAAAAACAGCGCCTCACTAGGCCGCCCGCCACAAAACGCCCATGCCGCCTGCCCGCCACGCGGCAGCACCATCAACGAAGAACAAACCGTGCCAAACCCGCGATGCGGCGGAATGTTAAGCGCCTCATCCCAAGCGCCCGAGCCATCCGCCAGCAACCCGCCCCAATCCTCAAACGCGGCCGCCTCAAAGCGCGGCAAATGCCGCGCAATCCGCGGCAGGGAGACATCATTCGGCTCACCCGCCGTCAGCATCGTCACACCCGCCGGCAGCCAGCTTAAATACGGCTCGCCCTCGCCCGGCCAGCTCAAGCAAAATGCCTCTACGCCATCCGCCACCACCAGATTGAAACTGCGATAGGCCGCGCAATTCAGTCCCGCCAGCGCCTCTGCCGCCAATGCCGCGCTGCGGCTTTCAAGCGCCAGCAACGGCAGCTCGCCACGGCTGCGCTTATCCGGCGCCGGCCCCAAACTGCCATGCCGGTTCAGCACCGCCGCCACCACGCCAAACTGATTCATCGCGAGCCAGGTGCCACCCCCCACCTCATCCCGCCCGCCAATTATGCCCGGCCAGAATTCCGCCGGCGCCGCCCAGGGCCGCATGATCATCTCGTCGCGATTGGCCGCGATATACACGGCCGTGTCCGTGATCCGTAATATGATCGAGCACATCAGGAAGTAATACCAACCGCCCTTGAAGATGACTTAATCTTCAAGGGCGGTTGGTATCGCGCGTGGGGCTGGTGGGGCGGCCACGCGCCAAAAGAGAGGCTTATACCAACGGTCATTATGTACGACCGATGGTATAAGCGATGCTTTTTTTGAAAAAAAAGCACCAAAAAAAACTTTTGATTCCGGCGGAATTTGACCGCATCGCGCTAGGTGCCGAAGACGCGGGCGAAAATCACGTCCACCTGGGCCAAATGCAGCTCAGCCGCCATCGCCGCATCAATCGCCGCCTCGCTCACCCGGCCCGCAACCTCAGGGTCGGCCAGCAGATGTGTGCGGAAATCCCGCGCATCCGGCTGGCTCAGCCTTGTCCAGGTCGCCATCGCGTTACGCTGCACAATTCTATACGCATCCTCGCGCAAAATCCCGGCCTTCGTCAGCGCCAAAAGAATCTCCCCAGAATGCACAACCCCGCCCAAACTATCCAAATTCTCCCGCATCCGCTCCGGATAAATCGTCAGTTTCTCCATCATCCCCGCCAGCCGAACCAGCGCGAAATCCAGCGTCACCGTCGCATCCGGCCCAATCCCGCGCTCGACCGATGAATGCGAAATATCCCGCTCATGCCACAGCGCCACATTCTCCATCGCCGGCACCACCGCCGCCCGCACCAGCCGCGCCAACCCGCATAAATTCTCGCTCAGCACAGGGTTCCTCTTATGCGGCATGGCGGAAGACCCCTTCTGCCCGGCATGGAAAAACTCCTCCGCCTCCCGCACCTCGGAGCGCTGCAAATGCCGCACTTCCGTCGCCAGCCGCTCGATCCCGCTGGCAATCACCCCCAAAGTGGCAAAAAACGCCGCATGCCGGTCGCGCGGAATCACCTGGGTCGAAACCGGCTCAACCGCCAGCCCAAGCTGCTCCGCAACATAAGCCTCAACCCGGGGATCAACATGCGCGAATGTCCCCACCGCGCCCGAAATCGCGCAGGTCGCAATCTCCGCCCGCGCCGCCATTAGCCGTGCCCGGTTGCGCGCAAACTCCGCATAATGCCCCGCCAGCTTCAACCCAAAACTGGTCGGCTCGGCATGAATCCCGTGGCTCCGCCCAATCGTCAGCGTGCGCTTATGCTCCAGCGCCCGCGTTTTCAGCGCCGCCAGCACCGCATCCACATCCGCCAGCAGCAAATCCGCACTCTGCACCAGTTGTACCGCCAAACACGTATCCAGCACGTCCGATGATGTCAGCCCCTGATGCACAAACCGGCTCTCATCCCCCACCCCCTCAGCCAGCCAGGTGAGGAACGCAATCACGTCATGCCGCGTCTCGCGCTCAATCTCATCAATCCGCTCGACATCTGCAGGCCCAATCCCTGCCAGCTTCGCCGCCCCCCGCTCCCGGATCACCGCCGCCGCCGCCGCCGGAATCGCCCCCACCAGCGCCATGCCCTCACAGGCCAGCGCCTCAATCTCAAACCAAATCCGGTAGCGGTTCTCAGGCGACCAGATGGCGGCGGCAACAGGGCGGGCGTAGCGGGGGATCATGCAAAAACCTCGAAGGACGGCAGAGAAAAAGCGCTTCTTTTTTGAAAAAAAGAAGCAAAAAACTTTTGATTCCCTGGGCTATCGCCGCGTCACCGGCCTCGCCCCAGTATCAAAAATTTTTTGCGGAGCTTTTTTTTAAAAAAGCGACCACTTGCTTGGTTGCCTAATCCGCCCCCCTTGCATTGACAAGCCAAGCCCCACCCCCTCCCCTGGCGGCAATGCTCTCCCTTTTGCCCATCCTCCTCCAGGTCCTGGTGATCGACCTCGTCCTGGCAGGCGACAACGCCATCGTCATCGGCGTCGCGGTCGGCGGCCTGCCGGCTGCCCAGCGCGGCCGGGCCATCATCGCTGGCATCGCCGGCGCCACCATCATCCGCATCGCCTTTGCGCTGTTGGCGCTGAAAATGCTGGCCCTCATCGGCCTCACGCTCGCCGGCGGGCTGTTGCTGCTTTGGGTGGTGTGGAAATCCTACCGCGAATTGCGTGCGCCAGATCCGGAAGGCGCCATCCAACCAGCACAAAAACTGGGCACCGCCATCTGGCGCATCATCGTCGCAGATATTTCGATGAGCCTGGACAATGTCTTGGCCGTCGCCGGCGCCGCGCGCGGCCATCCCTGGCTGCTCGCCTTCGGGCTCATCGTCTCGGTGGCGCTGATGGGCCTGGCGGCCAGCCTAGTCGCAAAACTAATGGCACGGTTACCTTGGTTGGCCTGGGTTGGGCTCGCAATCGTGCTATATGTGGCAGTAATGATGATCCATGAGGGTGGCATGCAGGTCTTTCACCATTTTCACTCTGCGTGAGGGCTGAGCTCACCACCAGCGGCGCCCAAATCACGCTCAGCGGCCCGCTTACCGCTCTGGGCCTCGGCGCCGTGTGGCAGCCCGCCTTGCGCGCCGCCCGTGCCGCCAAACCCGGCCAGCTCACCGTCGATATCGCCGGCGCCACGATGTTTGACACCACGGGTGCTGCCCTGGTGCTCGCGATCGAGGCCGCGCATGGCAGCGATATCGCGCTGACCGGCGCTGACGACCGCGGCACCGCCCTGCTGGCGCAACTGCGCGCCGCCCGGCCGGACACCAAAAAACCCCCGCCGCGCCCCGAGCCTCAGCGCCCCACCAGCCTGCTCACCAAAGCCCAAATCCGTATCGCGTTTTTTGGGGACACCATCCTCTCCATCCTCAGCCTGCCCGCCAAACTGCGCTTCCTGCGCGGCGCGGATTTCTTCCGCATCGCGGACCGCGCCGGGCTGCAGGCCCTCAGCCTGGTCGTGCTGCTGGGCTTCCTGGTCGGCATGATCCTCGCCTTCCAATCCGCCATCCCGATGCGCCAATTCGGCGCGGATCTCTACGTCGCGGACCTCGTCGCGCTATCCTTGTTCCGTGAGCTCGGGCCTTTGCTGGTCGCCGTCATCCTGGCCGGCCGCACCGGCTCGGCCTTCGCGGCCGAGCTCGGCACCATGCAGGTGAATGAGGAGATCGCCGCACTCACCACCATGGGGATCGACGCGGAGACCATGCTGGTGGTGCCGCGCATCTTCGCCGCCATGCTGGTCATGCCCGGCCTCGTCATCGCCATGGATGTCGCCGGCCTCATCGGCATGGGCACCGTGCTGATGCTGCTCGGCTTTCCGCCATCCGCGATCATCCACGAAATCGCCGCCGCCACCGGCCCGTCAGATTTTCTGCTCGGCCTGTTCAAATCCATGGTGTTCGCCGCCGCCATCGCCCTCATCGGCTGCCGCGCCGGCCTCACCGCCGGGGACGGCCCGCGCGCGGTGGGGGAGGCCGCCACCTCCGCCGTGGTCGGCGGTATCGTCGTTACCGTCCTGCTGGACGGCCTGTTCGCCGTCGTGTTCTACCGGCTTGGCCTATGATAGAGGCACCCCCCATCATCACCGTCGCCGGCGTCTCTCAGCGTTTTGGCACCCGCACGATTTTCAACGATGTCTCGTTCGACGTCGCCACCGGCGAGATTTTCGTCATCCTCGGCGGCTCGGGCTGCGGCAAATCCACTTTGCTCAAATTGATGATCGGCCTGCTGAAACTGCAAGCCGGCGCCATCGCCATCGCCGGCCATTCGGTCGCCGCCGATGTCGCGTCCGTCCGCAAAACCATCGGCGTGATGTTCCAATCCGGCGCGCTGCTAGGCTCGATGAACCTGCTGCAAAACGTCGCCCTGCCGCTCGCCGTCTTCACCGACCTGCCGGTCTCGGCACGCAATGACATCGCCCGCATCAAACTCGGCCAGGTCGGCCTGAGCGATGCGGTGTACCGCATGCCCTCGGAGATTTCCGGCGGCATGATCAAGCGCGCCGCGATCGCCCGCGCGCTCTCCATGGACCCGCCGGTCCTGCTGCTGGACGAACCCTCCGCCGGGCTCGACCCGGTAACCTCGGCCGGGCTCGACCATCTGCTGCTGGAGCTGCGCGCGACCCTCGGCGCCACGATCGTCACCGTAACCCATGAGCTGCCGAGCATCATGGCCATCGCCGATCGCTGCGTGATGCTCGACGCCGCCGCGCAAGGCGTCATCGCCATCGGCCGCCCGGCGGAATTGGCCGCCAATTCAAAGGTCCCGATGGTGCGGGCATTTTTTCACCGGGAGAGCCTGTAATGGAGCATAACGCCATCGGCCTGCGGGTCGGCGCCTTCGTCATCGCCGGCATTGTCGCTCTGCTGGCTTTGCTGTTCTTCCTGTCCGGATCCGCACTCCACCCGGGCATCCAGTATGAGAGCTATTTCCAGGAATCGGTCGAAGGGCTGGATGTCGGCACCGCGGTAAAATTCCGCGGCGTCACCATCGGCCAGGTCACCGATATCGGCCTGGTCAATGCCGAGTACCCGCCGCCAAATCTCGAGGATGAAAACCAGAAGGTCTATCAGCAGGTCGTCGTGCGCTTCAAAGTGGACCCGGACAAGGTCGGCCACGCCGGCAATATCAACAACGCCATCGCCCACGGCCTGCGCGTGCAGATCGAACCGCAAGGCATCACCGGCCTGTCCTATCTGGACCTCAGCTTCGTGAACCCGCAATCCTTCCCCGCCCAAAGCGTCCCCTGGACCCCGGATTCCACCGTGATCCCCTCAATCCCAAGCACGCTGACCCAGGTGCAGGACGCGGTGGAGCAGGTCATATCCTCGCTCAGCAAGGTCGATCTCGCCAAAATGGTCGGCCAGATCAGCTCGCTCACCACCGCGCTGAACCAGGAGGTCACCACCGGGGACGCGCATCAAGCGCTCGCCAACGCCAACCACCTGCTCGCCAATCTCAACCAGACCCTGGCGCAATCCAACCTGCCCGCCACCACCGCCTCGATCCGCAACCTCACCGGCGGCGCGCAGACCGAGCAGATCATCACCCAGCTCAATCAGACCACCGCCCAGCTCGCCAAAGTCACCGCGCAAATGCCGGCCCTCATCACCGCATCCCAGGCTGCCGTCGGCCAAGCCGCCGAAACCACCGCCGACCTGCAAGCCCAGCTCGGGCCGATCCTGCAGGACATGCAACAAACCACCGCCAATCTGAAAACCCTCTCGGCCGAGCTGGAACGCGACCCGAGCCAAGTGATCCTCAGCGCGCCGCCGCCACGGCAAGGAAATACCCCATGAAACGCCGTCTCATCCTGCTCTCCCCGCTCGCCCTCTCCGCCTGCGGCGGCCTGCTGCCGGCCCCCAGCTACATCCCCCGCACCAACTGGCCGCTGCAGCCCACCCCACCCGCTACCGAGCCGCCTAACCCGGCCGGCCCCATCCTGCTCATCCGCGCCATCGCCGCCGCCCCAGGGCTGGACGTGCAGGGCATCCGCGCCCTGGCCGCAGATGGCAGCCTGACCGTGGATTACTATAACCTCTGGGCCGTCAACCCGGCGGACGCCGCCACCCAGGCCCTCATCGCCTTCACCCAGGCCTCCGGCGCCTTCGCCGCAATCGTCTCCCCCGGCACCCGCCTCACCCCCAGCCTGATCCTGGAAGGTGAACTCACCGAATTCCTGGCCGACACACCCGCCAGTACATTCCGCGCCGCACTCAGCATCGTGGTCATCAAAAACAGCCCCGGCCTCGCCTCGCCGGACATCCCCCTCACCCAGCAAACCCTCACGGCCAGCATCCCGCTCACCAGCACCACCCCCTCCGCCGAGGCCGCCGCTGGCGTGCAAGCTCTCGCCTCCCTCGCCACCCAAGCCGTCGCGGTGCTACGGCAGCAAGGCTAGCCAAGCGGTCGCCGTCACTCGCGCCCCGCAAGGCTCAGCCCGTCCCAACAGCACCGCCCAAAGGAGTCAAAAGTTTTTTGCGTCGCTTTTTTTTAAAAAAGCGGCCTCTTGCCTTCTACTTCATCCAACACGCCCTCATAGGCGCCGCCTATCAGTGTATCCCATAAAATCGATTTGAGTTATATGTCCAGGGGCGCGACAACGCAGTCGCAGTTCTAAACCAACCAAGATCGGAGAGACATATGGACGGCGATAGCAAGTGCCCGGTGGTACACGGGGCCCTCAAGCATACGGCGGCTGGTTCCACCTCGAACCCGAAATGGTGGCCGAATCAGCTGAATTTGAAGATTTTGGCGCAGAATTCCGAGAAATCCGACCCGATGGGCAAGGATTTCAACTACGCCGAGGAGTTCAAGACGCTCGACCTCGCAGCGGTGAAGCAGGATCTTTACGCGCTGATGACCGACAGCAAGGATTTCTGGCCGGCCGATTACGGCCATTACGGTCCGCTCTTCATCCGCATGGCCTGGCACTCCGCCGGCACCTACCGCATCGCAGATGGCCGCGGCGGTGCGGGCTACGGCACCCAGCGCTTCGCCCCGCTGAATAGCTGGCCGGACAACGCCAATCTGGACAAAGCCCGCCGGCTGCTCTGGCCGATCAAGCAGAAATACGGCCGCAAACTGTCCTGGGCCGATCTGATGATCCTGGCCGGCAACTGCGCGCTCGAATCCATGGGCTTCAAGACCTTCGGCTTCGCCGGCGGCCGCGCCGATGTCTGGGAACCGCAGGACGACATCTACTGGGGCCCGGAGACCACCTGGCTCGGTGATGAGCGCTACTCCGGCGACCGCGAGCTGGAAAACCCGCTCGGCGCCGTGCAGATGGGCCTGATATACGTCAACCCGGAAGGCCCGAACGGCAAGCCGGACCCGCTGGCCTCCGCCCGCGACATCCGCGAGACCTTCGCCCGCATGGCGATGAACGATGAAGAAACCGTGGCGCTCGCCGCCGGCGGCCACACCTTCGGCAAAACCCATGGCGCCGCGGACCCCGGCCAATATGTCGGCCGTGAGCCGGAAGGTGCCCCGATCGAGGAGCAGGGCCTGGGCTGGATCAGCAGCTTCGGCTCCGGCAAGGGCGTGGACGCGATCTCCAGCGGGATCGAGGGCGCATGGACCACCAACCCGATCAAGTGGGACAATAACTACTTCGAAAACCTGCTGGGCTATGAATGGGAGCTGACCAAGGGCCCGGGCGGCGCCTATCAATGGACGCCTTCCGACCCCGCCGCGGCCACCACCGTGCCGGACGCGCATGACCCCACCAAGCGCCACGCGCCGATCATGACCACCGCCGACATGGCGCTGAAAATGGACCCGATCTACGCAAAAATCTCGAAAGATTTTTACGAGAACCCGGACAAATTCGCGGACGCCTTCGCGCGCGCCTGGTTCAAGCTCACGCACCGCGACATGGGGCCCATCACCCGCTATCTCGGGCCGGAAGTCCCCGCCGAGACCCTCATCTGGCAGGACCCGGTGCCGGCCGTCGACCACGACCTGATCGACGATGCCGACATCAAAGCGCTGAAGGCGAAAATCCTCAGCTCCGGCCTGACCACGCAGGAGCTCGTCACCACCGCCTGGGCGTCAGCCTCCACCTTCCGCGGTTCGGACAAGCGCGGCGGCGCCAATGGGGCGCGCATCCGCCTCGCTCCGCAAAAAGACTGGGCGGTCAACCAGCCGGCCATTCTGGCGAAAGTGCTTTCCGCCTATGAGGGCATCCAGGCCGGCTTCAACGCCGCGCAGACCGGCGGCAAAAAAGTCTCGCTCGCCGACCTCATCGTGCTGGGTGGCTGCGCCGCGGTGGAAGCCGCCGCCAAAGCCGCCGGCCACGACGTCACGGTGCCCTTCACCCCCGGCCGGACCGACACCACCCAGGAGCTGACGGACGTGCACTCCTTCGCGGTGCTGGAGCCGGCGGCCGATGGCTTCCGCAACTACCTCACCCCCGGCCAGCGCCAAACGCCTGAGGAGCTGCTGCTGGACAAGGCCCAGTTGTTGAACCTCACGGCGCCGGAAATGACCGTGCTGGTCGGCGGCATGCGCGTGCTGGACGCCAATTTCGGCGCCTCCAAGCACGGCGTCTTCACCGACAAGCCGGGCACGCTGACCAACGCCTTCTTCTCCAACCTGCTGGCGATGGACACCAAATGGCAGCGCTCCGCGACCGAGCCCGGCCTATTCGAAATCCATGACGCCAAAACCGGCGCCCTGAAATGGACCGCTACCAGCGTCGATCTCATCTTCGGCTCGAACTCCCAGCTTCGCGCCATCGCCGAGGTCTACGCCACCAGCGACTCGGAAGAGAAATTCGTGCACGACTTCATCGCCGCCTGGAACAAGGTGATGATGCTCGACCGCTTCGACCTCGCCTGAGCCAATAAAAGCCAAACAAACGGCGCCCCGGAGTGATCCGGGGCGCTATTTTTTTAAGCAAGCGGTCGCTTTTTTAAAAAAAAGCTCCGCAAAAAATTTTTGATTCCGCTGGGCTTCAGCCGCCCCACCACGACGTCATGCCGGCGCAAGCCGGCATCCATGCCTTAACCCACAACCCGCAAGGCTCAGGCCGCCCCACCAGCACCGCGCCTGAGTAAATAAAAGTCTTTTGCGGAGCTTTTCTTTAAGACAAAGCGACCGCTTGCTTGCTATGTACTTGGCTTCCCCGCCACCCGGCTGAACAGGGATTTCGGCAGCCAATCGCCAAACCGCGCGAAGGCCGCCAGCCACCACGGAAACGTTATAAACCGCTCCCCGCGCGCAATCCCCGCCACAATCCGCGCGGCCGCCGCCTCAGCACTCATAATCCCCGGCATTTTGTAGGGGTTTTTAGCGGTGAGCGGGGTGTGGATGAATCCGGGGCGGACCAGTGTGAGAGTGATGCCCTCGCGCGCCGCACCCGGGGCGGAGGCCGCAACCCAAAAATTCAGCGCGGCTTTGGAGGCGGAATAGGTCGGCGAGGTCGGCAGCGCGATCAGCCCGGCGATCGAGCCGATGATGGCGATGCGCGGGGTTTTGGCGGCCATGGCGGGCAGAATGGTGTTGAACACCCCGTCCAGATTGGTCGCCAGAATCGCCCGTATTTGGCCGGCCGGCTCCATCGCGCCCCGCCCCGGCCCGCCGGAAATCCCCGCATTGGCAATAATCAAATCCAGCCGCGCCGCCCCCACCCAGGCCCCGGTTGCCGCCGCATCAGTCACATCCAATATCGTCTCGGTCGCCGCCGCCCCCTTGGCCCGCGCGGCGGCGGCCACCGCCGCCAGCCGCACCGCATCCCGCCCCGCCAAATGCAGCGTCACCCCCGGCGCCGCATAAGCCAGCGCCAGCGCCTCGCCGAGCCCGGAGGACGCCCCTGTAATCGCAATCGTTGAGATACTCATATGGGCAGCCTAGCAGGACGCTGCTAAGAGGCCACCCCATGACAACAAGCACCAAACTCGCCTCAATGACAGGCTTCGCCCGCGCCCAGGGCCAGGCCGGCGCCACCAGCTGGGCCTGGGAGCTGCGCAGCGTCAACGGCCGCGGGCTGGACGTGAAATTGCGCCTCCCGAACGGCCTTGAAACCCTGGAAATCCCGCTCCGCGAGCTCACCGCCAAAACCCTCAAACGCGGCAATGTCAGCGGCACCCTCACCCTCAAGCGCGAAGCTGCCAGCGGCGTCACCGCCGACCTCACGGCGCTCGAGCGCATCAAAACCCTCGCCATCGACCTTGCCGACAGCATCCCCGGCGCGCTACCGCCGCGCGCCGAGCTGCTGCTGGCTTTGCCCGGCGTGATGCGCAACACCTCCGCGCAGGACGAGCCGGAAGAAGACCTCGCCGCCTTACGCGCCGCCGTCC
>Ga0209208_10006561_pt1 | contig 16024 bp, 5 predicted proteins | sample S1TSphfallax_3_FD_187694 | JGI IMG/M metagenome (GOLD analysis project Ga0209208, IMG submission 187694) | Host-associated microbial communities from peat moss isolated from Minnesota, USA - S1T2_Fd - Sphagnum fallax MG (SPAdes) (version 2) | ecosystem: Host-associated > Plants > Peat moss >...
GAAATATATATATAGTTCAAATTGTACAAAATAATACCCAATTATCATCCAAGTAGAGATTTAATCAACCGCCCCTATTTTTAATTCATTAGAGTTTTGAAAGCAATTAGGGTGGATAAACATTAAATCAACTAAGCAAGTGGGGATTAAATCCTTGAATTAGGTATTTGAAGGATTTTTTAATATTGGAAACTAGCTTAATCTCAAAGAAAAAAAACATGTTAATATCTTGAAAATTTCAATGAATTCAAATGAAATAACATATATTTACATTTGTATGAAATTACATATAAACATGTGTACAAAATTGGAATGACACAATGATTCAATTTTTTTTTTAAAGGACTTAAAGATTCCAAAAGACGTTGAAAAAATTAAAGAGAATTTTTTTTCTCTTTGAATATCTTAAGATCCATAAGGACATTTTGAAACATTACAACTTGTAAAATGTTTATTATTTAAATATTCCAGTTTGGAATCAACCTCTAATAAATTTGCAATTTGGAATTATCTTTTTACGACCTATGACTATAGCCCATCCCACCTAAACTAGCTCCAATGAAATCATTTGTCATTGGAATAACTAGGAGTGGTTCCATTTTTAAAAAAATAGATTTCGAGTCAAAGCACTACTAGTTTTTGCTTGTTTTCAAATTTAAGTGCCAAACAACTAGGTAACAATTCAAAATTTATTGAGAAAAAAATGGAATCAAAGGACTAGTAATTTCCATGATGTGATAATGGAAGTATCATTAACAAAAATGTGATATAAGCTTTTTATCTCTATGACCAACACCTTGATGAAATCACCAAAAAATAAAAACAAGATAGGAAAAATAATAATTTAGATAAATCTTTCTTTCAAGCTTTCCACTTTAATGTTGTTACCTTATATTAAAAAAACCAAAAGAGTTGTACAACAAAGTCCCATAGTGTTTACATCTTTGAACTTTTCAATTGACTTGTTAAAAAGTCCCTATATGCTCGAATAAGTCCAATATCAAAATCATCTTCTAGTTTAATTAACAAGTTGTTATTTGGCACCTCTTTATCTAATCTACTTGTCCACTTGTCTTCATACAAAGGTTGCATCAACCACCATGGATAGTAAGTTTGATTAATAAGGAAGATGATAGAGTGAGAACCTATTAAATATGGAGTTTACCATTGGACAATATTAAAATACAAACCTCAACCTCCATAGAAACATTTACAACTTGTTGATCCAATACATGGAAATAAAACAAATAATTAATATTTAACTATTAGCTTGGGAAGCCTTCTAAACCAAACTGGAGCAACAAGCATATTCCAAACTTATAATCAATCTTGACAAATAATGTGCTAAGGGGAGACACAATAATTTAACAACCATAACACCCAAAAAGAAAGTTATGAGGGCATAGTAAGGATTGCAGAGAAAAAAACAATGATGAAAAAACCCACCCTATCAACACATGATTACCCAACACTTTGTCAAACTTGAAACGAACTAATGTAGCCAACTCATTCCTTAACATTTTAGAAGTGTTTGTTTCCACTGAGACTGTAATTGCTTCATCTTGAGCTAGTTTTACCACCTTTTCATCATAAACTTTTATATTTTATTTCATAAATTCCACTACGACTTCATTGAACTAATGCCATGATGTAGACAAGAAAAGTTGGCCATTAATTTGACATTAATGTAGTACCATCAATTGGGGCTATGGTTGATTGGAACTAATATGAAAAATCTTCAAAGTAGGTTACAAAATTGCACAAAGATCTTCATAATAATACTTTGAGGGTCAATTAACAATGGGTGTAATCATAATCATATGAAAGCTACACACAAAATGTCAAACCATCACCTTCATTGCAAATAACAACAACAAACTACAATCACTACCTTATGTATTCATTAGGCTACCAACAATGGGTGTAGATAAGTATACAAATGTTAGTCCAAAGTTTTGGGCTAATAATAATATGAACATATGTTTCTCGAGTTTATGTTTCATTTCCAGAATCAATGGGAAGACTCGATCATGCTATTGAATAACATTTAAGGGACAACATTGTTAATAAAAATTTGAAAATGTCCACTTTGAAATTGCAACAAGTTTTTTACGATGAGCTTCATATTGTTCTAATATGTCCCTTGCAACCTAGGTGCCCAAAGAGGAAATTTAAAGGTCCATTTTGGTTCATTGCAGTTGTAGCCAAATAAAACATAAACACAACTTACAAATAAGATGCCTTACTTTTGTATTATTGTTTGCAAATGGATTCCCATCATCACTCCATGTCCTAAGAATAGAAAGAGGAAAAGTTAGCATTTTTGTTTAATCAACCCAAGTTTGTAGCTTTTTGCACACCTAAATAATTCCCATACAAAAGTATAAAAATGTTTTTTACCTAGCAAATACTACATTCAAATTGAAGCAAATTGTGGGTAATATAGGACATTTCCACCTTCTAGATACATGCATCAACGAGGAAGCCTTTATTAAAACATGTTTAACATTATCATTATAGGAAGACAATTTAAAATTGGAAAGCCTAAAGTGTGTTGAAAGTTAAATAGTTTCAAAAGGTGCATGTCACAAAGAAGCACACAAAAAAAAAAACCAACTTCTTCCCCCTCAAAATTTTGTAGTTAGTTTTTCATGTTCTAGTCACCTTTTTACAAACATCAAACAGATGTCATCTGCTCTATTTTATATTTCAAAGGCCCTAACCTTGTTATTATTGTTCTAACCTCAAATCCATCCTTTAGAACTCTACAACATTATAATTTGCTACTTTTCTAATCTATTTCTTTTGTTTTTTTTACTAACAATAGAGGATTAATTGAGAAACATATATATATTTGATAAAAAATTAGATGGAAACAACCACCTAATGGGTGCCAAGCTTGTCCATTTATCCTTCATGGGTTCACAGAGAACATACAAGAAAAACTAAATGCATTTTGTGATAACCACATACTTGAGTAGGCTTGAAAGATATTCTTTTGAATCTCCTACACCTTTAGTAGCACAAGTGCTACTCCCTAAAGATGTGAAAAAACCAAACATTGCTAAATCCCTTCCCAACACCTACACAACCCTCCCCAAACCTTAAGTCCTGCTAGTACCTTGGACAAAAGAACATTGTGCAACATGCCCATCGTGATTGAGGGTGCCATAGGCTAAAACATCTTCCTCTATGATAGCCCATTGCAACATGAAGGTGCCGTGAACCTTAGCATGACATAATGTGGATGCTCATCCACCCTTTTGCAACTACATTTTCAACTACTATTCAATTATAAACCAAGTCAAAAACTACACATAGTTGCAATTTATTTTTTGCAACTACTAACCAATAATGTTGAAAAATACAAGTTGAAAGTGAAATTATAATCAAAAGTGTATGCCATGTGTCAACACCACAACAATAGCCATTACATGCCACTATTTGTCAATTGAGTTGAAAATTGTTCTACCAATATAATCAAAGGATGTTGTCAATTGCATTCGATTAATGGATGAACTTCATTCGTTGATTAAACATGACATCAACCAAAAATATAATTAAAGTTTTAATTAGGTTGCAACTATGTAAATTGAACATTTTGACTATGTTGGAACAATGTAAATCAAACATTTGGCCAATGGTTTAGTGAGACATGGCATACTCATAGTGTTGACACATGGCACATTGATAAAATGTGGGGTCAATGAATAGTTAAATGACACATGGCATGTTCACAAATTTTGGGGTCAACAAATAGTTAAATGATACATGGCATGTTCACAAATTTTGGGGTCAACAAATAGTTAAATGACACATGGCATGTTCACAAATTTTGGGGTCAACAAATAGTTAAATGACACATGGCATGTTCACAATTTTAGGGTCAACAAAAAGTTAAATGACACATGGCACATGCACATCAATAGGTTAGGTCTAAACCTAGACACCTAGGTTAAACATAAACATAGGCAATTTAATTTAGGCTTAAGTTAAGGCTAGATCTAGGCACTTATGTTAGGCCTAGACTTAAACCACATGGCAATTAATAAATGAAATCTTATTTTATTTCGTTTAGTTTTCAAGGTTGAACTTTTTTTATTGGCTCATCGGAAATGGCTATTACATTTTCATGTTATTGTGTTCTCCCACAATCCTAATGCATTCTTATATATAGTTTGGATTCATGGAATGAAAACTAGGCAATATAGGATTTTTTTTTGTGTTGTAATGTAGGGTAAACACACCTATCACTAAACATTTAACGATATTGGATCATTATAACATTCTTGTTCATGGTCCATTCCTTTTGAAACTTCAAAAAAAATTGTAATCTTCCACTTGGTGTATCCAAATTTGTAAAAAAATTATAATCTAATGGAAAATGAGCAAAAATTTCCTTTTCAAAATGAAGAGGGTTGTGCTTTGGATTTTTCCATTAGTGTTCAATATGATTTTGAAATTTAAGCTTTTCAAATATTTCTTTTTACTTTTGACTTTAAATAAGTTTTATAGATTTTTAAATAGTACATTTGTAACATTTGAAATCATTAAAAAAAAAAGAGAAATGAGCAAGATATAATTACTAGAAATAAGTGGGTTTAAAAACAAAATTTAAAACAAAATATCACTTTTTATTTTATTGCATTTTTTCCTTTGTTCCTTTGTTTTTGAGGTTCAAAAAACATTTGTAGCTTTCTATTTTACACTTCCAATAACATAAAAAAATGTTTAATTTGGTTTTGAAATGAGGGAAAACTTGACATAATACCATTTGGTGTCTACCTTAGTTGTAACCCAATTGCAACTTAATTGCAACTCAAATAGTTATAATTTAGTTATATAATGACATGCTTCCAAACTCCTTGATAGATTCAAATGTGATTTTGAAATGAAAATAATGGAATAGCAAGGAGTTGGGGACATGCTCCCTAGCTCGCAACACTTTGGGGGGGTAGAGGGGCGTGATGGAGCTTCGGGATGGGACTAGGAAGAATGCCAAACAATTAATCACTCACACAAAGCTGCACAAAACTAAACAACAAGTTGGTTAATGCATAGTTGGAGCACTTTTGGTGCTAGGATGAACCACGAGCAAACTCGAACTCACAAGATTCACCATGGCTTAGACTTGGGGGAAGCCACCACCTTCTCTTTTATATTATATTTTGTGCCTCTTCACGAGGCCCACATCCAAATGACATTTTGTCTTGGGACTCTCAAATTGGGAGTCCATAAATTTTCACAACTAGGACTTTTACAACTTTGTGGGCCCATAACTCTGCGTGTAAACCTTCGATTGAAATGAATTCTAAAGAAAAGTTGTAGCCCTTGTTAAAAGATTTCCAATGGTATGTCGCATGCTACCTGCACGTAAGGAAATCAGGATGATTTTTGAATTTTAGTGGTCGGAAGTCAAATTGCCAATTTGACTCCTAGCCTTTCTTTTGCCATAACTTATGTTTCGGATGTCCAAATGGGTCATGCGAGCCCATTTTAAACATCTACGTTCAAAAATATTTTCAATGATATAAGGAACTCCTTAATTCATTGAGTTTTGACTCCTGAAATCGCTCTCTGAAAATTTGGAAGTCCACCATGACTCCAGTTCTTAAAGTGGAAACTCCCTTGGAAATGTGAGAATTCATTCCCTCACACTTTCCTACACACCCGGGAACATGCGGCATGACTCCTGGGCTTCCCTCTTAGCTCGCAACCTTGCAAGCCCTTGCCTTAGTCGTGAACCCAAGGCTAGGGTTGCGACATACAATTTAGTTTAATAATCTACTTAGATTAGATGTAGTTACTAACCTTAATTATTTATAATAAAATTATTCTTCGACTATTTATATAATTGTAAAATTAAACAATTAAACATGTTATCATCATTTATCAAATAATATGGTGAGTAGTTAATTTTTTTAAAAATCAACAATTAAATTTATTTATCTAGTAATTAATTAATTATCATTGATTTTTTTAAATTCCAAATTCATCATAAATTTTTATTAAAATTTCATAAAACAAATAATTATTTCAAATATAAATATTCAATAATAAAATTTAGATGATATTTTAATTACAAAAATTATTACAATGTTGAAATAATTAATAATTGACTATAATTACAACAACAACATTAATAATAATAATGTAGTTAGTAGTGAAGTTAGGCTAATTATTTAGTTATTTTTATTTTTATTTTTATCCAACTTGTTGGAATTATTGAATGACCTATTATAATAAATATTAAAATAAGAAACAAACTATAGTATTTTTAAATTAAAATAATTTACAAAATTATATGATAATTTATTAAGTATATTTACTTTTAAAAAAATTATAATGTAATTATAAATAACTAAATAAATATAATAAAAATGAAAAAATATTGGAACTAATAACAAAGATTATAATAAAACCTAGAATTTTTAAAATATTAATTATGTATCATTACATGATATTTTGTAAACTAAAATTGAATATACATGGAAATAATAAATCTACAAGTGTATTGAACATATTCCAAAAAATATTAAGTATCGTTACTTGATATGTTGTAAACTAATAAACTATGCATGTATTGAACATACACATTATTAAGTTCACTTATATTTCAGAATTTCTTGAAATTTTATTTTCAAATTAAAAGTGTAATATTTATTATATGTACAAAAAAATTCCTCATACATGTAATCATTCATGTATAAAAAATAAAATCACATGTACCTTGATAATTAATGAATCTTTATTGCAATTCAAAAATATGTTAAAACATCATATGTATAAAAAGGAATAAACATTAAAGTTCCACAAAATTAAGTGTATTGAACATGCACATTATTACAAATTTATATTTCAGAATTTCCTTATACTTCCTTCAATGAAAATTTACTATTTGTATGCATAAAAAAATATTTAGATCATACATAACGATTCATTTTATACAAAAAAAAATTACATGTAATTTAATCTATTAATGAAGATAGATAATTTGTTTTGTTTTACTCTATCATGTTGAAATTTCCCAAAGTAAATTGCTTCATATAATGTTATTGATATCTTTTGAAAATCTAACAATGAATAAGGGTGCACTAACAGGTTGAAAGTTTTTGGAACTACAATGCAAAGGTTATTGATTATTGAACCTTTTTAAAAATATAAATTAATAAAATCATAAATATGAAGTTTACTCGAATCCAAAGGTGCACTTGGTGATGTTGGAAAGCAGTCATTGAGTTAGATTTAAGAAATTTTATTTCATAATTTTCATATTTAAGGTGTGGAAGATATTGAAGTTTGAATGAATTTTGTTGTTGAAAATTCAAACAAATTACAACAAATTGGGTTTAGAAGGAAAATGAGTTGAATGTGTTCACACTTGGGGCCAACAACACATGTAACCTTATATATCCATGAAGGAAGGTAGTTTGTTTTGTTTTGTCATAATGATATCTCCCAAACCACGATGTCTTAAGTTATGCTATGGAACTTATCATCAAAAAGTTCTCAATGAATAGGGGTGCAATGATTTGGTTTAGAATGTTTGGAACTACAATGTGGAATCTATTGATTATTGAACCATTTTTTCATTGAATTGTTTGAAAAATCAAGATTCAAAACTATATTGGAATTTGGGGGTTTTATTGGTATTGTTGGAAAACCTTCACCCAAGTTTGATTTAATAAAGTTTAGTAATTTTGACACCTAAAATGTGAACAATATTATTGAATTTTTGGTGGGTGGGTATGTATTGTTGTTGGAAATTGCAAAAAGGGGTTTGGAAGGAAAATTCAATTGGATGCATTCAAACTTGGGCCAATGACATAGGGTACATTAGTGTTTTGAGTTTTTATCGAATATTAAGATACCGTGTTTATAAAAATGAATAAAGATTATAGTTGCACAACATTATTAATTATGTATCATTACTTGATATGTTGTAATGATCTTCATAAAGATAATAAATTACATGTGTATTGAACATAAACATTGATTTTGCCTATTAGTTGTTTAACCTAATTGAAAAATGTAGTTGCAAATGAGATTGTATTTCATCCATCCTCAAGTACATTTTGTCGTCCATAATTTTTATCATCCAAAATAGTTGAACACTAGTTAATGTCTTGACTATGTGCTAATTAAATAACCTCAAATGCCAAAAATATTTCAAAATGACCCCTTAGTTGAAACATATTTCACATTGTTTACCATCATAGTTGGAAGTTCAACTTGGAGACATTGTTGACATTGGGAATATTTCGCAAATGACCACCTAGTTGAAAAATGCTTTCAACTATATACCAATATAGTAAACAAGTCAAATTAATTGGTAATTTCCATACTTGTATTTTTTTAAATTAAAAATCTAGTTGAAACATAGTTGCAAATGTCATGTAGTTAAAAAAAATTGGTTTAAAAGGGGGGTTTTTCTACTAGTATGAAGATATCCAACATTTAATACAAGATGGTGAGTGTCCTACCATGACATCTTTTAGCATTGTTCACTATAAAAAAAAGGGGGTGTCTTGCAATTGGCCTTGTAACTCAATTTTTGAGTTGCAAAAGACATTTGCAACTCATTGTGTTTATACATTGTGAGTGTTAACGGACAAGTTGCATGAATTGCATAGTTCCAACTCACCATATATATGGTGCAATTCATTACAACTCAATTGCAACTTATTCAAAACAACTCATTTTCAACTATTATGCAACTCAATTATAACTACACCTATGATGTCAATAATTATCATCCATTAATTAAAATATGACACGTGGCATTATGAAGATTTTCAGACACAATTTTCTTTTCGAAATATTGATCTCCATTTTCCATTATGATTATTAATGATGGTTTGATATTATGACATGTGGCATAATAAAAAATTGCCACATGGAATATTAATTATATTATGGAAAAAATAAATATTATAAATATGGTTGGTAGGTCTCAAAACTTACATACCAACATATTTACTTAGGACCTACCTACCAAGGTAGGTAGGTAAAAAAACAGGACCTACTTACTTACTTAGGTAAGTAAATAAGTAGGAAAACACAAGATTAAATGCATTAAAGAATAACCATGTTTTTTTAAAAACAATTATGTTTTGCATTTAGGTTAAGTTTTTTTCAACTCATCCCAAAATTGCACATGTATTTTAATTTGAAAACACAAAAGAACAAACCTTCTTTACATAGTTTGTGACATGGGATTCAAAAACAAAACATATGGGTTAAATCTTTTAGTTGTTCATTAGTTGTAATTGAGTTGTGATTATAACATTTAAACACTCAAGGTAGACCAAATCCAAGAGGACAGCTCCATTGTTTTTGGTGTATAAACAAAATTTGAATCCTTTCTATTGGCATGTCTGATGCATTAAAAATCGTTAAAAACGAAATAAAATTGAGAAAATTATGGCCCTTCAAAATAAAGGGGATCAAAAACTCAAAAAAAAACCCACCAAATGCTACAAAAGTTGGTTCCAAACACCCACAAAATTCCTTGTATGTTGATTTGTTGTTATTAAAACTCAAAAATGATTGGTATAATTAAATGCGAATCTTATATCACTTTAAATTATTTAAAATGAATAAGAAAATTTTATAAATGAGGTTTGAAAGTAGGAGGGGTCCAAAGATAATAAAAAAGGAAACAAAACGTGTTTTGTAAGTTGGAAATTTTATTTCTCCTTTTGTTATTTTTTCATTACTCATTTTCCTTTGCACTTCAAATATGATTTCTAAAACTTGAAGTAGTGTTCCCTTAACATTTTAAGTCACTCAAAATGAAACACATATGATGAAAATATAAATAACTAATGAATATGTATCCTTATTACATTATAAATAATTATATTTTAACACTACTACCAAAGTGGGGTGCAATTTACTAACTTAAAATCATTATGGGACCTTAAAAATGAAATAACTTCATTGCATTTTACTAATTTCACTATAATATCACTATGCAGACATCGTGTTTCATTATTAGTAAACATAATTCATTATTACAATTTATTATAGTAAATAGGTTTATTTTTATGTTTTTAAAAATATTCTATCTATGTTATTTTATGATATACCCTATATTATTTTAAACGACTTTACTTATTCTAATTTATATTTTATGTTATTATAGGTTATTATAAATTATTGTACCTTAAGTTATTATATGTTATTTTACCTTCAAGTATCTTAACTAGTTTATTATAAGCCTTTTAAAGTTATTATACATTAAATTATTCAACTAATTTTAGGTTATTCCTTAGGTTATTTTATTTTAAATTAATATATGTTATTTCAAGTTATATTTTAAGTTATTCAAGGTCATTCTACTTTATGTTATTATAAATTATATTATACTAAGTATAATAATTTAAAATAAAAAATAATAACCTATGAAAAATAATTTAAAATATCATACAATATAATAATATCATACAATATAATAATATCATACAATATAATAACTACCTATGATATTATAACACATAATATCAAACAATAATTTATAATACAATAATCACCAATAGTTGTAATATAACATATAATAACCAACAATAACCACCAATGGTTTATAATGAAATAATCATCAATAGCCATTAAAATAATAGCCACCAATATCCACTAATATAATATTAATTAATAAAAAAAATAGGCATTAAAAAAATAGCGACCAATAGGCATTAAAAAAATAGCCACCAATAACCACTAATAGAATAACCACCAATAAACATTAATAAAATACCCATTAATACACATTAATAGAATAACCACTAGTAACCATTACTAGAATAACCACCAATAGCCATTAATGAAATAACCACCAATGAGCATTAATAGAATAACCACTAATAACCATTAATGAAATAGCCATTAGTAGTCATTAATAGAATAGCCACCAATAGCCATGAACGAAATAGCCGCTAATAACCATTAATAGAATAGCCACCAATGGCCATTAATGGGGTAACCACCAATAACCATTAATGGGATAACCACCAATAGCCATTAATGGGATAACCACCAATAGCCATTAATGGAATAGCCACCAATAGCCATTAATAGAATAGCCACCAATATCCATTAATGGAATAACCACTAGTAGCCATTAATAGAATAGCCACCAATATCCATTGATGGAATAACCACCAATAGCCATTAATAGAATAGCCACCAATATCCATTAATGGAATAGCCACCAATACCCATTAATAGAATAACCACTAATAGCCATGAATAGAATAGCCACCAATGGCCATTAATATAATAGCCACCAATAGCCATTAATGGAATAGCCACCAATACCCATTAATAGAATAACCACTAATAGCCATGAATAGAATAGCCACCAATGGCCATTAATATAATAACCACCAATAGCCATTAATGGAATAGCCACCAATACCCATTAATAGAATAACCACTAATAGCCATGAATAGAATAACCACCAATAGCCATTAATGGAATAGCCACCAATAACCATTAATAGTATAATTGCCAATAGCCAATAATAGAATAACCACAATAGCCATTAATAGTATAACCACCAATAGCCAATAATAGAATAGCCATAATAACCATTAATGAAATAACCACCAATAACCATTAATAGTATAGTCACCAATAGCCATTAATGAAATAGACACCAATAATCATTAATAGTATAGCCACCAATAGCCATTAATGAAATAGACACCAATAACCATTAATAGTATAACCACCAATAGTTAGTAATAGAATAGCCATCAATAGCCATTAATGAAATAACCGCCAATAACCATTAATAGTATAGCCACCAATAGTCAATAATAGAATAGCCACCAGTAGCCATTAATGAAATAACCATCAATAACCATTAATAGTATAGCCACCAATAGTCAGTAATAGAATAGTCACCAATAGCCATTAATGAAATAACCACCAATAACCATTAATAGTATAGCCACCAATAGTCAATAATAGAATAGCCACCAATAGCCATTAATAACCATCAATAACATTAATAAAAGAATAATCAATAGCCATATATTAAAATTGCTTAGGATTGCCAAAAATAATCTAAGGTTAAATAATTTATAATAGACAAAAGTAACTTAATGTGAAATAACCTATAATAACTTATAATTGCCAATAATAACACAAGGTGAAATAGCCTTCAATAGCCAAAACTAACTTATAATAAGTAATATAAACTGAAATAACTTTATAATAACCAAAAAAAACTTACAATAGCTAAAAATAGCTTGATGTGAAATAAAGTAAAATAACCAAAAATAGCTTATGGTGAAATAGCAAAAAATAACCTTTTTTTTTTAGAATAACCATAAATAGTCGTAAATAATGTAGGGTGAAATAATTTAAATTAATGAAAAATAGTCCTATAATAATTAAAAGTAATTTAACATAAGTAGTATTATTATTTTAACAAAAAAATTATCAATTTATTAAACTTTTCTTTTTCAAAAGAATGGTCATTGAAATGTTATCGAATAATGATATTCAATTTGTTTTCGTTGAAATGATTTTAAACTCTCAAAAGGAAATAAATGTAATTATGTACATTATTGAATTAAAAAAAAAAAAACTCAAATCATTTCATTTGAACAAAATCTCGATAAGATATGAATTTTCGAAATTTATGTTTTTGTAATGTTTAAAATGAAGTATTTAATGAAATATAATGTAATGCAACATATTGTGTCAACAAGTGGGTAGCTTGATGGTATAGGTGTTTGTCCCCATTCCAAAGGTCAAAGGATCAAACCTCATGGGTGTTGTTGTGTGTGGTCAACAATGGTATGTTGATCGAATATTCTCTTAGGTTTTTAACCTAATGTAGGTAGTGACATGTGTCAATAAATAATAGGCTTTTAAAATCATGAAATTATCAATAATACTATATATTAAATAATTAAAATTTAATTGATTTCCATATTGGTTAGTTAATTAATTAACAAATGAATGGTTTGGTAAATTTGTATTTCACTTAAGAATAACTTTGTTTCACTAGCTATTAGTGAAACAAGTCATTGTTTGTAGCAATTGGTCCCCGTTCACTAGAGGGTGAAACAATTTCACTAGGTAAAAATGTCCAAATTCACTCAAAATCTAGTGAAACGTAGAATAAATTAGGACGCATTTCCTAGTAGTGTAATCAGAACATAGTTGAATAATAATACTTTAGTAATGACATATTAATGGTCATACTAATTGTATCATGGGAATCATAATTGAAAATTAGTTACAAATGTATCACATAATCGGTGGTGGAGATGTGGACACGTGGCATGATCATATGCATGTGGGAATATATATATATATTTACAATTCAATTGCAACTAGGGTGTCACTTAAAGATTTAACCCATATGTATTGTTTTCAATATCACAAACTATGTAAAGGAGGTGTCTCCTCTTGCACTCTCACATTAAAATACATGTGCCATGTTGGGATGAGCTCATAAAAGCTTAACCCTAAAGGCAAAACACATAACAAATTAAAAAACTTATGTGGCTACAATTTAATTCACTTACTCTTATAGTATTTTACCTTCCTACCTACCTACTTGCCTATTTAAATAAGTAGGTCCTACTTTTCTACCTACTTAGATAGTAAGCAAGTAGTTAAAAAAGTAAGTAGGTTGGAACTATATCAACTCACCTACCTATGGCTATGTAACAACCTACCTAGGTACATATATATATTTGTTTCCAAATTTCAATTAATATGCCACATGGCAATTTTTGTTTGTGCCACGTGTCATAATCCAAGACCATCTAAAACAAATAATCATAATGGATGATGGATATCAATATTTCAAAAAATGAAGAAAAATCCTCATAATGCCACGTGTTAAATTTTGATGGATGGATAAAAAATGACGTCAACATGACATTATGATTATAATCATAGGGGAATTGCATAGTAGTTGAAAAGGAATTGTTGTGACAAAGTTGTAATTGAGTTGTAATGAATTGCATTGTATATATGGTGAATTGCAACTCTTGCAACTCAAAAATTGAATTATAAGTCCAATTACAAAACACCCCTTTTTTCTTATAATTATGTTGGACATTTTTTCATTGGAAGTTGCAAAGATTCACCATATTGTGGATTATTTGTTATTAATAGTTGGGATGTTTTATTTGTGTCACCGCTGCACATCGAGGTTTTATAACCTTTATACTGACACCATGTGACAAGTTTGAGTTGAATGAATAATGACTGATTATCGCAACCTTTATCTAATACTTACAAGTAATTGTGGCGTGCCCATGTGTTGCCCATCTATTGGATATTTTCTCACTTTAAGTTGTAAAGATTAACTCTTAATGACATATTGCAAATTGTTTGTTATTTACACATGGTGCTATTTTATTTATGGTTCCACCTCATGTTGGGGTTTTATAACCTTTCTTGTGATGCCATGTGTAGGTTTGAATTGGATGAACAATGACTAATGGTCCTAACCTTCATCTAATAATTCCAAGCAATGCATTATGACGCACCCACGTGTCACCTGTCTATTGGACATTTTTTCATTTGAAATTTGAAATATTCACTTTTAGTGGCATAATGTAAATTGTTTGTTATTGCCGATTGGCATTGTTTTATTTGTGGCACCATTGCAAATAAGGGTTTTGTAACCTCTCTTGAGATGTGTGTTAGGTTTGGGTTGGATGAACAATGATTGATAGTTGCACCCTTCATTTAATAATTGCAAGTAATTTGTTGTGGCATGCCCATGTGTCACTTATTGATTGGACATTTTTTTCTTTTTTTCATTTTCCCACTTGTCTTGATTATATTTGATGACTAGTAATTGATAATTGCAATGTTCAAAGTTCTTTTAATATTCACTTTAAAATGCAATGATTGAATATTAATCATGTTGTGTGAACTCATAGTTGTTTCCACTTGCATTTACCATACATGTCATAACATCGTGCATCAACATCAAACTATTACATTTCCTTGTGAAATGTATCACTTTAGCATTGGCCAATTTTAATAGGCTTTGTACAACCCATCTTTAGTTTCATGAATTAAAATCTATATTTGTAACTTTTTTTTAATGTGTTTCCAAGTTGCTAAACCTAAAATGCAAACCATAATTTTGTAATGACTTCAAGAATTATAACATTCATAACTTTAAATTAATTTGCATTGTGTTATTCTACACCCATCTTATTATTTATATTTGAAATCTCATCAACACTCAAAATGCTTACACTCGAAATTAATGTAATCTAAACTACTAATTGTTATTATAAGCATCATTATTACCTTGATCATCAGAACAAAATATATGTTACTATATCCAAAAACATCGATAAGATGTCATATTGACTACAATTGCACAATCATTAGGCCACGTATGGCATGTTGGTGTCATTCACCAATACCAAATGATTTATGTGATTATGTAGTTGTAGACTTGTTTTTTTTTGCACCCGATTGAAGAGGCCATGTGTTACAATGATGGTTACCACCTTCTATAACATATTATGCACAAACATAAACATTAAACCAAATCTCAAGTTGAATTTATGATTGTGGAAAGGTGATCTAATGGATGTAATTTGTGTGTGAAAAACTAACATTGAGTCAAACCAATTTAGATAGTCCAAATTCAAGCATCCCACAAGTAATAATATTTTAAAATATGATGGCCATGGGTTCACACTCACAAAATCTTTCAATAATATATTCCCCACCATTGCCATGATAACATGTGACATTCATAATGCATGTTGTTTAAGGCCATTTCCACTAATTCCACATTGGATTCCAAGTAGCATAATGGAAACAAAAAATTATGGAATCAACTATTATGAAATACTTGAAAATAGAAAGCAAAACAAAATTAGTATGATGTTTTCCTTGCTTCAATGCCCATTGAACTCCAGTGACCATTTAATCACATGCCAACAATGGGAATCCATGGCTTGATGTCTTTTAAAGGCATGCTTGTGATTGCTAGTAAAACACAATGCACATATTATTGATTTT